>JACCDH010732454.1_pt1 | contig 17628 bp, 19 predicted proteins | sample 7442481 | NCBI WGS metagenome assembly JACCDH01 (sample SAMN15323433, study PRJNA562643) | freshwater metagenome | isolation source: river surface water | place: USA:Blue River Watershed | collected 2017-08-15
CCCCCGCCGATGCCCGAAGCGACAGGCAGCCGTTTGTCCAGCGTGATCGCAGCCCCCTCAGGCCGTTCAAAGGCCCGCGCGGCGCGCAGGACAAGATTGTCCTCGGCCGCCGTCAGCCCGGCGCTTTCCGCCCCCGTCAGCCGCAGCGACAGCCCTTCATCGGCTGTGCAGGTGATCAGATCGCCCAGATCGGCAAAGACCACCAGACTGTCAAGCAGGTGATAACCATCTGCCCGCTGGCCGATGACATGCAGCGAAAGGTTGATCTTGGCGCGCGCCAGCGCGGTTTGGGTCTTGGGTGTCACGGGGTGGCCTTGGCCTCAACCGGGGCAAGGGGCGGTGCGCCCTCTTCGGCCAGAACGGCATCCAGCCCGATCTCCAGCTTGCGGCGGATGCGCAGGGCATCCTTTTCCTCGGGGCCATAAGACAGCGCGCGGTGCCACTGGAACTCGGCCTCGCGCTTGCGGCCCACGGCCCAATAGACATCGCCCAGATGGTCGGTGACGATGGGATCCACCGGCTCCAGAAGCGAGGCCCGCTCCATCGGTTCCACCGCTTCCTCATAGCGGCCCAGCCGGAAATAGGCCCAAGCCAGACTGTCGATGATGTAACCCGACCCCGGTTCGCGGGCGACGGCGCGTTCGATCATCGACAGGGCTTCTTCAAGGTTTTCGCCCCGGTCGACATAGCTGTAGCCAAGATAGTTCAGCACCTGCGGCTGATCGGGGTTCAGCCGCAGCGCCTCGCGCATGTCGGCCACGGTGCCTTCGAAATCGCCAAGGCGTTCGGCGCAGATGCCCCGGCTGAAGAAAAGCGCCCAGTTCTCTGGGCGCGGGGTGCCCAGAAGGTCGATGGCGGTGGTATAGACCTCACGCGCCTCGGCAAAGCGCTCATCGCGACGGTAAGCATCGGCAAGGGCCACATGGGCGACCAGAAGGTCGGGTTTGGCACGGGCAAGACCCTGCAGGATTTCGATCGCCGCCTCGGTGCGCCCGGCTGATCGTGTCGCCTCGGCGCGGCCGATCTCGGCGATGTGGAAGGCCGGGCTCTCGGCCGGCACGGTGGCATAGACCTCGATGGCCAGATCATGCTGGCCTTCTTCGTCCAGAAGGCCGGCAACCAGCAGCGCGGTGTCATCCTGATCGGGGCGCAGGGCCTGCGCGGCGCGGGCATAGATCAGCGTATGGGTGGCATCGCCCTCTTGGCCCAGGGCCATGGCCACGGTGTAGAACACCTCGGCCAGGCCCTCTCGGGCATTGGTCACGCTGTCAAACGGCACCGGCTCGCCCGCCGCCAGCCTGCGGCGCAGCTGTTCCAGTTCGGGGTCCGGCTCTCCGGTAAAGCTGGCCTCCAAGAGCGCTAGCGCATCGCCATTGCGTTCCAGCTGCGACAGGATGCGGGCATGGGCCAGAACGGCGCGGCGCAGCATGTGCAGCGCCCCGCGGTCCGGATCGGCAAGGATGCGGTCCGCGCCTTCGTAATCTCCGGCCGAGGCAAGGGCCAAAGCCTTGTGATACATGCCGAATGTCGTCATGCCCTGGGTGCCGGACAACTGGTCCAGCGTTGCGGTGGCTTCGGACATCCGGCCCAGCCCAACCTGGGCCCAGGCCGTGACCAGCACATCCAGAAGCGCGCCCTTGCCTGCACCTTCGGCGCTCATGTCAAGGACGCGTTCGTAATCCCCGGCCTCGATCGCCTCGACCAGAAGTGCCAGATAGCCGGCCTGCGAGGCGACCCCGGCCTCTTGCAGCACCCGCGCCATGTTGGCGGCAGGGCCCAGTTCCCCGATGCCGATATTGGCGACAATTGCGCCTTCCAGCAGGCTGGGATTTTTCGGATCGCTTAGAAGCGCGCGGGCAAACCAGTCGGCCGCAGCCGCATGATCCGACCGGCCAGCGGCCGCGCGGGCGGCCAGAAACGCCCCGGCATCCCCTTCGGCTTCGACCGGCGCATCCTGCGCCAGCACCGGGCCATGTGGCCAAGCCAGCCCAAGAAGCAGCGCCAGCACCGCCGGTCCGATCAGGGGGCGTGACGCCTTGGACAGGGGCATTGGCATAAGAGGGCTCCTCCTTGGATTGTCAAATAGCTAGTCAGCCCGCGCAACAAAGGCAATGCGGGCCGGGGCATTGTTGCCCCGACCCGCATCAATTTGTCAGGTTTTGTGCCGTCCGCCGATCACATGTTCGGGTAGTTGGGCCCGCCGCCGCCCATCGGCGTCGTCCAGGTGATGTTCTGGCTGGGATCCTTGATGTCGCAGGTCTTGCAATGCACGCAGTTCTGGAAATTGATCTGGAACCGCGGCTCTTTGCCCTCTTCGGCAATCACCTCGTAAACCCCCGCCGGGCAATAGCGCTGCGCGGGTTCGGCGTATTCTGCCAGGTTGACCATGATCGGGACCGAGGGGTCTTTCAGCTTCAGATGCGCGGGCTGCGCTTCGTCGTGGTTGGTAAAGCTGAAGGCGACGTTGGTCAGCCGGTCAAAGGACAGAACGCCATCGGGTTTGGGATAGTCGATCGGCGCGAAATCCTTGGCCTTGCCGGTCGCCTTGGCGTCGTTCTTGCCATGTTTCAGCGTGCCAAGGATCGTCAGGCCAAAGGTATTGGCCCACATATCCGCCCCGCCCAGCGTCAGGCTGGCAATAAGGCCATACTTCGACCACAGCGGCTTGACGTTGCGGACCTTTTTCAAGTCCTTGCCGATCGGGCCAGTGCGAACGGCGGTTTCGTAGTCATTCAGCTCGTCACTGGCGCGGCCTGCGGCAATCGCCTTGGCGGCGGCCTCAGCTGCGGCGATGCCCGAAAGCATCGCGTTGTGGTTGCCCTTGATGCGCGGCACGTTCACCAGACCCGCCGAACAGCCCAGCAAAGCCACCCCCGGCGCCACCATCTTCGGGATGGACTGCCAGCCGCCCTCGCTGATGGCCCGCGCGCCGTAAGCCACGCGCTTGCCGCCCTTCAACAGCTCCGCCACCATCGGGTGATGCTTGAAGCGCTGGAATTCCATATAGGGGTAAAGATGGGGGTTTTCATAGTTCAGGTGAACCACGAAGCCGACGTAAACCTGATTATTCTCAATGTGATAGATGAAGGACCCGCCGCCCGCATTTGACCCCAAGGGCCAGCCCATGGTGTGGGTCACGGTGCCAAGACGGTGCTTGGCTGGATCAATCTCCCAGATCTCCTTCATGCCGATGCCGAACTTCTGCGGGCATTTGCCGGCCGACAGGTCATACTTGGCGATCACCTCTTTCGACAGGCTGCCGCGCACGCCTTCGCCAAGGAACACATATTTCCCGGCCAGCACCATGCCCGGCTCATAGGACGGCCCCGGCGTGCCATCGGCGTTGCGGCCAAATTCGCCCGCGACCACGCCGCGCACTTCGCCGTTGTCGCCATAGACGACCTCGGAACAGGCCATGCCGGGGAAAATCTCAACCCCCAACTCCTCGGCTTGGGTCCCAAGCCAGCGGCAGACATTCGCCATCGACACGATGTAATTGCCGTGGTTGTTCATCAAGGGCGGCATCGGCCAGTTCGGGATGCGCATTTGCCCGGCCGGGCCGAGGACATAGAAATTGTCCTCCTGCACCTCGGTCTTGATCGGCGCACCCTTTTCGCGCCAGTCGGGGATCAGCGCATCCAGGCCCGACGGGTCAAGAACGGCACCCGACAGGATATGCGCCCCAACTTCGGATCCCTTTTCCAGAACCACCACCGAAAGCTCAGGGTTGATCTGCTTCAACCGGATCGCCGCCGACAGGCCAGACGGCCCCGCGCCCACGATCACAACGTCATATTCCATCGTTTCGCGCACGATTTCGGTCATGGCTTGCTCTCCGGTCCCCGGTTTTTTCGCTGCGCCCGTGTTTGCCCTTTGGGCCGGCCAAGGTCAACACTGACGCAACATCATGTTTGCGCATTACCGCATGAGGGAAACTTTCTGTCGCCCCCGCTTGGCCTGCCCCGACGCCTTCATGCCCAATCGCGCCATTGCCTCTTGCATTTGCCGCGCCTTCGGGGTCTGGTGATGTGGTAGGTTTTGCAAGGTCATGGTCCGCACCCGGCCCGTGGCCTTGTCATTTATGTGAAAAGGCCCATGGAAAAGATCCCGATGACCCGTGCCGGCTTCGTCGCTTTGGACGAAGAGTTGAAGCAACTGAAAAGCGTGGAACGCCCCGCTATCATCCGCGCCATTGCCGAGGCGCGCGAGCATGGCGATTTGTCCGAAAACGCCGAATACCATTCGGCGCGCGAAAAGCAGAGCTTCATCGAAGGCCGGATCAAAGAGCTTGAGGGCATGTTGTCGCTGGCCGAGGTGATTGATCCGACCCGCCTTTCGGGGGCCATCAAGTTCGGCGCCACCATCACCATCGTCGATGAGGACAGCGACGAGGAAAAGACCTATCAGATCGTCGGCGAAACCGAGGCTGATATCGAGGCGGGCAAGCTCAACATCCGTTCCCCCCTGGCGCGCGCCCTGATCGGCAAGGACGAGGGCGACTCGGTCGAGGTCAAGACCCCCGGCGGCAATCGCAGTTACGAAATCCTTTCGATCCGATATATCTAGGCCGTGCAGCGGTTGGCCCTTATGGGCCCTGAGTTCCACCGACCAGACCAGCGAGTGCCGATGCCTGACAAGGACATCCACCACCCCAAAGACCCCGATCCGCGGCCCGTGGACCTTGGGCTTTATTCGGCCCGCGGGGTCGAGCCGCGGCTGAGTTCCACCGAATGGGTGGCGATTGGCCTGTGCCTGGTCTGGGTCCTGGCGGTGGCGGCCTATATCTGGAAGGCACCGCCCGATGCGGCACCACTGGGTCTGGTGCTGACGCTTCTGGTGGTGTTTCTGCCCTTGGCCCTGATCTGGGCGGCGGCGGTCACCTTGCGGTCGGTGAGCAGCCTGCGGCAAGAGGCGGCGCGGCTGCAGGCCACGGTGGACGCCATGCGCAGCGCCTATCTGGCGGGGCAGCAGGGCGGGATCAAGCCCTCGGTTGAACGCAAGATCAACGAGATCGCCCAGACCGCGCGGCAGACCGAAACCGCGCTGGCCACCTTTACCTCGCGGCGCGATAGCGCCCTGGTGCAGCCTTCGGCCGACCGCAAGGCGGCCATGGCCATGCCGCAGCCCGATCCGGCGGCCGAGCAGCCCGCGCTGGCGCTTGGCACCCCGGCAGAGGCCCTGCGCCCGCCGCTGTCGAATGCCGATTTCATCCGTGCCTTGCAGTTTCCCGAAAACCCTGACGACAAGGAAGGTTTCCGCGCGTTGCGGGCTGCGCTGGAAGATCGCAATGTCGCCAAGCTGATCCGCGCGGCACAGGATGTGCTGACGCTGCTAAGCCAGGAGGGCATCTACATGGATGACCTCAAGCCTGATCGCGCCCGGCCCGAAATCTGGCGTCGCTTTGCCATGGGTGAACGCGGCCGGGGCATTGCGGCCCTGGGCGGGGTGCGCGACCGCGCCGCTTTGGCGCTGGCCGCCGGGCGTCTGCGCGAGGACGCCATTTTCAAGGATGCCGTGCACCATTTCCTGCGCAGCTTTGACAGGGTGTTTCTCGATTTTGAAAAGGCCGCAAGCGACAGCGACCTGACCGATCTGGCCGAAACCCGCACGGTGCGGGCCTTCATGCTTTTGGGCCGGGTGACCGGGATTTTCGACTAGGATCGCGCGAGGGCGCGCCGCCCTGCGAGAACCTTCACCCCCCATGGGAACGGATGGAGGGCGGCTTTGCCAGGACATCCCGGCGGGTTGCTCAAACCGGTTTGACCATGGTCACGGCCGCGTCAAAACCAAAGACATGGCGCAGGGGGCCAAGGGGCACCGTCTTGACCGCCATGTAGCCCAGCCGCTCGTAAAGCGCGCGCGCGCGCCAATTGGTGTCGATCACGTCCAGCCGCACATAGCCATAGCCGCGCGCCCGTGCCTCGTCCTCGATCGCGGCCATCAGGGCCGCGCCGACGCCAAGCCCTCGCGCGGCGGGGGCCACGCAGATGCCATCCAGCAGAAAGCGGTCATTGTCCACCTCGCGCGACAAAAGCGCCAGAAGCGGCAGTCGCCAGGTCAGCCCTGCCAGCCCGTAGATCGCCCGCATGTCCGCCCATGTGCCGCCCGCAAAACTGCCCTGCGGCGTCTTGAACCCGGCCAGACCCAGAAGAGCGCCGCTCTCATCGCAGGCCACCAGTGCGTGATCGTCCCGCATCACCCGGTGCAGGAAAGCATGGGCGCGCGCATCGGGGCCCATGACCCGGCCCAGCTTGCCACCAAAGGCCTGCCAGTAAATCTCGGCCGCCTGATCGCGCAGCGCGGGCGGCAGGCCAAGCGAGATCTGCACCCGACCGCTCATCGCGCGGCCGCCTCTAGTGCCGCGCCGTGGCCGGCGCCCAGGATCCAGCCTTCCTCGGTCGTCACCGCCCCCCCCGGCGTTGCCAGAAGCGGCGCGATTTGACCGGCCTGCGACAGCCGCCAAAGCGCGCGCGACAAAAGCCGCACCTGCGCCTCGTCCTTGATCGGGGCGGGGTCGGCCGCCACGGCCCGCGCCAGAAGCGAGGGGTAGACCTCGGCCAGAACCACCGCCGCATCCGGGGTGTCAAAGGGCCAGACCGCCACGCCGTTCCCTGCCGCCAGTCGTTGGATCATCGGCTGGCCGACCAGCCCCTGACCGCCTGCCGCGCCGGTGGTGAACAGTTTCCACACCGGCTGGGCGCGCGGCACAAGGGTTTCCACCTGCCGCCGTTCGGCAAGGCCAAGGGCGGGGTAGTCCACCGCCTTTGTCTCGGGCAGGGCAGGCAAGGCCAGGCTGCGCGGGCGGCCCCAGAAGGGGCCTGCGCTGCCCAGCCGGGCGTTGATCCGTGCCGCCGTTTCAAAGCGGGTGTTGCGGTTGTCCGGTCCGTCGATCAGGTTCTGCGCCAGCCAGTTCCAGACCGCGCGGGCCTGGGGAACCCCGGTCAATCGGGCGGCAAATCCTGCCGGATAGCCCATCGGAAAATCAAAGCCGATCAAGAGCCTGCCGCGCGTGTCCCGTATGGTTGCAGTCAGATGACTTTCGGCCTCGCTGCGGCTGCGGAAATAGCGTGTTTGGGTGCCGCTGGCATCGCTGATCCCCAGCCAGATCGCATTGGCCGATGGCCGCGCGGGGGAAAGCGACCCCGACGCCGACCAATCGGCCACGATCACCCTGTCGAATGGCCTCATGCCCTGCCCCCGCGCAAGGCCGCTTCGGCCCGGACGAGATCTTCGGGCGTGTTGAGGTTTTCAAACCCGGCGCTTTGAGAAAAGCACGCCTCGGCTGCGCCATGGGCGGCCACGAAATCCATCACCTTGGGCTTGGCGCCCGATCCCAGAAACGCCGCCAAAGGCTGGGCAAGGTCCACGGGCCAAAGCCCATAGGTCGGATGCAGCCGCCCTCCCGCCTGCGCCACAGCCAGACCTTCGGCGGCGTTTTCAGCCGCAAGGCAAAGGCGCGGGCAAAGATCGCCGGGCAGAAAAGGGCCATCCACAGGGGTCGAGAGAACCGCCGTCGCCCCCAAGGGTGCTGCCCAACGCAGCGCTGCGAGAACCCCGGCAAGCGGCCCCGCCCCCAGCGCGTCGGGCAAGATCGGCAGGCCAAAGCGCGCAAAGCGCGCCGGATCGCCATTGGCAGAAAGCGCAAGGCGTTCAACCTGCGGTTCCAGCCGGGCAATCACATGGGCCAGCAGGGGCTGACCGGCCAAGGCCATAAGCGCCTTGTCCTGCCCGCCCATGCGCCGGCCCTGTCCGCCGGCAAGGATTACCCCAAAGATCCGCATCCCGCCCTTTCCCTTGGCTCAGGAAAGCCGTAAGCCCAAGCCACCCGTTCGACAAGCGGATTGGCCCCGGATTGCCCAAGCCCATCTCACAGACCCGCAAGGCGTTTTTCAAGGGCGCCGCCCATGCGCTGCCCTTCTTTGTGGTCATCGTGCCCTTTGCCATGCTCTTTGGCGTCTTGTCGGCCGAGGCGGGGCTTGGCCCATGGGAGACGCAGATCTTTTCCGTCGCGGTCTTTGCCGGGGCCAGCCAGCTTGCCGCGCTGCAACTCATGCAGGATCAGGCCCCGGTTCTGGTGATCCTGGCCACGGGCCTTGCGGTGAACCTGCGGATGATGATGTATTCGGTCGCGCTGACGCCGCATCTGGGGGCCGCGCCCTTGGGCATCCGCGCCACCATCGCCTATTTCCTTGTGGATCAAAGCTTTGCCTTGTCGCTGGCCGAGTTCGACAAGAACCGCAGCCTGAGCGTGGCCGAAAAGGTGGCCTATTTCTTCGGAACCGTGACGCCGATCACGGCGGTCTGGAACGTGTCAACGGCGGTCGGGGCGCATCTGGGCCGGGCAGTGCCCGACAGTTGGGGGCTGGATTTCGCCATGCCCATCACCTTTGTCGGCATGACGGCGGCGATGCTTACCACGCTGCCCCACGCGGTGGCGATGGCGGTTTCCGTTGCGGTGACGCTGGCCCTTTGGGCCATGCCCTATGGCACCGGGCTTCTGGTCGGGGCGGCGGCGGGCATGGCGGCAGGGGCGATCACCGAAGCCTGGAGAGCGCGGGCATGATCGACCGTCCGACCTTCTGGCTGGTGGTGGTGGTGCTGGGGGTCGGCACCTATCTGATCCGGCTGTCGTTTCTGGGACTTCTGGGCAACCGCCCCTTGCCGCTGTGGTTGGTGCGGGCACTGCGCTATACGGCGGTGGCCGTCTTGCCCGCGCTGGTGGCCCCGGCGATCCTTTGGCCGCCCGCAACAGAAGGTGCGCCCGATCCAGTGCGGCTTGGCGCGATTGCGGTCACGGTTCTGGCCGGGGTGCTGACGCGCAACATGATTACAGCGATCGGCGCCGGCGGCGTTGCGTTCTATCTTTTGCCGCTGATGCTGGGCGCCGCCTGAGACGCCTTCGGCGCTAGTTCTCCCTGACGCGAATCGTCGGTTCCACTGCGACCGGATCAATCAGCAGCACGCCGTGATTGTCATCGGCATCATCATCGGTGATGACGCGGGTCGTCACACCCGGCAGGGCGCCGAACTGATCGGACAGCCGGTTGGGGAAAAAGGTCACGTTCAGGCTTTCAAAGCCCGGAACATCGCGCAGGATGGCCGAGATCGAATTGGCGCAATGGGCCTTGGGCACTGCGCCGCGCGCCTTGGCCCGGGCAATGACCATCTCGGCCACCATCGGTGACACCGGAACGGTCTGCTCGATCACCCGATAGGTCTCTCGTGCGTGATAGTCGATGTAGAAGGCCACCATCGGGTCTGACATGCCGTGGTGCATGTCGCCACGCTCGGGCAGGCGGGGGTGGTTGAAGCTGCCGGCCGGGTCGAACAGCACGCGCTCAGATCCGCTGATGAGAAGGCCCGAATGGGCGCCCGAGCCGCTTTGGTTGTTCACCACGGTAAACAGGGTCACCGAAGGCGGGCCATCGGGCACATAGCGCGCTGCCAGAATGGCGCTGTCGGGCGCATCGGGGGCCGAACTTGTCCCGCCTGCACCGCAGGCCGACAAAAGGACCAATCCCAGAAGGGCAAGCGCGTTGCGCATCATGGCGACAGGTCCGTCCGTGGCTGGGAACTCGGCAAGAAACAGGGATCAGGCGTTGACGAGCGCCATGAAGATCAGGATGCCGATCGAGATCGCAGCAGTCCAGATGCTGAACTTGATGAACCCGGCAAAGGTCTTTTCATGTTCACGGATATCCATCGAACCGTGCTTGTGTTCAGCCATTTGAAAGCTCCTTCCTGTCGCGTTTGCCTGCCTTTAGCCGATTCACGCCGCGCTGTCACGAGGGGAGGTGTCTTTCGGGCAGGTCTTTCGGACCGGCCCCGAAGGATCAGCCTTCCAGCGCCGAGATCATCTCGACCCGCGTGGCATGACGGCCGCCCTCGAACCGGGCGGTGACAAAGGCCGTCACGATTTCAAGCGCCAGCGCGTCCCCAAGAATCCGCGCGCCCAAGGACAGCATGTTGGCGTCGTTGTGTTCGCGGATCATCCGTGCCGAAAAGGTGTCGCTGCACACGCCACAGCGGATGCCCTTGACCTTGTTTGCCGCCATCATGATGCCCTGACCCGTCCCGCACAGGATGATCCCCAGCGCGCAATCGCCCGAGGCCACCCGCCGCGCTGCGGCTTCGCCGTGCTGGGGGTAGGGGGTGCTTTCGCTGGTCGTCGGGCCGATATCCACCGGCTCAAAGCCAAGCGTGGCAAGATGGGCGGCAATGGTTTGGCGCAGGCCAATGGCGGCGTGGTCACTGGACAGGACGATGCGGGTTTTGGCAGTCACGGCGGGGCCCCTTGGATGCGTGGTCATTGGCCCGTCATAGGCGCGAGAGGGCCGCGCCTGTCAAGCCGCCTTGGCTTTGGTCTCATGCCGAGCCGTCGCCCGCCTCGCCCCCCGTCCAGCCGCGCGCAAGGTGAAAACCGATCCGCCGCGCCGGGATTTCCGGGGCCACCTTTGGCACGGCCCGCAAGATCACCGAAAGCTGGCTGACATGCTGCACAAGCTGGGTCTTCATGCCCTCTTCGTCGCGGCCATAGAAGGTGATGATGTCGGGATCGTAATAGCCAAGGCCCTCGATGCTGACCACACCGGCGTCTGATCCGGCAAAGCCCATGGCCACCTCTTCATCGGCGTTCAGTTGCGCCTCGAAGTTGCGGATATACTGCACCATCCGCTCATAGGCCCAGCGTGCGGGGCTTTTCTCCTCGGGCTCAAGCTCGGGTGCAAAGGCTTCGGCCAGCTCGGCGGCGGCCTCGGCCCGGTCGTGGTCCAGCCCGGCGGGCAGGCCGCTGGCGCGGCGCACCGCCTCGGCAAGCTTTGCCTCGGCCTCGGGGTCCATGTCACTCATCCGTGCCTCCGTTTCTGGCCCACCCGCAACGGGTGCTCTCCGCCAAGCGTCAAATCGACTGCCACTGCCAGGCCCCATCCGGCGCCAGCGAACGGCAAACCTGCCCGCGACGCAAGAGGCAGTTCAGATGCGCCACCGCCTCGACCAGCGCCAGCCCATATTCCCCCTCGCCGATCGGGCGTTTGTAAAGCGCAGGAAAACAGCCTGCCGCCGTCTGGGGACTGCGCAGATGCGCCCGCAGTCGCGCCAAAGCCTCATGGTGGTTCTCGGCCATTTGCTGCAGCCGGAAGGGAAGGCCGGTAAAGGGCAGCTTGTGGCCGGGCAGCACCAGCTGATCGTCGCGGGCATGGGGCAGGAACCGCGCGGTCGCCTCCAGCCATTCGGTCAGGGGGTCGGCCTCAGGCTCGGTCGGGTAGACGCCGATATTGGGCGAGATGCCTGGCAAGAGCTGATCGCCCCCGATCACCAGCGCATCCTCTTCGCTCCATAAGGTGATGTGATCGGGCGCATGGCCCTGACCCAGGCGCACCCGCCAGCGCCGCCCGGCGAGCGTCAGGGTCTGGCCCTCATCAATCCGGGTAAAGCCAAGCAGCATGGGCGCGACCACATCGGCAAAGTTGAAGGGCCTCTCGGTGGCGCGTTTGGCCAGCATTTCGGCGGGCATCCCGGCGCGGGTGTAGAAGTGCATCGACTGGGCCGAGGGCCGGTCCTGCACATCAAGCGTCAGCATCCGGGCATAAAGCCAGGCGGTGCGGGTGGTCAAAAGCGCGGCCCCCCGGTCCTGAAACCAGCCGACAAGGCCCACATGGTCGGGGTGATGATGGGTCAGCAAAACCCGCGCGACCGGCTTGCCCGCAAGCGGGCCCGCCAAGGCCGCTGTCCAGATCTCGCGGCATTTGCGGCTGTTCATGCCGGTGTCGATCAGCGTCCAGCCGTCGCTGTCCGCCAAGGCATAGACATTGACATGATCCAGGGCCATCGGCAGCGGCAGCCGCAGCCAGAGGATGCCTTCGGCCACCTCGACCGCCGCGCCAGTGTCGGGCGGGGTCTCGAACGGAAAGCGTAGGCTCACGCCTGCAAGACCTCGGGCGTCAGGGCATAAAGCCCGGCGGCCCCTTCCTGCACCTGGGCCAGAGCGGCCGCATAATCGGGCATCAGCCGGCGGATATAGACCCGCGCCAGATCGGCCCGCGCGGGCGCGGCCATGGCGGCCCTCAGGTGAAAATGCCCGCCCAGAACCCGTGCGACGGCGCGCAGATAAGGCACGGCTCCCGCGTTGCGATCCTCGGCCCCTTGGGCCAGCAAGACATCGGTCCCCTCGCGCAGGGCCTCGGCCGCGTTCCAGACCGGCGTGGCCAGATCAGGCCAGCGGCCGCGCGCCGCCTCGGCGCCTGCCTCGATCTCGTCGATCAGCCGAAAGACGGCCTCGCCCCCGTCCATCATCTTGCGCCCTACCAGATCCATCGCCTGAATTCCGTTGGTGCCTTCATAGATCGTCGTCACCCGCACGTCGCGCAGAAACTGCGCCGCGCCGGTGTCCTCGATGAACCCCATGCCGCCCTGCACCTGCACGCCCATCTGCGCCACCAGATTGCCCACCTCGGTGCCGTAAGCCTTGGCAATCGGCGTCAAAAGCGCGGCGCGGGCCTGCCATGTGGGGTCGGCCGTGGCCGTTCCCATGTCGATGGCCACCGCACAGGCCAGCGCAATGGCACGGGCGGCAAAGGTTTCGGCCTTCATCTCGGCCAACATGCGGCGCACATCGGCATGGTCGATGATTGCCGTTGCACCAAAAGGCGTCCGGCCCTGCCTGCGCTCGATCGCATGGGCCAGCGCCTGCTGAAACGCCGCCTCGGCGATCGAAACGCCCTGCACCCCGACGCCCAGCCTGGCATTGTTCATCATGGTGAACATCGCCGCCAACCCCTTGTGCGGAGCGCCGATCAGCCAACCCTTCGCCCGCTCATACTGCATGACCGCGGTCGGAGAGCCGTTCAGCCCCAGCTTGTGTTCAAGGCTGACCACCTTGACGCCATTGCGCGCGCCGAGTTTTCCCGCCGCATCGGGAATGATCTTTGGCACCATGAACAGGCTGATCCCGCGCGACCCTTCCACCGCGTGGGGCAAGCGGGCCAGAACCAGATGGCAGACGTTCTCGGTGAAATCATTGTCGGCCCAGGAGATATAGATCTTCTGACCGCTGATCGCATAGGTGCCATCGCCCAAAGGCTCGGCTTTGGTGCGCAAGGCCCCCACATCGCTGCCGGCCTGCGGTTCGGTCAGGTTCATGGTGGCGCACCAGTCGCCTGAAATCAGGCGCGGAATGTAGAGCGCCTTGATCTCGTCGCTGGCGTGATGTTCCAGGGCCTCGATCTGGCCTTGCGTCATCAACGGGTTCATTTGCAGCGCCATGCAGGCCGACCCCAGCATCTCGTTGACGCATGAGGTCAGCGCCATCGGCAGGCCCATGCCGCCATGCGCGGGACTTGCCGCCATGCCCACCCAACCCCCGGCAGTGATCGCGCGGTAGCCCTCGGCAAAGCCGGGCGAGGTGCGCACCCGATCGCCGTCAAGCCGGGCCGGATGGGTATCGCCCACCCGGTTCAAGGGGGCGAGCGTTTCTTCGCTCAGCCGCCCGGCCTCGGCCAGAATGGCTGTCACCGTCTCGGGGCTGGCCTCGGCAAAACGCGGGGTGGCGGCCACCTCGGCAAAGCCTGCGACATGGTCCAGCACGAAACGCAATTCGGTCAGGGGGGCGCGGTAGGGCATGAAAACCTCGGCTCGGGCAGGCCAGCTTCTTGGCAAAAGGGTTTGGGGCGGGTATGGCGCCTTCGGATAGCCTAGCTGCCGCGCCCTTTCTCGCAACCCCAACGCTGCGTCACGCATGACCCGGACCGAAACGCTTCTTCCTGATGCCCCGGGCCTTGCCCGCGCCGCCCAGATCCTGCGGACGGGCGGGCTTGTCGCCTTTCCGACCGAAACGGTCTATGGCTTGGGCGGGGATGCACGCAACAGCCGCGCCGTGGCCGGGATTTACGAGGCCAAGGGTCGCCCCCGTTTCAACCCGCTGATCGTGCATGTCGCCGATCTGGCAATGGCCGAAACCTTTGCCGTATTTGACAGCCGCGCCCGCGCGCTGGCCGCGGCCTTCTGGCCCGGCCCTCTGACGCTGGTGCTGCCCTTGCGCCCCGACACCGGCCTGTCGCCGCTGGTGACGGCTGAACTGGATACGGTCGCGATCCGCGTCCCGGCGCATCCCGTGGCGCAGGCGCTGATCCGCGCCTTTGGCGGCCCTTTGGCTGCGCCTTCTGCCAATCCGTCGGGCAGGGTTTCGCCAACCCGGGCCGAGCATGTCGCACAAGGGCTTTCGGGCCGTATCGCCGCCATCCTGGATGGCGGCCCCTGCGCTGTCGGGGTGGAATCGACCATCCTTGGCCTTGTGGGTGAGGCCAAGCTCTTGCGTCCCGGCGGGGTGGCGATGGAAGAGATCGAGGCGCGCATCGGCCCCGTCGCCCTGCATCAACCGGGCGAGGCGCTGACCGCGCCGGGCCAGTTGGCAAGCCATTACGCCCCCGCTGCCGCCTTGTCGCTGAACTGCGGGCCAGAGCCGGATGCGGTGCATCTTGGCTTTGGTCCCGGTGCGGAAGGCATTGTACGCGTCACGCTGAACCTGTCACCCGCAGGCAGTCTGACCGAGGCGGCGGCCAATCTGTTTCACATGCTGCGCGAGGCGGACCGGCTTGCAGGGCCCAAGGGCCGCATCACCGCCGCCCCGATCCCCGATCACGGGATTGGCCGGGCGATCAATGACCGCCTTGCCCGCGCCGCAGCCCCCCGGCCACAGGATGGATCCGCCTGAGGCGCTTTTCGCCTTCGGGATCAAACCTTTTCATCGGGAATGCGCGCGGTTGTTGCCCGCTCAGCCGCCGGTGGCCTCACCCATGGTAAAGCACATCACGCCGCGCGCCTGCAGCCGCGCGCAGGCCAGATCGGCCTCGCGCTGGGTCAGGCCCAGCACATTGCCGGTAAAGCCCTGATTGCCGCGCACCACCTTGCGCAAGCCATGGCCCAAGGTTGGGCCCTCGGCCAGGACGGTCTTGGTCAGGAAGCGGTCGGCCTCATTATGGCTGTTGAACTGGCCGATCATCACGCCGTAATGCCGCCCGCCCGAGGTGGACAGGGTCACCACTTCGGTCGCGGTCACCTCTTCCGCCTCGGCGACCGCTTCGGCGCTGGCGTCATCATAGATTGGTGCCTTGCGCTTTTCGGGACGCGGCGCCACGGCGACAAGGGCCACATTGGTGGTGACCGCCGGGGCGGCCGTCACGGATAGCGCTGCGGCCTGGCCTTCCAGACTGTCAGCCGGGGGCGGGGTGCCTGCGGCCTCGGCCAAGGCGCCGGCGATGCTGTCCTGCATGGCGGCAACGACCTCTTCGGCCGCCTCGCCATGTTCGGGGCGCGCTTGCGGGCGGGGCGATGATTTGTCGGCCAGCTGCAGCCGGATCGTCTTGGCGGCGCCGCCTTCAACCTCGGGCAGGGCCTCATCGGCACCATTGCTGGCCACCAAAGCCTCGTCATCGGCAGGAGAAATCTTGGTCGGCGGCTGTTCCTGCACATTCTTGCCCGCCTTGCGGAAGCCAAGATCCAGCAGATCGGCCATCTTCGCATTGCGATCGGCGGTGGATTTGCCGCCGAAAACAGTTGCGATGATCCGCACTCCGCCGCGCTCGGCGCTGCCGGTCAGGTTGAAACCCGCCGCGTCGGTATAGCCGGTCTTGATACCGTCGGCGCCCTTGTAGGCGTCCAGGAAGCGGCGGTTCGTGTTGTTGACCTGGGCGATGCCTGCATCGGTCGAGCGGCGCGAGAAGATATTGTAGTATTGGGGGAAATCGTAAAACAGATGCCGCCCCAGAACCGACATGTCGCGCGGGGTGGACAAATGCCCCTTGGCCGTCAGGCCGTGGGCATTCTTGAAGGTGGTGTCCTTCATGCCCAAGGCGCGCGCGGTCTTGGTCATGCGCGCGGCGAATTTTTCGTGGTTGCCGCTGATATGGTCGCCAATCGCGGCTGCAGCGTCATTGGCCGATTTCACCGCTGCGGCCCGGATCAGATAGCGCAGCTGGATCTTCTGCCCCGCCTTGAGCCCCAGACGCGACGGCGGCTGCGCGGCCGCATATTTCGAGACCGTGATCATGGTATCCAGCGACAGCCGACCGCGCTCGATCTCTTCAAAGGCGATGTAAAGCGTCATCATCTTTGTCAGCGAGGCCGGATGCGCCCGGGTTTCGCTGTTTTCCGAATAAAGCGTTTCACCCGTGCGGGCGTCCATCACATGGGCCGCATAGGGTGCCGCGTCGGCAGGCTGCGGGCCAGAACAGGCCGCAATCAGCGAAAACGCCGTCAGAATAGCGAAATTACGGACATACTGCCCCAGACGGAGCGTCGTTGCCTTGCCGATCATGTTCTGCCTCAATGCCCCCTTTTGGCGGGGGCTTATCTTTTGTCAGGCTGAGAGTAGCACGGGTTTCCAAACCGGAAAACCCCTTAGTTTCAATGACTTTCGCAAAGTTTCTCATGGTTGCATTTTGCACGCATCGCGTGCGTCACCACTAGGTATTGTGGTGCTTGGCCAGTTTCTCCACCAGATCGGGCAGGGGAGAGAGGTCGGCCATCTCGTGAAAGCGGCGGTGCCCGATGGGGGGCTCAGCCTGTTCCAAGGCCCATGTCAGCCCATGGGGCACATGCACCCCCCAGCCTCCGGCCGCCAGCATGGGCAGCACGTCGGACTTGAGCGAATTGCCCACCATCACGCCCTGATCGGCCCCGGTGCCATGGCGGGCAAAGGCGGCGCGATAGACCTCGGGGGTCTTGTCCGACACGATTTCGACCCCATCGAACAGATCGCCCAGCCCCGATTGCGCAAGTTTGCGTTCCTGATCCAGAAGATCGCCCTTGGTGATCAAGACCACGCGGTATTCGGCCGCAAGGGCGGTGACCGTGGCGCGGGCATGGGGCAAAAGCTCGACCGGGTGTTCCAGCATCTCCCGCCCCGCCGCAAGGATCTCGCCGATCACCGATGCCGGAACCCGGCCTTGGGAAACCTCGATGGCGGTTTCGATCATCGACAGGGTGAAGCCTTTGACGCCAAAACCATAATGGCCCAGATTGCGTCGCTCGGCCGCCAGCAGGCGGTCGTGCAGATGGTCGGGTGGCGAGTGGTCGGCCAAAAGCGTGGTGAACCGGTCCTGGGTCAGCCGAAAGAAGGTTTCATTGTGCCAAAGCGTGTCATCGGCATCAAACCCGATCGTGGTCAGCATGGGGATCTCCTTCGCCGCACAGAGTTTGCGGGAAGGGGGCCTTTGCGCAAGCCGGAAATCCGCTATATTACGCTGCGAGACATTTGCGTGCGAATCCCAAGGTGAGGCCTCCGTGGCAGTAACGCCCTTTACCCTGTCTGACAAAGATGGCGGGTCCGGTGACACCGGCCCGGATTTCGGGCTATTGACCAAGACCAAGACGCGCACCCAGCGCCCGCCGCTTTATAAGGTGATGCTGTTGAACGACGATTACACACCGATGGAATTCGTCGTGCATATCCTTGAGCGGTTTTTCGGCCTCAATCACGCGCAGGCCTTTGAAATCATGCTGACGGTGCACAAGAAGGGGCTCGCGGTGGTGGGTGTGTTCTCGTATGAGATCGCCGAAACCAAGGTGGCCCAGGTGATGGATTTCGCCCGCCGCCACCAGCATCCGCTGCAATGCACGATGGAAAAGGAGTAG
>JACCDH010085182.1_pt1 | contig 17624 bp, 14 predicted proteins | sample 7442481 | NCBI WGS metagenome assembly JACCDH01 (sample SAMN15323433, study PRJNA562643) | freshwater metagenome | isolation source: river surface water | place: USA:Blue River Watershed | collected 2017-08-15
CACAAGTAGATATGTACACGATCGATGGTAAAAACGTCATCGTTTTAGCAGAAGGTCGTTTAGTAAACTTAGGTTGCGCGATGGGTCACCCATCCTTCGTGATGTCGAACTCGTTCTGTAACCAAACCTTGGCTCAATTAGAGCTTTGGGCCAACTCAGCGAATTATGAGAACAAAGTTTACATTCTTCCGAAGCATTTGGATGAGAAAGTAGCGTTCTTACACTTAGCGCACATTGGTGCTAAATTAGAGACCTTGGAAAAAGAGCAGGCGGATTATATTGGTGTAAATCAAGCAGGTCCATACAAGCCAGAGCACTACAGATACTAGGAATAATTGTTTTGCTTTATCATCATGCAAAATATTTCTTAACTTAACATAATAAACATTAAAACTGAAATTAATAAATTGAAAAAAGCATTAATCACCGGTGTAAATGGTCAAGACGGAGCATATTTGGCCGAATTTCTTCTGAATAAGGGCTATGAAGTTCATGGTATAAGAAGAAGATCATCTATTTTTAATACTCAAAGAATAGATCATTTAATTAAGGATTGGCATGAGGCAGACAATAATTTTGTTTTGCATCACGGAGACCTAACTGATAGCACTAACCTTATTCGAATTATAAAGGAAGTCCAACCAGATGAAATTTACAATTTGGCAGCTATGAGTCATGTTCATGTTAGTTTTGAAATGCCTGAATATACAGCTAATGCTGATGGGATAGGAACCTTAAGAATTTTGGAAGCTGTCCGTTTGTTAGGATTAATAAAAAAAACAAAGGTTTATCAAGCTTCAACTTCTGAACTTTATGGATTAGTTCAAGCTGTGCCTCAATCTGAAAGAACTCCATTTTATCCTAGATCCCCATATGCAGTGGCTAAATTATACGCATATTGGATTACGGTTAACTATAGAGAAGCTTACAATATGTTTGCTTGTAATGGAATATTGTTTAATCATGAGTCTCCTTTACGCGGAGAAACATTCGTTACTAGAAAAATTACAAGGGCGGTAGCTAAAATAGTACTAGGAAGACAAAAGAAGTTGTATTTAGGTAATCTAAATGCACAAAGAGACTGGGGGCATGCCAAAGATTATATAGAGGGCATGTATTTAATGTTGCAACAAGACAAACCTGAAGATTTTGTTTTAGCTACCGGTATTACTACAACTGTTCGCGATTTTGTGAGGAAAGCTTTTCTTGAATTAGGAATTGAAGTTGAGTTTGAAGGAGAAAATGAAAAAGAAATTGCAAGAGTTAAGAAATGTAATGGCGAGAATAAAGTTGAGTTGGGGTTAGTTGTAGTTGAGGTTGACCCCAAATACTATAGACCAACAGAAGTAGATTTACTAATTGGAGATGCCACAAAAGCAAATAAATTACTAAATTGGAATCCAAAATATTCGCTTGATGCTTTAATCAAAGAAATGGTTCAAAACGATTATAATATTGAAAAACAAAATATAAAATAAAATGTATACAGAAATTAAAAAATGCAGAATTAGCAATAGCGAGAATTTAATCAATATTCTTTCCCTAGGAGAGCAATACTTGACTGGTGTTTTTCCTAAGACAAAAAATGAAGAGGTCACTATAGGGCCAGTTGACTTAGTTTGGTGCCCAGATAGTGGTTTATTACAAATGAAGCAGTCATATAGTCTTGATGAAATGTATGGAGATAACTATGGCTATAGATCAGGATTAAATGCTTCAATGGTGAAGCACCTACAAAAAAAAATTAAAACTTTAGAAAACTTAGCAAAACCATCGGAGAAAGATTTAGTAATTGATATAGGGAGTAATGATGCTACTTCCTTGAAAGCATACTCTGGGAATTTTAAAAAAGTTGGTATTGATCCAACAGGTAAAAAATTCAAAGAATACTACACAAATGATCTAGTATTAATACCAGATTTTTTTACTGCGAAAAATTTTAAAAATATTTTTCCTAATGAGAAAGCTAGAATTATTACATCTATTGCCATGTTTTACGACTTGGAAGACCCTAAGTCGTTTGTAACTGATATATGTGATTGTTTGGAGGATGATGGAATCTGGCATTTTGAGCAAAGTTATATGCCATCGATGTTAAGAACGAATAGCTATGATACTATTTGTCATGAGCATTTGGAATTTTATTCGTTCAAGGTAGTTAAAAATATTTTAGAATCATGCGGATTAAAGGTAGTTGATGTTCAAATGAATTCAATTAATGGAGGCAGTTTTGCTGTTACTGCAGCAAAGAAAGGCTCTAAGTATGTTCCCAATTCCCCTATTATCAATTGGCTTCTAAATCAAGAAGATGAAATGGGGCTAGATACTGTGAAGCCTTACTTAGAATTTGCTGAGAGGACATTTCGTCACAGAAAAAATCTTACAGATTTGATTAAGGCTCTTGTTAATGATGGGAAGAAAGTTTTTGGTTATGGTGCTAGTACTAAAGGTAACGTATTGTTACAATTTTGTGGATTAACTGAAAATGAAATTCCTTTCATTGCGGAGGTTAATGAAGAAAAATTTGGATCTTATACACCTGGAACGAAAATTCCAATTATTTCTGAAAAAGAGGCTAAGGATATGGAACCTGATTATTTCTTGGTACTTCCTTGGCATTTTAAAGACAATATTTTATCTCGTGAAGAAGAGTTTATTTCCAAGGGAGGAAAATTTATTTTCCCTTTACCTGAAATCGAAATAATTTAATAAAATTGAAAAAATCAGTAGTTATATTCGGCTCTAATAGTCAGGATGGATTCTATTTAAATGAGTTACTCATTAAAGAGCAATTTGAAGTAGTCAATATTTCAAGAACTTCAGGTGATTTTATTGGTTCCGTTGGAGAGTATGATTTTGTAGAAAATATAATCAAAGTTTTAAAGCCTGATTATATTTTTCATTTTGCAGCAAGTTCGACAACACATCATGATGTAACGCTTGAAAATAATAATTCGATTTCTACAGGTGCTATTAATATCCTTGAATCAGTAAAGCGGCATTCTTTAAGTACAAAAGTTTTTATATCTGGAAGTGCTCTTCAATTCAAAAACAATGGTGTTCCAATCGATGAAGAAACGCCTTTTGATTACTCAACTTCATATGCGATATCAAGGACATATTCAGTTAATATTGCAAGATATTATAGAGAAAAATTTGGTGTTAAAGCTTACGTAGGATATTTCTTTAATCATGATAGCCCTTTCAGGTCAGAAAAACACATTAATCAAAAAATTGTGAGCCACGTAATAAGGGTTGACAGAGGAAGTAGGGATAAGTTAATTATAGGTAATTTGAACGTTAGAAAAGAATTTTCATTTGCAAAAGATATAGTAGATGCTGTTTGGCTATTAGTTAATCAGGATAACTTATATGAAACTGTTATTGGAAGTGGTATTGCCTATAGTATTAAAGAATGGGTTAGTTATTGTTTTGAAAAATATTCGTTAGACTGGAAGGACTATGTTATAATTGATGAAAAATACAAAACTGAATATGAGATTTTGGTTTCAAATCCCCAACAAATAAAGCTATTAGGCTGGAAACCACAAACAAGTATATTTGAATTGGCAGATATTATGCTTCAATCTGAATTTGAAAAGAACAATAAATGAAAGTTTTTATTCTTAATATGTTTCAGTCAGGATTTTTCTGTTTAATTGAAAGTAAAAAATATTTTTCACTTTATATATTATGGTTAGTTATATACTATTAGAAATATTGCTATATGTTTAATTAAAATGCATTTTATTAAATTTCGTATTCCATATAATGAATATAACAATACTAACAGACAATCCAAATAGTTGGATTCTTCCATATGTTGAAGATTTAAAAAATATACTCATTAAAGAGCATAAAATTCATCATGTATACAATACCATAGATATTATTGGTGGGGATATTATGCTTGTCCTTAGTTGTGAGAAGATATTAAAAAAACAATTCTTAGAATTGCATAAAAGTAATGTCGTAGTTCACCCCAGCAAAGTGCCACAAGGTAAAGGGTGGTCCCCACTCGCTTGGCAAATATTAGAAGGCGTAAATAAAATACCTGTAAGTCTTTTCGAAGCTGTTGAAGAGGTGGATGCAGGTAATGTATATAAGGTTGATTACATTGAGCTGGATGGCAGTGAGTTGAATGTTGAAATAAAACATTTGCAAGGAGTATTGACCATAAATATGGTTAAATGGTATATAGATAATTTCAACTCCATAGTAGGGGTTCCTCAAATTGGAAATGAATCGTTTTACGCCAAGCGTAGAGAAAAAGATAATGAATTGGATGTTGATAAAACAATAACTGAACAGTTTAATTTACTTAGGGTAGTTGACAATAATAGATATCCCGCACATTTTTTTTACAAAGGCAATAAATATATTTTAAAAGTATATAAAGATATTTAGTTTCAATAGAATATTGATTTTTGTTTTTAAAGTTTAAACTTCGAAAAATATTAACATGATTAATTTTAATAAACCGTATTTAACTGGAAAAGAGACGCATTATATTTATGACGCTGTTTATTCTGGGAAGTTATCGGGTAATGGAAAATATACAAAACTTTGTCAGACATTTTTTGAAGAGTATTATAATTTTAAAAAATGTTTGCTAACCACTTCTTGTACTGACGCACTCGAAATGGCTGCTATTTTGTTCGATGTGAAGCCAGGTGATGAAGTTATTGTTCCATCATACACTTTTGTTAGTACTGCAAATCCATTTATTTTGCGTGGAGCTAAATTGATTTTTGCTGATTCCTCACCCAATAATCCAAATATAGATGTTTCAAAATTGGAAGCTCTTATTACAAACAAAACTAAAGTTATTGTCCCTGTACATTATGCTGGTATTGCTTGTGAAATGGACTCAATAATGAGACTTGCAAACAAGTATAATTTATGGGTTGTTGAAGATGCTGCTCAAGCTATTGATAATTTTTATATAAACACTAAAGGTGAAAAAAAAGCATTAGGCTCAATCGGGCATTTGAGTACATTCTCATTTCACGAAACAAAAAATATAATTAGTGGTGAAGGTGGAATGCTGGCAATTAATGATGAAAATTTGATAAATAGGGCTGAAATAATTTGGGAAAAAGGCACAAATAGATCGGCTTTTTTTAGGGGGGAAGTAGACAAATATAATTGGGTCGATATAGGTTCTTCATTTTTGCCGTCTGAGATAATTGCGAGCTTTCTTTGGGCTCAACTTGAAAATTTGGAAATGATTCAATCTCGACGTAAAGAAATATGGAATTTATACAATATTGGATTACATGAATGGGCAATTGAAAATAATGTCAAATTGCCTGATATTCCTACATATTCAACTAATAATGCTCATATGTTTTATATTGTCTGTCCTAGTGTTGAATCTAGAACTAGATTAATTGATCTTTTAAAGTTAAATGATATAATGGCTGTTTTTCATTATATTAGTTTACATAAAAGTAATTTTTTTGAAGGTAAGCACGATAAAAGGATTTTAGAAGAAAGCGAAAAATACACTGATTGTCTTCTGAGATTGCCAATGTATTTTGAGTTGAAAGACGAGGAAGTCTATAGAATTGTAAGTATTATAAAAAAAATTAAGTTGTAATGTTATTTTTTACTATTGAAATATTCTAAAGTTGATAATAGGATTATATTTTAAATTTTTCATTTGAGAAAAATTGTATTTGGTCGTCTAAATTTTTTTCTAACGATGGTAATGTCTTAATCAATTGCAATCACATCTTAAGTTTTTTATTAATTACTTAGAAGTCATTGTGGTATAAATGATTTTATTCTCTACTAAATGAGAAGAAATCACTATTTATTATCTCTATTTTAATTTGTTAAAAGTTTATATAAAAGCATATCAATGCCATATTAGGCAACGGAAATAAATTACTATCAATTGAATGATTTTGCTGACTCAGCTTTCTTAGGCCTAACTGAAATCTTTTTCTAAAGATAATTTTTTAAAAAACTATCTAGTTATAACTAAACTTAATTTAAGTTGACATAATTATATTATATCTTTTTAATTAGTCAATTTTGATTTTTTTAATTCTTCTTTATATCCTCCGTCTTCAATGAGAAAATCATTTTTACATAATTCATTAATTAGTATTGTCTTTTATGCATTGACATCAATTATTGCGATTATTTATAGTGTTTTCATGGGACGTGAGCTTGGTGTAGATGGATTAGGGAAAATTAATTTAATTGCCTTATCACTGTCAACTTGTAATCTTATACTCAACCTTGGAATTGGTCAATCATTGGTCTATTATAATTCTAAAAGTAATAAAAATAGTATAATTTTAAATTCTTTTGTAATCACTTTGTTTATTTCGGCATTTTCGGTTATTATTTTTTTAATTTTTAGTCGGTTAATTAAAAATCATTTGCCAAATATTTCGCTAAATTGGTTGTACACGTTAATAATTATTTCTCCTTTTATTCACCTTAAAAACTTGGCAGAATATTATTACGCGTCAGTCGGAAATTTTTCACTTAATAGTGGTTTGAATTTTGTTGATCTTTTCCTTAAACTAATTCTTTCCTATTTTCTTGTCTTTTTATTTCCAGCGCTAGATGCTTTCTTCTATTCAATTATTTTTGTTAGTATTTTAATTGGACTCTTACCTTGGGTTAAAATACTGGCTGAATTCAAGTTAAATTACGTTTTTAAAGTTATTAATATTAATGCCATGTTTTCTTTACTTTCTTATGGCATTCCTTCATACCTTTCTGTTTTAGTCGCATTTTTATCATTACGAATTGACCAACTTCTTATCGGGACTTTTATGACCAATAAAGATCTTGGTATTTATATTGTTGCAGTAATATTCGCAGAACTTCCATTTAAGTTCTCTAATGCTATTACAAAAGTTTTATTTGTAAAAGTATCATCAAAAACAGAGTATTCATCGATTTTTACTACTAAGACATTGAGAATGATATTATTTATTTCAATGGTTATAATTATAGTTATTTTATTAATAGGTGATTATTTAATTAAATCGTTATATGGTGATTACTTTCACGAGGTGTATTCTGTTTTGATTTTACTTTTGCCAGGTTCCTTTTTCTTCAATATTACGCAAATTCTAAGTAGTGATTTGTCTGGAAGAGGTTATCCATCATTTGGCATGAAAAGTGGAATAGTTGTGTTGTTAGTATCAATAGGTTTTAATTTAGTTTTCATCTCACGGTATGGACTAATTAGTGTTGCCATTATCTCTAGTTTGACTTATTTTTTAGGAGCTATCATATTGATTTTTTATTTCTTAAAAATTACCAAATCAACGTTTAAGCAAATGTTTTTAATAAGGAAGTCTGATTTTAAATTTAATATTATCGATGAATCATAAAATTAGGATTTTATTTGTACACAGTCAGCTTGTTCAACATGGAAGCGAGCGATACCTTTATGAGATATGTAAAGGATTGGATAAGGATAGATTTGAAATTCATATCTTGACTCGTTTTTTCTTGGTTAGAAATAATTTTTATTTTTCTAAATTATTAGATATTGGTTGTGAAATACACACAAAACTTTTATCAATAAGACACTTAAGATATCCTATTAAATTTATTTTTGAGAAGTATAATTTTATTAGAGTTTTTATAAAATTTTTACATTCTTTTTTGGTTAAAATAATATATAATAATTTTTTTGACAGATATGATGTTATTGCAGTTGTAGGTATTGAGACTTATTGCGATGCATTGGCCCCTTTATTAGATAATAATAATAATGTTGTAATACACCATGTTAACCATCAATTTCAATTTGAAAGAAATTATTTTGATGAGTGTAAGCAAAAAAACATAGTTATTTTAGATGACCAACAAAGACAGGAAATAATTGAAAGTAAAATTTCAGATGCCTTATGTTTTTTTCTTCCTTTACCAATGTCCTTTGATAATTTTGAGAATATTGGAATATCAAAAGTCTTTAATAGAAATCATAAAAGAATTGCTGTATTTAGTCGATTATTTAAAGATAGACCCAATGAACCTCTTTTCAGATGTTTTTCTGAGTTTAAAAAAGTTTACCCTAATTCTGAAATGTATTTTTATGGTGATGGTGATAGCAGTCAGTACTCTAAATTATTAAGTGATTTAGGAATCTTAGATCATGTAATTTTTCGTGGTCATTCTAAGTCTATTTCTACTTCAATTATTAATGATAAAATTGATATTCTGTGGCTTGTTTCCATGGGGAAATCAATAAGCTATAGCAGTATTGAAATTTCTGCTTTTGGTATGCCAATGGTTTTTTGGAATCTAAATGAGGTTGATAATTTAAAGATTTTAGATGATACCAACGGAGCAATTAATTCTTTTAACAATTTGAAAGGATTTATTGATTTTAATCTTGGCATATGTGATAATGAAAAAGAATTAAAGAGGATTGGTCAAAATATTAGGAGATATGTTATAAATTACTACGATTTAAATAATAACATTAAAAATCTTGAAAAGTATTATTTAACGTTCAGCAAGAGTAATAATGATAAGTAATATCAATTTATTTTTAATAATTGTTCAGATATTAATATTATCGTGGTTGATATTCAGAGAGTCTCGAAAGAATCAAATTAATTTTATATTAATTTTTGTGATTGCATCCTACATTATTTTGGTTCAATTCCAATCTTTATGGTTGCACTATGAATTTGGAGATGATGTTTTTTCAATCATAACTATTGTCGGAAATAAATTTTCTTATGATTCATATTTCAAGACAAATATTTTATTTTTTTTTGCTGTTGTCCTTTTTGCTTTAACTGTTGTATCAGTAGATAAATTTCGTCTGTTTGAAAATTATTTAAATTCTAGATACAAATATTTTATTCCATTTTTTGCTTATCTTTTCGTTGTATGCTGGTTCTTTGTATTTTCAGCTTTATTAATTAATAAAATTGGGGGAATTGAAGATGCAGTTAATAACCCGGGACAAATGATTGAGGGTCAGACAGTTTTTATTTTGATGCTAAGTTTAGCAAAGTGGCCTTTACTTTTTAAATTAAACTTCAATTATAAAATCAAATTTATTGATTTTATACTATTTTTTAGTTATTTCGTTTTAATCCTTTTTAATTCGAGATTTTTAGCATCCTTCTCTGTTGTGCAACTGATTTTAGTATACCATTACCGTGTAAAACCAATTAAAATTAAGTATCTTGTTTTTGTAGCTATCCCATTTTTTTTCATTTTTATTGTTTTTGGTATTTATCGTGATTTTTCATATAGATTTGAAACAGTTGGAATCTTAGAAGCTATTAGCCAATATGATAACGTTAAAGATGATTTTTCGATCACACATTGGTTTTTTACTGGTAACGTTGAAGCATTTACAGGAACTGCTGGTATTATTCATTTATCTGATAATAGTATTAATTTCAAAATAGATTACGGACTATCTGAATTATCAAATTTATTTAATTTTATACCAAATAAACTTCGGAACTCTCCTAATTCATTAATTAAGGAATTAAATGCTTCGATTTCATCAGTATATCCTTACAAAGGAGGCTCTGTGGTTCCTTCTGGACTTGAAACATCATTTGGTCATCTATCATATTTGGGGTTTTTCTTGTACAATATTTTAATTTCTATTTTACCAGTGTACTTTCACAAAGGAATAATAGCAAATAAAAGTAATTTTTTTTTATTGTTTCTATCTGTTCATTTGTTAAACTCTGTTAGAGCTTCATTTTTTGGTGCTTTTATTTTTTTCGGTACAGCAGAAATGCTTACTTTTTTTATATTCAAGTTAATGGTGATAAAAAAACCATTTATTAATTAATTATATAATAATGAAAAAAATTGGAATCGATATTCGTTTGACTTACAATCAAAGGGGAATTGCAAGTTATATCACTAATTTATTAATTAACTACAAAGATCAAATTACCGATTCAAATATTGAATTTTATTTGATTAGTGATAGAATGCCAACTAATGAAATAAAAAGGTTAAATTTTAAAACAATAATATTACCAATTAAGATTTATCCATTGTGGGATTTTGTAATTCCTTTTATACTTTATTATTACAAATTAGATTTATTCCATTCTCCTGGAAACAGTACGCCTTTTTTTAAGTTTGGGAACTTAAAATATGTTGTTACAATTCATGATCTTATTTTTTATAACACAAAATTTAGTGGCAATTTGTACCAAAAAATTGGAAGATATTATCTCAAGTTTAATGTTTGGTTTAACATTTCAAAAGTAAATAAAATTATTTCAGTTTCTAATTCAACAAAATTAGATATTATGGCAGCATTTAATTTGCCTGAATCTAAAATTAGTGTTGTATATGAGTCTTGTCATTCAGAATTTCAATCTACATCAAAAAAAGAGTTTTTAAACCTTAGTAATTTTGTTTGTTTCGGCTCTGATGATCCTCGTAAAAACACTGAATTTGTATTATCAACATTCGACGTTTTTATTTCTAAAAACAAAAATTATTATCTAGATGTAGTTGGATTGCCAGATTATTATATCAAGTATTTGATTAGCAAATTAGGACTCAAGAATGAGAGTAATTTTATATTTCACTCACACATTTCAAGAGATCAGTTAGTTTTAATCTATGAAAATTCAGTTGCTTTAATTTATCCTAGTTTATATGAGGGTTTTGGAGTTCCAATTATTGAGGCTTTCAAAACCAATACTCCAGTTGTTACCTCTAGTTTCTCATCTTTGCCTGAAATTGCTGGTGAGGCGGGTATTTTTATTGACCCATATTCAAAAAGTGATTTGTTAAAAGCACTTAATTTTATTACCGTTGAGGATAATTTCGAATTATTTAGTTTGAAAGCTAAATTAAGATCAAATGATTTTAATTGGAAATTATTTTCTAAACAAACTTTGGCTATTTATTATGAAGAAATATAATGTCTTAATAGCGACACCCTTTCTATCTGAAAAGCCCATCAGAGGTTATGAGACAATAGCTTTATCTATACTATTAGATCTTACTAAAGCTGGTCACCAAGTTGATTTAATTTCTTTTTATTCTGATGGTAAAAGAAAGTTTAATGCTAATATTCTTGGGAAGCATATAAATAAATTATTATTAATTAACGTTAGTAAATTTCAAAGGTTTTTTAATTTACTGAAAGGTTTTTTTATTGGAGAATCATTTCAGATCTCATTTTTTAAGGGTGGTACATCTGTTGAAAGTGAAATTTTCAAATATGTTCGTTCTGAAGAATATGATCTTATGATTTCGATTACAATAAGAACCTCTAGATTCTTAATTGGTCATAATTTTCATGCGTACAAGGTAATACATCTTATTGATCCACATATTATAAATTACTCTAAATCATTTGAGTGGGAGAATATTTTCATGAAATTAATTTATTTTCTAGATTATTCTAAATTATATAAATATGAAAATGAAGTACTCAAATACTTTCATTTACGAACATTAATCTCTGATGAAGATATTAATGATTTGTCTTTAATTTATGGTCTTAAGTTTGAAAAATTAACCTACGGTAGCAGTAAGCAATCAGGGAGTAATAATTTTTTAAACTTTGATAAAAGAGATAAAAATAGGTTAGTGGTTACAGGAAATATGGCTTACAAACCAAATGTCGTTGGTGTAGAATGGTTTTGCAAAAGTGTTTTTCCTTTATTATTGGAACATTACCCATCTCTCACACTATATGTTGTAGGTTCCAATCCTTCTAAAAGATTGTTGAAATTGAAAAATAAGAATATAATTTTTACGGGTTATGTTAAAAATTTGTCACAATTCTTATCAACTTCTTTTGTTAGTATTTGTCCTGTAAAGCATAGAATTGGAGTTCAAACTAAAATTCTAGAAGCATTTTCAGAACAACTACCAGTTATTTCAACATCCAATTCAAATTCAGGTATAAATGCTATAAATTATAGTGAAATTTTAATAGCCGATAACCCGGAGGAATTCCTTTTACAGTATCAATATTTATTAAATCAAAATAATTGGGAAACAATAGCCCGAAATTCATTTAATTTGTATGTTAATAAATTCAATTTAATGCTAAATGTTCACCATAATAATTTAATGATTTTTGATAGGATTAAAGCAACAAAAATATGTTAAGGAAACTTTTGCTTACGGGCTCAACTGGTTTCGTTGGTAATGCATTCTTAAATGAATTGCGTATTGATTTTGAGGTAATAACCTTAGGACGAGGGGATTGTCACATTAATGTTGATCTAGGATTAGAAGTTCCCGCATTTGAAGACTCATTTTCTTTGGTTATACACTCTGCAGGGAAAGCTCATTTTGCCCCTAACAGTTTTGTAGATGATTTTTATAAAGTTAATGTTAATGGAACTGCTAATTTATTAAGAGGTCTCGAAAATTCATTTATACCTAAGAGATTCGTATTTATTAGTTCGGTTGCGGTTTATGGAATACAAAAGGGAGAATTTATTGTTGAAGAATCTCCTTTGAATGCTAATGATTCTTATGGTATGAGTAAAATAGAATCTGAAAAGCTTGTAGAGGAATGGTGTTGTAAAAATGATGTAAAATTAACTATTTTACGTCTTCCGCTTGTGGTTGGTAATAATCCACCTGGGAATCTTGGAGATTTAATCAAAAGTATAAAAAAAGGTTTCTATTTTAACATAGGAACTGATGCAGCTAAAAAAAGTATGGTATTAGCTGAGGATGTTGCAAAAGTTATCGATATCGCTTCTGAAGTTGGTGGAATTTATAATTTAACTGATGGCTATCATCCCTCATTTTCGGAATTTTCCAGTCATATTTCTATTCAATTGGGTAAAGGAATACCAAAGGAAATGCCATTAAGTTTGGCTAAGATATTTGCAAAAGTTGGCGACTTATGTGGTAATAATGCTCCTTTCAATACTAATAAACTTTATAAAATCACCTCAAGCCTTACTTTTGATGATAGCAAGGCTAGAATGGCTTTTGGGTGGAATCCTACTCCCGTTTTAGAAGGTTTTAAAATTATTTAATGATACGATTTTTTGACGTTTTATTTTCTTTTGTTGGTCTCCTTATTTTGGGCCCCTTATTAATTATACTCTTGATAATTGGGTTTTTGGACACCGGTTCTCCTTTATTTCGACAAGAGCGTGTTGGGATTAATAAAAAACAATTTAATTTATTGAAGTTTCGTTCTATGCATTTAAACACAGAAGCAGTGGCAACGCACTTAGTTAAGGTTAGTGCAATCACTAACTGGGGAACGTTTTTGCGAAAATCTAAATTAGATGAACTCCCTCAGTTATTCAACGTTCTAATGGGAGACATGAGTTTTGTTGGACCGCGCCCCAACCTCTTTAATCAGGTCGAATTGATTGAAGAACGAGAAAAGAGAGGGGTTTATGCAATTTGTCCTGGCATTACTGGTTTGGCACAAATAAATAGAATTGATATGTCTACTCCAAAACTATTAGCTGAAACGGATGCATTGATGATTTCTCAGTTAAATATTTTTTTCTATTTTAAATTTATTTTCTTAACAGTATTTGGTAAAGGTTTTGGGGATCGGGTAAGAAACTGATTTTCATTAGATTATAAAAATTGTGTATTTATCTAAATAAGGGTAATTTCAGCATATTTTTAATTACAAATTATTTATTTGAATACTTTTTCATGAATCTTGATTTGATAACTTAGGTTTCGTAGTTATGAGGTAATTGAGGGCCTTATCAAATTCACCGGACTGAATTTTGAGTCTCACATAACTTTTATTCTTCTTGACTTTTATCGAGCTCTCTAGAAGGCAAGCTTTGTGTTCGCTACAACTGCGAATTAATAAAAAATCCAATCTACTTTACCCATAAAGCATCGCTTATCCTAAATTTTAGCTAAATTTGTATCAACTATATACGTATTATTAAATTCTTTTATGAAATTATTCAGTCGAATTCTTTTGACCCTTTCCTTCTTATTTGTCATTCATTCAACCTTCTCGCAATCTAAACGTAAAGTCGAAGACCTAAGTGATGAAGAAATTTCTACTTTCTTCGAACGTGCCCAGTCTAGTGGTATGACGGAAGCACAACTAGAAAAAGCAGCAAAAGCCCAAGGTTATACTTCCTCGGATATAGCCAAAATGAGAAGCCGTTTGACTCAGCTTGGGGATACCAAATCAAAAGAAATGACTACAAATTCGAAGTCAATAAACTCTCCTAAAAGAAAGGTTTCGGGCAAATTAAGTACGAAAAAAGGCGCTAAAAATGCAGAAAAGGAGGACTCGGAGGAGGTTATGATGGAGGTAGAAATGATTGATTCTACTTTATTGCCTAAGAAAAAGATCTATGGTGCTAACCTTTTTAATAACAAAAAATTAAACTTCGAGCCAGATTTACGCATTGCAACTCCTGTAAATTATACCCTGGGACCAGACGATGAGTTGAATATTGACATCTTCGGCGAAGTAATGGACAATTATACTGTCACAGTTAGTCCTGAAGGAACAGTGAAAATCCTGAACTTGAGTCCTATATATGTAAATGGATTAACGGTAGAGGCAGCATCTGCCCGTATCGTAAGTCGTTTAAGACAATTATACCAAGGTTTGAATCGTCCAGGAAGTGGCTCGTCTGCTATCGTTACGTTGGGGAATGTGCGTAGTATTAAAGTAACTCTTGTAGGTGAAGTAGAGAACCCGGGGTCATACACCATCTCTTCTTTAGCAACTGTATTCAACGCATTGTATTTAGCAGGTGGCCCTAACGAAAATGGTTCATACAGAATCATTCGAGTGATAAGAAACAACAAAGTGGTTCGCACTTTGGACTTATACGATTTCTTACTGAAAGCAGATCAAAAAGACAACATCCAATTAAAAGACCAAGATATCATCCGTGTGGGTGATTTCGACTCTCATATAGAATTAGCCGGAGAAGTAAGACGTCCTATGGTTTTTGAAGCCGTAAAAGGGGAGACCTTAAATGACATCCTTCGTTATGCGGGAGGCTTCACAGACAAGGCCTATACCTATTCGCTAACTGTCCGCAGAAACACATCTCGTGAATTGAAATTATTAAACATTACGCAAGATGAAGTGGCGACTTTCCAACCACAAAATGGAGATTCGATTTCGGTAGGTAAAATCATTGAACGCTACGAAAACCGTGTTACTGTGAGTGGAGCCGTATTTAGACCGGGTGTTTTTGCCATTGAAAATGGATTAACGACGGTAAAAGAATTGATTAAACGCGCTGAGGGTCCACGCGAAAATGCATTCTTGAATCGTGCGACCATTTCTCGTAGAAAAGAAAACTACGATCCTGAAATGATCTCTTTTGATTTAGGAAGAGTATTAAGAGGTGATTTAGCAGACATTGCATTACACCGCGAAGATTCCTTGACGGTATATTCACTGGATTCACTGCGTGAAAACCAAAAGGTAAGTATTTACGGAGAAGTGAATAAACCGGGTATTTTCGAATTCCGTACGGGAATGAAAGTGGCTGATATCATTCTGATGGCCAAAGGCTTTAAGGAAGCAGCTAGTTATGCTAAAATTGAATTATCCCGCCGCGTAATCACCCATGGAAGTGACAATGCAACGAATGAAAAAATCCAAGTGAAGACTTTTGATATTGATGGCAGCTTGAATATTAGTAACGAGGGAAGTCAATTTGAATTGAAACCTTTTGACATCATTTCGATTCGTCGATCCCCTAATTATGAAGTGCAGAGAGGTGTAACCATTGAGGGAATGGTGAACTTCCCGGGACGGTATGCCATACCTAAAGATGATCAAAGAATAGCGGATTTGATTTTTGAGGCAGGTGGGCTAAAACCGGAAGGCTATTTAGATGGTGCTATTTTGTACCGTGACTCTACCGTAGTGGGTGTAAAACTTTCGGAAATCTTAAAAAACCCAGCCACTAAAAACAACCTGTTACTTATGGAAAATGACCGCTTAGTCATTCCACGAATATTAGAAACCGTTAAATTATCTGGAGGTGTTCAAAACCCGATTGCTATTGCATTCGTAGAAGGATATAGTCTGCAAGACTATTTAGACGGCGCAGGAGGATATACAGAATACGCAGATAAGAGAAACATTTATGTGAAAGCGCCTAATGGTATTTCAACGAAAAGAAGGAGATTCTTGTTCTTCCGCATTAACCCGACGGTACTTCCAGGTTCTGAGATTGTGGTGCCGGAATTCCCTACCACGAAGAAGGGCCTAACCACAGCGGAAGCCTTAGGTTTATCGTCTGCACTTGTTTCCGTGGCACTTACCTTGACAACACTTATCAACAATTTGACAAAATAAGTTCCATGTCTACATTAGAAAATAATCAAAAGGAAGATAACAGGGAAATTTCAATCAATTTTGGTGAGATTTTCCGTACGCTGGAGTCGTATTGGATTTTAATAGCCACTTTTACTTTGCTATTTACGGCGATAGGTGCTATTTATTCCCTGACTCAGCCTAATGTGTATAGTTCTAACGCGAAGCTATTACCTGAATTAGATTCTAAATCCGGAAGTGCGGGAGGATTGGGTGGGTTAAAATCACTAGCCGGACTTGCCGGTGTTGATCTAGGAGGTAGTACTTCTAGTTCCGAAGCCATTCGTCCAGATTTATACCCTAACATTGTTCAGAGTGCTCCTTTATTAAAGGAAGTGTTAAAAGCGAAGATTTACAGTACGAAACACAAGAAATGGCAAACGGTTTTGGACTTCTTGTCTGAGAAACAAGATACAGCTCCAATAGATTTATTCGGCGATCCTGATGAAAATGAAATAGTTTATGATCTAAAACTAGACAAAGTCCCATCTCGCGCCCTTTCTGCTGATTTAATCAAATTAAATAAGAAGGAACAATTAGCTATTATGAGATTAAGAGCTTCAATGGTACTCGAAATTGATAAAAAATCTGGAGTCATTTCACTAACGACTAAATTAACGAATGCAGTAGCAGCCGCGAATATTACCTCTTTAATTCAGCACTACTTAACGAAGTATGTGACAGATTACCGCACTCAGAAGGCGAGACAAGAACTCGCATTCCTAGAGAAGCGCTTAGTAGAATCGCGCGCGCGTTATGACCAGGCTCTATTTACCTTGAGTGCTTACCGCGATCAAAACATGAACTTGTTTATGAATGTGGCGAAAGACCGAGAGAAAAAATTGCAATACGAGGTGGACATGGCTTATAATTTATACACAACTATTAGTGGACAATATGAAGAGGCTAAGGTGAAATTACATCGTGAAACCCCCGTATTTAAAGTACTTGAGCCCGCTCAGGTGGCTTTTCAAAAGGATGGACCCAAGCGTATCTTGATTACGATTGGATTTATGTTTGTGGGGGTGTTTGTGGCGCTGATTTATGTGTTTTTTAAGACGGTGAATTTGAAAGAATTACTAGGGTAATTCTTTCTAGATTAGAGATAAGAGAGTATAGAGGGAAAGAAAAAAGTATAAAGCACTTAGAATAAAGTGGAATCCCCTGAGGGGATGAATTTAATTAGAAAGGAAGCTCGCGGATGGCGGGCTTTTTTTGTTTTTATCCTCCACTCAATAAATTATCAATCATCTTATAAAATAAAATAGTAATTTTATAGACTGGTTTTTTGTCTTCGGACTTGACCTAAATAAAACAGAGATGAAAG
>JACCDH010524354.1_pt1 | contig 17599 bp, 19 predicted proteins | sample 7442481 | NCBI WGS metagenome assembly JACCDH01 (sample SAMN15323433, study PRJNA562643) | freshwater metagenome | isolation source: river surface water | place: USA:Blue River Watershed | collected 2017-08-15
GATGCCGGGGAAGTGCACATCGACGATCTGCTGCATCGTCTCCTCGTCCGGGACTTTGATGCAGTGGAAGAAGCAACGGCGCAGGAACGCGTCCGGCAGCGCCTTTTCATTGTTCGACGTGATGATCACCAGCGGCCGGTGCTTTGCGCGCACCATCTCGCGCGTCTCGTACACATAGAACTCCATGCGGTCGAGTTCGCGCAGCAGGTCGTTCGGGAACTCGATGTCGGCCTTGTCGATCTCGTCGATCAGCAGCACCACCGGTTCATCCGAGGTGAATGCCTGCCACAGCACGCCCTTGACGATGTAATTGTGGATGTCCTTTACCCGCTCGTCGCCAAGCTGCGAATCGCGCAGCCGCGACACCGCGTCATATTCATACAGGCCTTGCTGCGCCTTCGTCGTTGACTTGATATGCCATTGCAAAAGTGGCATCTTCAACGCAGCCGCGACTTCTTCGGCCAGCATGGTCTTGCCGGTGCCGGGCTCACCCTTGATCAGCAATGGTCGTTGCAGCGTCAGCGCGGCATTGACCGCCAGTTTCAGGTCTTGCGTGGCGACGTAATGTTCTGAACCTTCGAAGCGGAGCGACATGGATTTATGACTCATCAGTCGAGAAAAGAAGAACCAGTATAGCGGTCTCAAGAAGAAATAAGGTGCGCTCCGCGACTTTCACGGCCGATCAATGGGCTGGAATTGGACTGAGACATGCGAATCGGTTAGAATCGCGGGCGCTGTGCGACGGGGCAACATTTTTGACGATGTTTGCGAGCCGAATTTTGGCGAATCTGGCCTGAGTCCGTCGGATCCATTTCGAACTTTCTACCAGCCATCATGAAAAAAATCTTTGCTCTACTCGCGCTGGCGACAGTGGCCCAGGTGTCCGCTGCTGCCGACATCAAGGGTGACGCTGCTGCGGCCAAAAACAAGGTTGCAATGTGCATCGGTTGCCATGGCATCGCCGGCGGCTACAAGGCCACGTTCCCTGAAGTCTATCGCGTTCCGATGCTGGGCGGCCAGAACGAGAAATACATCGCTGCCGCACTGAACGCCTACAAGAAGGGCGAGCGTTCCCATCCGTCGATGGTGGGCATTGCCAAGGGCCTGTCCGACCAAGATATCGCCGACCTGGCCGCGTACTACGCGCAGCAGAAATAATCGGAGCCTGACACCATGAAAAAGATTTTTGCACTGCTGGCCGTTGCGCTGTCGTTCAACGCCTTTGCTGGCAACATCGAAGCGGGCAAGGCCGCTGCCCAGAAGTACAACTGCGCAGCCTGCCACGGCGCTGACTACCAGAACCCGGTCGACCCAAGCTATCCGAAGCTGGCCGGCCAGCACGCCGACTACCTCGAGCACGCCCTGACTGCGTACCAGCGTGGTGCCGGCGCTCCGAATGGTCGTGGCAACGCGATCATGGGTGGTGTGGCCAAGCCGCTGTCCAAGACCGAGATCAAGGACCTTGCCGCCTATCTGGCCAGCCTGCCGGGCTCGCTGGTGCTGCGTAAGTAAGCTCTGCATACGCTCCACAAGAAACCGCGGCTTGCCGCGGTTTTTTGTTGCATGTGGCACCGACAGCCTTCAAGCTACGAAATCTTGATTGGATATCCTGCGGCAGGTTCCCGCCATTGAGCGCCTGACCCGTCGAAGCTCCGATGAGCAAACATGTTTCCGAAACCCCTGCGACACAGTTCCTGACAAAACATCGCGTCAGCTATGGTCGGCATCCCTATGACTATGTGGAGCATGGTGGCACCGGCGAGTCCGCGCGCCAGTTGGGCGTCGATGAGCACCATGTCGTCAAGACACTGGTGATGAAAGACGAACAGAAAAAGCCGCTGATTATCCTGATGCATGGCGACCGCAAGGTGTCGACCAAGAACCTCGCACGGCAGGCGGCGCGCAAGCAGATCGAGCCCTGCACACCGGACGAAGCGCAGCGGCATACCGGCTACCTGATCGGCGGTACCTCGCCATTTGGCACCCGGAAGCAGATTCCCATGTACATCGAATCCACCATCCTCGAACTGCCGCTGATTTACATCAACGGCGGGCGGCGGGGTTTTCTGGTCAGTCTGCAGCCCGCGCTGCTGACAGGCTTGCTGAACGCACAGCCAGTGAGCTGTGCGCTGGACGAATAAGTCTGTCGAGATGTTCAGCGTGTGGTTGACGCGCTACCCACCGGGCCGCCGGGCCTGAGATAGCTTGTAGTTGCATCGCTCGTACGTACAATGTACGCATGATTCATCTCCGAAAGAAATGCCACGGCTCATGAGAAAAGAGCTTACAAGCAAAGGTGATAACCATGCGTGACGAGTATGATTTTTCGAAAGCCCGGAAGAAGCCGTATGCACCCAAATTGAAGAAATCCATAACGATCCGACTTGATGAGGAATCTGTGGCTTACTTCAAATCGATCTCTGAAGAGGTCGGCATTCCTTATCAAAGCTTGATTAATTTATATTTGCGCGATTGCGCGACGTCGCATCGCAATTTGCAGCTTCAATGGAAGTGAGATGCCAGGGATTTGAGTATCCTTGCACTTTGGAGGGAGTTATCCATGCTTCAATTGCGCCCCAACTGCGAATGTTGCGACAAAGACCTTCCTCCTGAGGCGACTGATGCTCGCATCTGCTCATTCGAGTGCACTTTTTGTGCATCATGTGCGGAGACTAAGCTGCAGGGTCGATGCCCAAATTGCGGCGGCGAACTATTGGCACGTCCCCGGCGACCGGTCGCGAGGCTCAGCAAATTTCCAGCCACGACAGACCGCGTCTTCAAACCAGGACTCTGTCATCCGCAATCAGAGACCGCGCTGCTGACGGAGAAACCTGCAAATGCTGCGCGCCTTGAAAAATCCATTTTTCAGTATCGGGAAGGTCAAACCAAGGATCCCGAGCTGACTGATGACCAGTAAACAGTTCTGAACCACGTTAACCCGGGCCGAGGTAGGCTTATTTCCCTTTCACGCCGGCCAACTGTCCCATTGACTGTATGCTCATGATCTGCCAGTAGCCGTTGTTGCGAGTCAGGTTGTAGAACGTGGTCTGGTTCAGGAATTCTTTCCCGTTCGCATCGAAGCGTGAGAAGTTCAGCTCGACCAGTGCGGCATTGCTTCCTTCGGCCAGCACTTTGACCTGATTGATCTTCGAATACTTCCAGCCTGATTTCTTCAAACCTTCAAAGTCGATCACGGGTACGGTCGGATCATCGATCTGCGCAAGTTTGCCGCCAGTGATCTTCACATGCGGGAAATGATAGACATCCTGCAGCGCGACCGTATTCTCTTCATTGACCAGCTTCACATACAAATGCATCAGTCCCTCCGGCGTCAGTTTGTCCTGCGCCTGGGCGGACGCGTATGAAAACGCAAGACTGGCGAGGAGGAGCAGGATGAGTTTTTTCATCAGTCGTTTCCTTTTCGTTTTTGTGTTGGGTTCCTTGATGACCTCAGGTGACGCGCCAGTCATCATAACCACAGCGACGACTGTCCGGCTATGCTTTGAGTTGGTTCACCCTGTCTTCTGGATAAAGTCGGCCAGTATGGCTTCAGTCGGCGAGCGGATCGGTTAAACAAAGAATAACGATACGACGATCGCTTTTCACGCCCCTGACCACTAGCGACCGGCTTGCCTGCTCGCTTCAACCACATCAGCCAGGGCGATGAATGCAGCCTCGGCGATATTGTCTTGAGGGATGGCGCTTGCCGACGGCGTGGCATTGACGAGTACTGCAATCGTCGCGCCACTTGCGGGATCGAAGAAGCACGCTGTCTGGAAGCCGATCGATGAGCCGGTATGTCCCACCCAGCCCCCGAGCATGCCGATGCCCACGCCATAGCTGTCATAGCGGGGGCCATTGGTCGCCGCGCGCGCATGCGTGAGCCGTAGTTGATGCGTTGACGGCGTCAGCAGCTGACCACTGCCAAGCGCGCGGCACCAGATGCCGAGGTCACCTGTCGTCGATACCATCGCACCAGCGCCTGCCAGCGAGGTCGGATGAATGAAAGGCAGCGCGCTGACCAGGCCGCTGGCCTGGTCTGCATCATGCGGCGACGGATGGGGCGCAGGCAGCCCCAACTGTACCGGGTAGCTGGTTTGCGTCAGTTGCAGCGGCGAGAACAGGTACAACTGGAAGGCGTCAGCAAGTGCGAGCCCCGTCACCTGCTGCGCGACCATGCCAAGCAATACGGTGTTGGTATTGCTGTAGTCGTACGCGGCACCGGGCGCGAACACGGGCGACTCGGCCACCGCAAAATTCACCAGCGACTGCTCGGTGAAGGGCGCCGTGACATCCTGCGTGAATTGCGCCAGAAAGGCGGCGGCAGCGGTGTAATTCTTGATGCCGCTTTCCATCGCCGCCAATTGCAGCAGGCTGATGCCGTTCCCGTTCGGTATGCCGGCAACATACTGGTCGATGCTGTCGTTGAGTGACAGCAGGCCGAGGTCTGAGAGCCGCAGGATCAGATGTACCGTGAAAGACTTGGTCACGCTCGCGATCGGAAAATGATCGTCGACGGTCAACGGTGTCCGTGTGACTGTATCGCGCACACCGAAAGCGTGCTGCCATGCGGGCTGGCCGGGCAGCCAGACCCCCGCCACGATGCCGGGTGCATGATACTGGTCCATCACGCCCTGAACGGCGAGCCGGTAGCGGGAAGCAGGATCGGCCGGCTCGCCCGGACCGCAAGCGGTCAGAAGGCTCAGCGTGATGCACGTGATCAGGCCAACAAGTGCAGCCTGGCCCCGGCTGCCCCATGACCGCAGCGTATCGCTGACCCTCGCCGCGCAGATGCGCCCGCTCTCCCTGAGTGTGCTGAAGATAGTGCCTCCCAGCCATGCGTGGAGTCGGTGCATGCCCGGCAGGCACACCGACCGTTCCCAAATGCTAGGGGGCAATGGCTGGGGCTGGCTATGTTCGCGGTGTACCTGTGTTGCACTCTTGCACAGAGTCACAGACCCGGTCGCATCGTCGTTTCCCTGAGGGGATACATGGCCGATGCCGATGAACGACGCAGCAGGCACTGACGCAGCGGGCACTGGCGCCGCGTGCTCTGCCGTTCCGCCTTATTGGCTAGCGCGCTTTTGTACGCACTCGATGTAGGCAGCGCCATCGGGCGGCATGCCGCTGCGCTGCGAAGTCCACAGCATCTCGCCGAGGCACTCCATCACTTCGTGCTGGGCGTCGTGTTCACCCAGCTTCGCTGCCAGCGCATGATATGCGGCACGGATGCCAGGCGGCTGGTCGATCGATACCTGTTCCGTGATCGACAGGTGCATGGACAGGTGCAGGAAAGGATTGGACTGGCCCTGGGCGATATCGTAGTCCGCTGCCTGCGCAGTTTCCAGGTCGGAGAGCTGATCGTGATATTCCGGATGCTGCAGCAGCCAGTCGCGTGCAATGGCTTCCAGTGGTGTCAGCAGCTCATTGGCCTGCGTCTTGCGCCAGGTCTCGCAGAAGAAGCGTCGAACTTCGTCCTTGGTGGGATTGAACATCGCTCAGCGCTCGTTAGTCATCATCGGTGATTCCTGCTCACGCAAGGCCAAACACCAGCACCCAGGTACCGAGCGCCGCAAACAGCAAGGCTGCCGCGATGCGCACCCACTGCATCGGCAGCCATTGCGCGGTGGTCTGGCCCAGCAGCACGGCGGGTGAGATCGCGAGCATTTCACCAAGTGTTGAACCTGCCATCACCGAGATGAAATCGCCATATTGGGTCGCCATCACCAGCGTCGCGATCTGCGACTTGTCGCCCAGTTCGGCGAGGATAAAGGTCACGAAGGCGGTCAGCACCAGGCTGCCGGACGACTTCAGGGCGATGTCTTCTTCATCGTCATCCTCCCCCTCCCCCTCGGGCACCAGCGTCCATAGCGCCACCGCATAGAACATCGCCACCAGTACCCAGCGCAGGATCGATGTCGGCAGGAAGGCCGCGATCGTCGTGCCCAGCAGCGCCGTGACGCCCATGGTCAGCAGCGTCGCCAGGAAGATCCCGCCGAGTATGGGCCAGCTGCGCTGGTAGCGCACGGCCAGCAGCAGTGCCAGTACCTGGGTCTTGTCGCCCAGTTCGCCCAGGGCGACGACGGCGGCGCTGTTGATGAAGGCTTCCAGATCAGACACCCTTCGCGGGCTGCGGCGTCTTGGCCTTGTACTCGCACAGGTCGGCGATCAGGCAGTTCCAGCACTGCGGGCTGCGCGCGGTGCAGGTATAGCGACCATGCAGGATCAGCCAGTGATGCGCATCCATCAGGAATTCCGGCGGCACGAATTTCATCAACTTCTGCTCGACCACATCCACGTTCTTGCCGGGTGCAATGCCGGTACGGTTCGACACCCGGAAGATATGCGTGTCGACCGCCATCGCCGGCACGCCGAACGCGGTATTGAGCACCACGTTCGCGGTCTTGCGGCCGACTCCCGGCAGCGCCTGCAACGCATCACGGTCGCGCGGCACCTGGCCGCCGTGCTGCTCGAGCAGGATGCGGCAGGTCTCGATCACGTTCTTCGCCTTGTTGCGGTACAGGCCGATGGTCTGCACGTACGGTGTGAGTCCCTCGACGCCGAGCGCGTAAATCGCCTGCGGTGTGTTCGCCACCGGATACAGCTTGCGCGTGGCCTTGTTGACACCGACATCGGTCGCCTGCGCCGACAGGATCACCGCAATCAGCAACTCGAACGGCGTCGTGTACTCGAGCTCAGTGGTCGGGTGAGGGTTGGCTGCGCGCAGCCTGGTGAATATTTCGCGGCGCTTGTCTGCGTTCATGCCTTGTTTCCTGCGGCGGGCTCGTCGTTCATGTCGGCCCCGGACTGCTTGCGTGCGGCTTCCTGCTGCGCCGCTTCCCTCTGCACCGCTTCCTTCTGCAGCCGCGCGCGTTCGATGGCGGCCTGGATGATGGCGCGCTTGCGTTCCTTCTCGGCGCGCTCCGCCTCGGATTGCGCGTCCGATGCATCGACTTCCTTCAGCTTGGCGGCAGCCTTCGCGGCCAGCCGTGCATCATTTTCTTCCTTGTCGCGCTGGAGTCTCGCGTTGCGCTGGTCATGGCGGGCACGGGCATCATCGGCCTGCGCCTGAGACCAGGCCTGCCAGCCAGTGCGGCCGGGCGTGACCGGGATCATCGCAATGCAGTCGACCGGGCAGGGCGCGACGCACAGGTCACAACCGGTGCACAGCGAGGCGACCACGGTGTGCATCTGCTTTGCGGCGCCAACGATGGCATCGACCGGGCAAGCTTGTATGCACAGCGTGCAGCCTATGCAGGCGGCTTCGTCAATGAAGGCCACCGGCCGTTCACGCTCGACGCCATGGACCGGATTGATCGGTATGACGGGCTTGCCCAGCAGCGCCGCCAGTCTTGCCACGCCTTCGGCACCGCCGGGCGGGCACTGGTTGTAGCTGGCGCTGCCATCGGCAATGGCTTCCGCATACGGGCGGCATGCGGGGTAGCCGCACTTGGTGCACTGCGTCTGCGGCAGCAAGTCCTCGATGCGATCGGCCAGTGATGACGGGGGAGACGACATAGGCCGACATTATCCGCGATTTGCGCCTGCGAAGCCGTGGTCGATCCCTGCGCCTGGGCCTGTGCACGGCGCCGGGAGTGCGCGCTGAAAACGACAAGGCCGCCCGCAGGCGGCCTTGTGTCGTGGGCTCAGGCAGCGCTTACGCGTGTGCCTTGATGAACTCGGTGATGCGGGGTGCGATCATCTCGCGCCAGCGACGGCCGGAGAAGATGCCGTAGTGGCCGCATTTCGGCGCCGTGTAATGCTGCTTCATTTCTTTCGGGATCGCCGAGCACAGGTCATGCGCGGCGCGGGTCTGCCCCGAACCGGAGATGTCATCGAGCTCGCCTTCGATGGTGAACAGCGCGACGGTCTTGATGTCCTGCGGGCGCACGCGCTTGCCTTCCACATCCCAGGTGCCTTCGGGCAGCGCATGGTCCTGGAACACGGTCTTGATGGTCTCGAGGTAGTACTCGGCCGGCATGTCGAGCACCGCGTTGTACTCGTCGTAGAACTTGCGATGCTCCTCGGCCGACTCGTTGTCGCCCTCGCGCAGGTGCAGGTAGAACTCCCAGTGGCTTTGCGCATGGCGGCGCGGGTTCATTGCAACGAAGCCCGCATGCTGCAGGAAGCCCGGGTAGACGCGGCGGCCATAGCCCGGGTAGTTCGGCGGCACGTTGTAGATCACATTGTTCTCGAACCACGAGAATGGCTTGTTGGTGGCCAGGTCGTTGACGGCGGTTGGTGACTTGCCCGGGTCGATGGGGCCACCCATCATCACCATGGTCTTCGGCAGGATCTTTTCCTTGTCCGAGGCCATCAGCGAGATCGCGGCCAGCACGGGCACGGTCGGCTGGCAGACCGAGATCACGTTCACGCCCTCGCCCAAGAAGCGGATGAAGTCCTGCACGTAGTAGATGTAGTCGTGCAGATGGAAAGCGCCCTTGTCCATCGGGACCATGCGCGCATCGGTCCAGTCGGTAATGTAGACATCATGCTCGGGCAGCAGCGCGCGCACGGTGTCGCGCAGCAGCGTTGCGTGGTGGCCCGACAGCGGTGCGACCAGCAGCACGACGGGTTGCTGCAGGTCCCTGAGCTTGGGATGGTGCTTGTCCTTGCGGAAGTGCAGCAGCTTGCAGAAGGGCTTTTCGACGGCCACATCTTCGATGATTGCGGTCTGCACGCCATGGACTTCGGTATGGGTGATCCCGAAGGCCGGCTTTTCATATTCCTTGCCCAGCCTGAACATCAGCTCATAGCCTGCCGCGATGCGCTGCGCAAAAGGGGTATGCGCAAACGGCGATACCGGGTTCGTGAACAGCTTGGACGATGCCTCGGCCCACTGGATCAGCGGGCTCAGCAAGGTGCGGTTCATTTCATGAAGCTGATAGAGCATGATGACCCCTCATTCAAGACGCTCGATTGTGTCGCCATTTCCGTGTTTCTGCAATGCAGCAAACACAAGACATGAATATTGCCGCCCCTTTGCCCCGGGATTTGTCAGTATTTTGGCAAGTATCTGGAGCAGACTTGCGTGTATTGCAGGCAAAACGATGCGAGTTTTTCCGGAATTTAACACAAGGTTTTTCTGCGCCGCACATAAGTACTTAGTCATTCCTTAAGTCGGTATTCGTGATGACCCAAGTCGATTTATTGCTTGTTCTGTAACGAAGGCCAGACCCAGTATGCGCCTGAGTTAGACAGCGCATTTCCGGAAATACGCCCGGTTTTCTGAGTCTCACTTCCGGGGCTGTGGTTTTGTTCGGTTGTCGCCACATGCCGGCCTGAACTTACGGAGCGGATATCTGCAGTGCAGCAATGATAAAATGCCGCCCCATGTCGTTCCGCCGCCTCCATCGTTCCCTGCTTTCCGGCCTGCTGCTGGCGGCGCTGCTGCTGCAGTCCTTGCTGCCGGCGTTCGCTGCGGTGCATGCAGAACAGGGTTCACGCTGGATCGAGGTCTGTGTCAGCTCCGGCATCCAATGGGTCAAGCTCGACGCCGGTAGCCAGGACCCGGTGCCACATGCGGCCGGCGCGCATGGCGATCATTGTGTGCTGTGCGCTGCCACCGGCCCGACGCCGGACTTTGACGCCACCCATTACCTGCCAACGCAGACCGCAGGCATTGCGGTTCTGCCCACGCTTCCCTCTCCTGTCACGGCCTTCCCCGGCCACGCATTGCGCTCGCGCGCACCGCCCGTCTTCTCCTGAGCCCAAGCAATCCCCTCTGAATCCGGCCTTCGTTCATGGCCCGGATTCCGGTTTGTCGTTCCAGGAGAATTTTTCATGCGTCATTTGCTTCCGCCCGTGCTGGCGGCAGCGGCCCTGGTCATCGCCGATGCGGCGCTGGCCGAGCCTGGTGACATCGTCTTGCCCGCCGTGACCGTCACGGGCACCCGCGAGCAGACCTTGTTGTCCGAAACCCCGTCCGCCGTCGGCGTGATACAACGCGACGCGATCGTGCAGGCGCGTCCGTCGCATCCGCAACAACTGCTGGGCCAGGTACCAGGTGTCGCGATCGGCGTCACCAATGGCGAAGGCCACACCACCGCGATACGGCAAGGCTTCACCACCAGCCCGCTGTACCTGTTCCTCGAGGACGGCATACCGATCCGTGCGACGGGCAACTTCAACCACAATGCGCTGTACGAGCTGAACATTCCGTCAGCTGGCGGCGTCGAGGTGGTGCGCGGCATCGGTAGCGCGCTGTATGGCTCGGATGCGATTGGTGGCATCGTCAATGTGCTCACTCGCACGCCGGCGCAGAAGCCGGGAGCCGACCTGTCGCTCGAAGCGGGCAGCTTTGGTTTTGCCCGTGTGCTCGGTGGCTTCGACACCGGGCGCATGGCCAATCAGGGCAGCGCCAGCGCAATCCGCGGCGACATCAATCTCACCCATACCGATGGCTGGCGCACCTCGACCGCGTATGACCGGCAAAGCCTGAACCTGCGCTGGGACCATGAACGGGACAGCACGACCGTCATCAAGACCATCGTCGGACTCACGCATATCGACCAGCAGACCGGCGCGAACTCGGCGCTGCCACTGGGCAGTTACCGGGACACGCCGACCGTGAACCTGCGCTCGCCGGGATATCGCAAGGTCGATGCCTTCCGCCTGTCGTCGGCGATCGACAAGGACCTCGGGCAGGGCGCGCAGTTGTCCGTCACGCCTTACTTCCGGGATAACCGGATGGACCTGAACGGCACCTACAATTTTTCCTGCGGCAGTGGCGCGACGCCGAGCTGCACGGGCCGTATCGAAAAGACGGTCGTGCAATCGATCGGCCTGATGCTGAAGTACCGCAAGAACCTCGATGATGCGCAGCGCACACGGCTGATCACGGGCATCGACTTCGATTACAGCCCGAGCGAGCGCAGGGAAGATGCGATCGCGCTCAGCTACACGGGATCGGGGCTGTCGCGCAATTTCACTGGCTACACGGTCGGCTCGCGCATCTATGACTACAAGGTGGATTACCAGAGCATCGCGCCGTATGTGCATCTCGAGGCGTCGCCGGTGGAACGCTTGCGCATCACCGGCGGTCTTCGTTACGACTATGCGCGCTATGCGCTGGACAACCAGCTTGCCCCCGGAACCAATGCTGGCGGCTTCTATCAGGTGGCCGATGGCGCGCGCAGCTTCACACGGCTGAGCCCGAAGCTCGGCGCGACCTGGGCGTGGTCGAGCGACACGCATCTGTTCGCTTCGTACAACCAGGGCTTCCGCACGCCATCGGAGAACCAGCTGTTCCGCTCCGGGGCGGCCAATGCGTCAGCGGCGGCTGCACAGGCCGCACTGGACCTGAAGCCCATCCTGGCCGAACAGCTTGAACTGGGCCTGCGCGGCAATGAAGCGGGCTGGTCCTACGAAGCGGTGGCCTACCAGCTGACCAAGCACGACGACCTGCTCGGTCAAAAGGATCTGCTCAACAATGTGGTCGTACAGACCAACAATGGTGCGACCCGCCACCGGGGCGTCGAGCTTGGTCTTGGGCGGCAGATGAACTCGCAGTGGCGCATCGATATCGCCACGTCCTATGCGATCCATCGCTATGTCGACTGGTCCGGCAATACGTCCAGCGGCACTCCGTTCAATTACTCGGGCAAGGAAATCGAGGCCTCGCCACGTCTGCTGGGCAACCTGCGCATCGGCTGGAAACCGGCACCCGGCACGGCGCTGCAGCTGGAATGGGTGAAGCTGGGCTCCTACTATCTGGATGCCGCGAACCAGTACGGCAAGTATGCGGGCCATGAGGTGTTCAATCTGCGAATGTCGCAGGCGCTGGATGCGCGCTGGACCGTGTTCGCGCGCGTGCTGAATCTCGGCGACAAGCGCTACGCGGACAGCGCATCGGCGACTTCGCAAGGCGCACTGTATGCGCCGGGCTTGCCGCGCGCGGCCTATGTGGGACTGGAGGGCAAATGGTGAGGATCCCACACAGATTGGCACGCATGCGGCGTAGGCTGGCTGCGGTCTTGCTGGGCGCTTCCGCGCTGGCGGGTGCGCAGCAGGACGCTGGGCAGCACGACAACGTGTCGTCGGGCAAGGCGGCCACATCCGTCGCATCCGCACAGAGTGGCGGCCATCATGCCGGCCATCGCAAGCCGCAACTGGCGACCGGTGCGGCGTTTGCGCCGGACGGCAGCTTGTGGATAGCGCTGGTCGAGCATGGGCAGCTGTACCTGCAGCGGCGCGGCGTTGACCGCGTGTGGGACGAGCGTCGCGCACTCGACATTGGCGGCGAGACGGTCGCGACCCATGGCGACAACCGTCCCAAGCTTGCCTTCGGTCGGCAAGGCCAGGTCGTGCTCAGCTACACGCGTCCGTTGAGCAAGCCCTATACCGGCGAAATTCGCATGCTGCGCTCCGACGATGGTGGTGCGAGCTTCTCTGCGCCGTTCACCGTGCATCAGGACCGGCAGGTGATCACGCACCGCTTCGAATCCATCCTCTTCGATGCACGCGGCGACCTGTATACCTTCTGGATCGACAAACGCGATGCCGAACGCGCATGGGCAGCACAGGGCGGCGATCAGTCTGCGTATGAAGGCGCGGCGATCTATTACAACGTGTCGCAGGATGGCGGGAAGACGTTTGGCGATGACACTCGCGTTGCCGACCACAGCTGCGAATGCTGTCGCATTGCGCTGGTGGCCGAGCCGCAGCAGGGCGTGTCAGTCCTGTGGCGCCATGTGTTTGCCGGCAGCGTGCGTGATCATGCGTTCGCGCGCGTGGGTACGCCGCGCCCGGTCGCGCTGCAGCGTGCCAGCCACGACGGCTGGGTACTGAAAGCTTGTCCGCATCATGGGCCCGGTCTCGCGCGCGATGCGACCGGTGCCTATCACGCCGTGTGGTTCGGCGAGCGTGACGGTCGCCAGCGCGTCCGCTACGCGCGTCTCGACAAGCATGGCAAGCCGCAGCGCACAGTGCGTGAACTGCCCGATGCACAGGCCGATCATGCCGATATTGCCGTTGTCGGCAAGCAGGTCGTGATTGTCTGGCGCAGCTTCGATGGCGAGCAGACGCATTTGCGTGCGTGGCTGTCGGCCGATGGCGGCCGCCGTTTCCGGCTGCGCGAGCTGGCGGCGTCGCCGCTGGACAACGATCATCCGCGACTCGTCGCCTCTGGCAAGCGGATCGCTGTCGTATGGAGAACCGAACATGAGATCCATGTCGAAGACTTGCACTGAGCGGCGCTCGTTGAACAGGCCCGAGAAAATGATGCGATGGTTGAAGGCCGCGGCAGCGTCGTCGCTGTTGATGCTGGCGGGCGTGATGCCGGTACTCGCTGCGCCGGCCACCGTCGAATCCTTTGACAAGGCCACGTGGCCGGCAATGGTGCGCAATGCGAAGCAGCCGGCCATCGTGGTGTTCACCTCGGTCACCTGCACGCATTGCCCGGGCGCGATCGCCAGCCTCGCGCGGCAGCGCGCCGCCAAAGCTTCGTCCGTTTCGCTGCTGGTGGTGTCGATGGACGCGGACGATGATGCAGCGCTGCTGCGCGATGCGCATTACGCACCGGCCGATCGCCTGTTTGCGTTCCGTGGCCATCCGCAGGCGCTGCAGTTTGCGGTCAATCCCGACTGGCGCGGCATGACGCCGTATGTAGCCTTCGTCGATGGCAAGGGCGGTGCAAGGTTCGTGCTCGGCGAACCGAAGGCAGCGGTGCTCGACGGCTGGCTCAGGGCAGGGCGCTAGTCACCCGCCGGTCTGCTGCGGACGAAAAAAAAGACACCCGAGGGTGTCTTTTTATTTCGGTGCAACGGCTGCAGATCAGTCGAACACCGGGGTCTCGACACCCAGCACCTTGTGCAGCTTTGGCGAGGTGGTCGTGTACTGCATGTGAATTTTCTTCTCCGGGAAGATGTACGGCGCCGCGCCAAACGCAGCCAGCGCCGCTTCATGGAAGCCCGACAGGATCAGCTTCTTCTTGCCCGGATAGGTGTTGATGTCGCCGACGGCGAAGATGCCCGGTACATTGGTCTCGAACTTCTCGGTATCGACCACCAGCTGCTTGCGCTCGATCTCCAGTCCCCATTCGGCGATCGGGCCCAGCTTCGGTGACAGGCCGAAGAACACCAGCAGGTCGTCCAGCGGCAGGCGGCGGGTCACGCCATCAGCGCCGGTGACCTTGATCTCGGTCATCGTGCCGTCAGTCGCTTCGAAGCCGGTCACCTGGCCGACCAGGAATTGCATCTCGTACTGCTCGCACAGTTCCTTCATCTTCGCGACCGACGCCGGCGCGGCGCGGAATTCTTCACGGCGATGGACCAGGATCACGGACTCGGCCTTGCCCTGCAGGTTCAGCGCCCAGTCGAGCGCGGAATCGCCGCCGCCGCAGATGACGATGTTGCGGCCTTCGAAGCGCGACGGATCCTTCACGCGGTAGAACAGCTGCTTGCCTTCGAAGTCTTCGATGCCATCCACCTTCAGCGTACGCGGCTGGAACGAACCGACGCCGGCGGCGATGAAGATGGTCTTGGTGATGAACTTCGTGCCGGTCGAGGTCTCGAGGTCGAAGCGGCCGTCTTCACGCTTCTGCACCAGGGTCACTTCCTGGCCGAGGTGGAAGGTCGGCTCGAACGGATCGATCTGCTTGAGCAGGTTGTCGGTCAGTTCCTGGCCGGTGCAGCTGGGCACGGCCGGGATATCGTAGATGGGCTTGTCCGGGTACAGCTCGACACACTGCCCGCCGACGGCATTCAGCGAGTCGATCACATGGGCCTTGATCTCGAGCAGGCCGAGTTCGAAGACCTGGAACAGTCCGACCGGGCCGGCGCCGACGATGACGGCATCGGTTTCTATGGGGGCGACAGAAGTATTCATTCGTTTCAACGGGGATAAATGCCGACCCCGGCATCAGCCGGGGCGCGGGGTCATGGTCATGCGGTGGACACGGCGTGTCCGGTTCATCAGCGCTGCAGGTATTGCAGCTTTTCTTTCACGTCTTTCCACTCGTCGGCCTCGCCCAGCGCCGCCTTCGACTTGGTGATCGACGGCCACTTGCGTGCCAGCTCGACGTTCAGCTTGATGAATTGCTGCTGGTCTGCCGGAACGTCTTCCTCGGCATAGATCGCATTGACCGGGCACTCCGCGACGCACACCGCGCAGTCGATGCACTCATCCGGATCGATCGCGAGGAAGTTCGGGCCTTCGCGGAAGCAGTCCACCGGGCAGACATCGACGCAGTCGGTATAACGGCAGCGGATGCAGGATTCGGTCACAACATGGGTCATATGGGCCAGTCCTATCTATTTTTGAAACATTCGAGCATTCGGGGCCGTCGCGGGGAGGGCGTCATCGCTGCGACGCAGCGCGTGGCGCGGCCCTGACCTGCGCTCCGATTACAAAGCCTTGTATTTTAAGGCAAAGCGGGCAAACCCCACAAACACGGTTTAGATGAATTTTGAATATGCAAATAGCCGCTTGCAGCGTCGCGATGGCCAAAGGCGGTCTTCAGGACGGCCTTGAATATTTTGTCATCCCGCTCTGAAATTAAATCACGCGAAAACCCGCAGCCCTGCAGGCGATGCGCGCAGTGGCTGGGCTAGAATCTCGCGACTATTCAACGAGGAGACCATGGATACCTCCGCCGCTCGCAGCGCCATCCTGGACCGTATTCGCAAGGCCCAGAACCGTCCCGCCCGGCCCGCCGAGGCCGAATATGCACAGGTGCAGCAGTATCTGGCCGATCATGTCGCTGGCCCGCGCCCCGATCTGGGCGCGAACCTGCCCGAGCGTTTCCGCCAGCAGGCCTTGCGCACCTCGCAGACGCTGGATGAGGTCGCGTCGCTGGACGAGGTGCCGGCGGCAGTCGCGCGTTATCTGAATGGCATCGCCGTGCCGTGTCAGGCGATCGCGTGGGAGACCCTGCGCGCGCTGCCCTGGGACGGCGCCGGCATGAAGGTCGACTTCCGTCCGCCGGTCAATGAAGATCTGGTCGGCGTCACCGGCTGCTTTTGCGCGGTGGCCGAGACCGGCACGCTGATGCTGCTGTCCGGTGCCGAGACCTTCGCATCGGCCGCGCTGCTGCCCGAGACCCATATCGCGATCGTGCCCATCAGCCGCATCGTTGGCACCATCGAAGATGCGTTTGCGCTCGCGAAGAAGGAACGTGGCGAACTGCCGCGTGCGACCAATTTCATTTCCGGCCCGTCGCGTACCGGGGATATCGAGCAGACCATCGTGCTGGGCGCGCATGGTCCCTACCGTGTGCATGTGATTATCGTGAAAGATGCCTGAGATGAAGTCCAAGATTCTGGTTACACGCGCCGTGTTCCCTGAAGTGATCGAGCGCCTGTCGCAGCACTTCGACGTCGAATCCAATCAGCAGGATGAGTCTTTCTCCGAGGCGGAGCTGATCCGCCGGCTGCAGGGCAAGGACGGTGTGTTCTCGAACCCGACCGACCGCCTGTCGGCTGCCGTGATCCAGTCCGTGCCGGGCCTGAAGGCGATCTGCAACATGGCCGTCGGCTACAACAACATCGACGTGCCCGCCGCGACGGCGGCCGGCGTGATGGTCACCAACACCCCCGATGTGCTCAACGAGACCACGGCCGACCTCGGCTGGGCCTTGCTGATGGCGGCGGCGCGCCGCATCACCGAATCGGAACACTCGCTGCGCGCCGGCGAGTGGAAGAAATGGACCTATGACGGCTACATGGGCAATGACGTGCATGGCTCCACCGTCGGCATCATCGGCATGGGGCGGATCGGACAGGCAGTCGCGCGCCGTTCGATGGGATTCAACATGAAGGTGATCTACAACAATCGCAGCCGACTGTCGCCGGAGCTCGAAGCGAAGGCCAACAATGCACAGTATGTGTCGCGTGAAGAGCTGCTGCGCACGGCCGACCACATCGTGCTGGTGTTGCCGTACTCGGCCGAATCGCACCACACGATCGGCGAGAAGGAATTGGCAATGATGAAGCCGACCGCGACGCTGGTGAACATCGCACGCGGCGGTATCGTGGATGATGCGGCGCTGATCCGTGCGTTGAAGGCCGGCCAGATCGGTTCCGCCGGCATCGACGTGTTCGAGAACGAACCCAACTTCAACCCGGGCTTCCTCGAGCTGAAGAATGTCGCGCTCACTCCGCACATCGGCAGTGCATCGCTGAACACGCGCATGGCGATGGCCAACACCGCAGCCAGCAACCTGATTGCGGCCTTGTCGGGCCAGACGCCACCGAACCTGCTGAACCCGGACGTCCGCAAACATTAAAAGGAGGCCGTATGGCCGATATCACACTGGTGCAGGACCATGCGCTGTCAATGGCCGACGCGCGCGCCGCCGCACAGAAAGTCGCCGACCAGATGGTCGCTGATTACGAGATGACGTGCGGCTGGGAAGGCGAGCTGCTCAGCTTCAAGCGCAGCGGCGTGTCCGGTACGCTCGCGCTGAGCGAAGGCCGTGCACAGCTCGACATCAACCTTGGCTTCATGCTGAAGGGATTCAAATCGAAGATTGAAGAGCAGGTGGGGCGCAACATGCGCAAGCTCTTCAACGGCGACGCGGCACAGGACTCCGGGCAGGACGCCGCCTGATTTCAGGGCTGGCTGTCGCAGCCAGCCCTCGCGGGCGCATCAGACGCCCAGC
>JACCDH010097377.1_pt1 | contig 17598 bp, 18 predicted proteins | sample 7442481 | NCBI WGS metagenome assembly JACCDH01 (sample SAMN15323433, study PRJNA562643) | freshwater metagenome | isolation source: river surface water | place: USA:Blue River Watershed | collected 2017-08-15
GATGACGGCGTTCGTGATCACGGTGTCCATCACGTCGCGGTGCGCAAGCTGCGACTGGCCCATGCCGTCGCGGATCACCTTGCCACCGCCGAATTTCACTTCTTCGCCGTAGCTGGTGTAATCCTTTTCGATCTCGATGAAGAGCTCGGTATCAGCCAGCCGCACGCGGTCGCCAGTGGTCGGACCGAACATCTCCGCATAGGCCTTGCGGGAAATCTTGCTCATGCGCCTGTTCCTTTCGCTTTGTCATTCAGTTTGCCCATGACCTTGCCGTTGAAGCCATAGACCTTGCGCGCGCCGGCCAGCGCAACCAATTCGACCGTGCGCTGCTGGCCAGGCTCGAAGCGCACGGCGGTGCCGGCCGCGATGTTCAGTCGCATGCCATAGCCAAGCTGACGGTCGAATTGCAGCGCCGGATTGGTCTCATAAAAATGAAAATGCGAGCCGACCTGAATCGGTCGGTCGCCGCTGTTGGCGACGGTGACGGTCACGGTGCGGCGACCGGCATTGAGCTCGATGTCGCCATCTTTGATCAGCATTTGTCCGGGGATCATTGCTCTCTCCTGTGGGCGCAGCCCGGCCAGTAGCGGCGCATTGCGCAGTACTGCTGGGCGGCTTGTCTGATGGTCAGGGAATCGGTTGATGGACGGTGACCAGCTTGGTACCGTCGGGGAAGGTGGCCTCGACCTGTATGTCGGGGATCATTTCGGGCACGCCTTCCATCACATCGGCGCGCACCAGTATCTTCGTGCCCTCGGACATCAGTTCGGCCACGGTCTTGCCGTCGCGCGCGCCTTCCATGATGGCCGCAGTGATCAGCGCCACGGCCTCCGGATAATTGAGCTTCAGGCCGCGCGCCTTGCGACGCTCGGCCAGCAAGGCTGCAGTGAAGATCAGCAGCTTGTCTTTTTCTCTGGGGGTCAGTTCCATCGTGTGTTCCTCGTTCTCAGGTATGCCATATACGTAGCTCGTCGGCCTCTCGCTGTATGAGCGCCGGGCGCAGCTGCTGCCATGCGGCCAGCATCACGCGGCGCGCAACTTCACTGGAATCGCCAAGATAGCGCACCAGCAGCGCCGCCTTCATTTGCGTCGCGCCCAGCTTGCCTTCGCCAGCGGCCGCTTGCGTGCAATGCTCGCGCAGCGATTGCATCAGCGATGCTGACGGCGACAAGCCCGCCACGATCATGTTCGCGCAGACGCTATGGCCGGCCAGTCCCAGCGGACTTTGCATTTGCGCGCTGCCGCCTTGCAGGCGGCCTTGTTCTACCCATAGCGGCGCGCCGTCGCGCAGCACCTGCATCTGCTGGCGTACGCGGCCGGCCTGATAGCGTTCGCCGGAGGCCGTGCGGCCGAAGCACAGGATGTCGCAGCCGATGAAGCGCGCATTGCCCTGCAGCCTGACAGTCGTCTGCAACTGCACATCGGCCTCATTGAAGAAGATGGTCTCCTGCGGCAGCCATTCCAGCGTGGCGTCATGGGCCACGTCCAGCCTTAGCTGCTGTCGTGAGACATGGCCATTCGCGCGGTACCACTTGGCCGCGCCCGGCGTCGAGATCAGCGCAGAAGCGCCTTCTGCCACCGAGACGTCAATGCGCAGCTCGTCACCGCCGACCACGCCGCCCGGCGGATGCACGATGATCGCGTGCGCGATTGCCGGGCCTTCTGGGTACAAGGCTTTCTGCACACGCAGCGGCCCGAAGTGCTCGCGCCGGGTCACACGCGTGCTCGTCGAATCAAGGCTGAAGCCGAGCGATAGGGTGGCCAGAAGATTGTCTGCTGTGCGAAATTTGCCCTCGGACGGCACGGGCATCATGGCACCGGGTTGTGGAAAGTGCATTTTTGCAAACTTGAGGCTGCGCTTGGGGCCGTGAACCTTGTCAACCGTCACGCAACGGTCTATGGTCGGCGCTTGATAATTTACTGAAGGATAGCACTTGCCATCCCCGCTGCTGCCATCGGTGATTTGTGCAGCGCGTTTTCCGATGGCTAGTCATACTTGCGAGCGGTGGCGGGGGATGACGACTGTGCACCGTAGTCTTGGTGTTGCGGCGCAGTGAGCGTTACGTTGCCAACTCGTGTAATTGACGGTTAAGAAAAAGTTTTTGACTGTTTGAGAAAAACTTGTCGGCCGTGTGTTGACAATCAATGTTTCTACAGCGTAATGTGAAGGCATCCTGCAAACACGCAGGATCACAATTCGAGATCACTCAGCCAAAATCTGCCTGAGTGGTTGCCGGCAAAAATGCCCCGACCGAACGTTGTTCGGCCGGGGTTTTTTTCGTCGTCAAGCAGTGCGTGGCAGCGAGTGCCGAAACGATTGTGATGGCTGTATCTGGGGTCTGGTTTATAAACAAATAACGAGGAGTAACAGACATGTCAAAATTCAATCGTCGCCATTTCCTGCAGGCGGGTGGTTCACTGATTGCAGCGAGTACTTTGCCGGGTATGCTGCCGTCCGCGTTTGCAGCCGATACCGTCAAGCTGGGACTGCTGCATTCGTTGACCGGTACGATTGCGCTCGCAGAGGCTTCTCTGGTCGATGCTGAAAAACTTGCCATCGACGAAATCAATGCTGCCGGTGGCGTGATGGGCAAGCAGATCGAGCCGGTGATTGAGGATGGGGCGTCTGACTGGCCAACCTTCGCCGAGAAGACCAAGAAGCTGCTCCAGCGTGACAAGGTCGCCGCTATTGTCGGCTGCTACACGTCCGCCTCCCGCAAGGCTGTGCTCCCAGTGCTGAACCAGAACAAGGGCCTGCTGTACTACCCGACCTATTACGAGGGTCAGGAAGAGGACAAGTATGTGATTTATCCGTCGCAGGAAGCAACTCAGTCAGTCATCGCTGCGATCGAATGGATGGCGAAACAGCAAGGCAAGACTTTCTTCCTCGTGGGCTCTGACTACATTTACCCGCGTACCTGCAACAAGATCGCCAAGCCCACCATCGCCAAAGCAGGCGGCAAGACAGTCGGCGAAGAGTATGTGCCGCTGGGTCATACCGAATTCTCTTCGATCATCAACAAGATCAAGGCGGCCAAGCCTGACTGGATCTACTCGACCGTGGTCGGCGGCTCGAATGTCGCGTTCTACAAGCAGCTCAAAGCGGCTGGCCTTGGCGGCGACAAGCAGAAGCTGCTCTCCACTGTGGTCTCGGAGAACGAGATTGACGGTATCGGCAAGGACAATGCCGTCGGCTACTACGCTTGCATGGGCTACTTCCAGAGCATCAAGAGCGAGCGTAACGACAAGTTCGTCAAGGCCATCAAGGCCAAGTACGGCCAAGACCGCGTAGTTGGTGATCCCATGCAAGTCGCCTACAACTGCGTCTACCTTTGGAAAATGGCCGTCGAGAAGGCGAAATCGTTCGACGTGGACAAGGTGATCGCCGCCTCGGCTGGTCTTGAGCTGGACGCACCGGAGGGCAAGATCCGGGTACATGCGACGAACCATCATGTGGCCAAGAAAGTCCGGATCGGACGCGCACGGGCAGATGGTCAGTTCGATATCGTTCACGAGTCAGGCGTGATTGAGCCGAACCCGTTCCCGAAGCTGTAATCGCTGGCAATTTGGGGAAAGAAGGCCGCCCGCAAGGGCGGCCTACCTGACGCATCTACTCGGAGCGCGTAATGTCGTTCGACATACTTGCGATGCAGCTCTTTAACGGGCTATCGCTGTTCACTATCCTTTTGCTGATGGCACTCGGGCTGGCGATTGTCTTCGGTCTGATGGGCGTCATTAATATGGCGCACGGCGAGCTGATGACGTTGGGGGCGTATGCTACCTACCTGACAGCCAATATCGTTCAGCGCTTCCTCCCTTCGCTGATGGATTTCTATCTGCTGCCAGCGGTGGTCATTGCTTTTTTGGTGACCTACATCGTTGGCTATCTGCTGGAGCGCGGGTTCGTTCGCTTTTTCTACAAGCGTCCGCTCGACACCCTGCTGGCCACTTGGGGGCTATCGCTCATACTGCAGCAGGCGTACCGATCGATTTTTGGGGCGCAGGAAGTATCAGTGCCCATGGCCACCTGGCTCACTGGTGCATGGGAGCCAACGGCCGGCATTCAGCTTCCATTGAACCGCATTTTCATCATCGGGCTGACCGTGCTGGTTGCGGTCGGTGTCTGGCTCTTGCTCTTCAAGACCCGATCCGGATTGCGGGCGCGAGCCGTCACCCAAAACCGCGCGATGAGTTCCGCGGTCGGTATCAATACCGATAAGGTTGATGCGACGACGTTCGCGCTCGGTGCAGGTCTGGCCGGTATCGCTGGTTCGGTATTTACCATGATCGGATCGACCAATCCAGGGACCGGTCAGGCTTACATCATTGACTCGTTTATCACTGTCGTCTTCGGTGGCGTTACCAGCCTCACTGGTACCGTTGCTTCCGGCTTCATCATCGCGCAAACCCAGTCGACACTCGAGTTCTTGATGAGTGGGTCCATGGCCAAGGTATCGATCCTCTTGTTCGTGATCGTGGTGCTTTATTTCCGACCGAATGGCTTATTCTCTCCAAAGGTGCGTAGCTGACATGAATGCATCCAAGTTCAACTCCGAGCACCTCTCGCACATCCTCATGGCGTTGTTGCTGCTCGTCGTGCTTCCTGCGTTACTGGATCCGTTCTGGATGAGCAATCTCGGCAAATATGTCGCTTTTGCTTTTGTTGCCATCGGGTTGGTACTTGCCTGGGGCTACTGCGGCATTCTGTCGCTTGGCCAAGGTATTTTTTTTGGTATCGGCGGCTACGCGATGGCGATGTTCCTGAAACTTGAGGCATCGGCGCCCAATCTTCCTGATTTCATGGAGTGGAGCAGTGTCGAAGTGCTTCCTGCCTGGTGGGAGCCATCAAAATATTTTGCCTTCACACTAACCGAGATTTTCCTGCTGCCCATTCTGGTTGCTTTCCCATTCAGCTATGCGATTTTCCGTAAGCGCGTCTCCGGTGTGTATTTCGCGATTGTTACCATCGCACTGTCCATGACACTTACTGTGTTGATCATAGGGCAGCAAGGCGATACCGGCGGCGCGAACGGCATTACCGATTTCAAGTCTCTGCTCGGTATGGACATCATCTCGGATGAATCACGTCGGAACATTTACTATCTCGAGGTTGTACTGCTGATTTTCGTTGCAATACTGTCGGCGGTTTTACTGCACACTCGTTTCGGAAAAATCCTGATTGCAATCCGCGACCGCGAAGATCGGGTGCGCTTTTCCGGGTTCGATACCGCGATGGCAAAGGCCTTCGTTTTCACGCTGGCCGCCATTTTGTCATCGATGGGCGGCGCGCTGTACACACTGCAGGTGGGCCTCATTAGCCCGACGCTCATAGGCGCCGTCGCTTCTGTCGAGATGGTGATATTTGCAGCGCTCGGCGGTCGCTTGTCGGTAACCGGCGCCATCGTTGGCGCGCTCGTGGTCGGGTTCACCAAGTCATGGCTGTCAGAGCAGTTTCCGCAGACCTGGCTGTTCCTCCTTGGATTGATGTTCATCGTGTCGGTCGGCCTGCTTCCCAATGGCATCGCGGGCGGGCTGCACCGGATCTTTTCTACCAAGGAGCGCGCATGAATGCGGTTTCCTCCGCCGTGCTAACGGACATCAGCCACGATGCTCTCGGTCAGCGGCCGGTGCTCACGGTCGATAATCTTACCGTGTCGTTCGACGGGTTCAAGGCGGTCGACCATCTGTCGCTGTCCATCAACGAGCGGGAACTGCGGGTGGTCATCGGTCCCAATGGTGCGGGCAAGACAACCCTGCTGGATATGATTTGCGGGAAGACCAAGCCCACGTCGGGAAGCATTCGCTTCCGCGACATCGAGTTGACCCAACTTCAGGAGCACCAAATCGTGCGCGCCGGTGTCGGCCGCAAGTTCCAGAACCCGTCGATCTACGAGGACTTGACGGTACAAGAGAATCTCGAGATTTCCATACCAGAGGCGCATGGGGTGTGGGCATCCATCCTGTTTCGTCGAACCGCGCGAGTGCTTGCCCGCATTGAGGAGGTCGCGGGTCAGATCAATCTGAAAGACCACCTGAAAAAGAAATCAGGGCTGTTGTCGCATGGTCAGAAACAGTGGCTGGAAATTGGCATGTTACTGATCCAGGAGCCTGAATTGATGCTGCTGGATGAGCCGGTTGCCGGCATGTCGCCGCGCGAGCGTGAGCTCACTGCCGAGCTGCTCAGAACCATCTCACTTGGCAAGGCGCTGGTGGTCATCGAGCATGACATGGATTTCGTCAAGTCGATCGCCAGCAAGGTAACGGTATTGCATCAGGGCCGACTGCTGTCCGAGGGAACCATTGATCAAGTCCAGAAGGATCCCCGCGTGATCGACGTCTACCTGGGCCATTGAGGAAAAGATGCTGAAAGTTTCGAATCTTTGCGTTAGCTACGGCGATAGTCGCGTCATACAGGACGTGTCATTTGAGGTGGGCGATAACGCAGCTGTCGCGATCGTCGGCAGAAATGGCATGGGTAAGAGTACCTTGCTCAAGTCGCTGATCGGGATGGTTCCCGTGACATCCGGCTCGATCACGCTCAACGGTAATGAGCTGTCCAACCTGCAGAGCTTTCGCCGCGTGCAGGCGGGCATGGCTTATGTCCCCCAAGGCCGCATGATTTTCCCTTTGCTCTCGGTCGAGGAAAACATACTCTCGGGGCTTGAGACAGGGCGTTACCCTGATGTGCCAGATTTTATTTATGAGTTTTTCCCGGTGCTTGGCGAAATGGCGGAACGGAAGGCGGGCAACCTCTCCGGCGGGCAGCAGCAACAGCTGGCTATTGCGCGCGCGCTGGTCTCAAAGCCAACGGTTTTGGTGCTCGATGAGCCGACCGAGGGCATACAGCCCTCGATTATTAAAGAGATTGCGCAGTCGTTGAACAAGCTGCGCAAGGAGCTCGGCATTGCCATTCTTTTGTCCGAGCAAGTGCTGTCGTTCGCGTTGGAAGTGGCTGACGATATCCTGGTGCTGGATCTGGGCAGGATTGTCCGTACTGCGACTAAAAACGCCGTTGACATCGACGAGGTTCGTTCGTACCTGACTGTCTAGTCGGGATTCTTTTCTGGAGGAGAAAATGAGGCACGGAGATATAGCAAGCAGCAAGGATTGCGTCGGGGTCGCGGTAGTCAACTACAAAATGCCTCGCCTGCACACCAAAGCCGAAGTACTCGACAATGCCCGCAAGATCGGCGACATGCTGGTGGGCATGAAGCAGGGCCTGCCGGGCATGGACCTGGTGATTTTCCCTGAGTACTCGACCCATGGAATCATGTACGACTCGAAAGAGATGTACGAAACCGCGTCGACGGTCCCGGGTGAGGAGACCGAGATTTTCGCCGCAGCCTGCCGGAAGGCCAATGTGTGGGGCGTGTTCTCGCTAACGGGCGAACGGCACGAGCAGCACCCGAACAAGGCGCCGTATAACACGTTGATCCTGATGAATAACAAGGGCGAGATCGTGCAGAAATACCGCAAGATCATGCCGTGGGTGCCCATCGAGGGCTGGTATCCGGGCGATTGCACTTACGTCTCCGATGGCCCGAAGGGCATGAAGATCAGCCTGATCATCTGCGACGACGGCAATTATCCGGAGATCTGGCGCGACTGCGCCATGAAGGGCGCTGAGTTGATCGTTCGCTGCCAGGGATACATGTACCCTGCCAAAGAGCAGCAGGTCATCATGGCGAAAGCCATGGCCTGGGCCAACAACAGCTACGTTGCGGTCGCGAATGCCACAGGTTTCGACGGGGTATACTCTTACTTCGGTCACTCGGCCATCATTGGCTTCGATGGCCGTACCCTGGGTGAGTGCGCGGAGGAAGAGATGGGCATCCAGTACGCTGAGTTGTCGCTGTCCCTGATCCGGGACGCCCGCAAGAACAACCAGTCGAACAACCACCTCTACAAACTGCTCCACCGTGGTTACACCGGGAAGATCAATTCTGGCGAGGATGCGAACGGCGTCGCAGCATGCCCGTACGAGTTCTACGGCAAGTGGATCAATGATCCGGAAGGCACCCGCAAGATGGTGGAAGCGCTTACCCGCGACACGCCGGGAACCGTCGATTCACCGATCGAAGGTATCCCGAACAAGACCGCAGGTCATCGTTAATCGTCCACGCTGACGATCGCACGCCCCATTCTCCTCTTCGTGGGGCGTGCTTCTTCCCTTTGGCGACATGAGCGAACTCATCCACCAGTATGTAATCGATGCCGAGCCGTTCTACCGGAGTTCGGCGAACGAAGTAGAGCTATTCGAAGCTGCCTACCATCTACGCATGCCGATGGTATTGAAGGGGCCGACCGGATGCGGCAAAACCCGTTTCATGGAGCACATGGCTTGGCGTTTAAAGCGGCCGCTGGTTACAGTTGCTTGCAACGAGGATATGACGGCGTCGGACCTGGTAGGGCGTTACCTGCTGGATGCGAACGGGACTGTCTGGCATGACGGGCCCTTGACCATCGCCGCCCGCTACGGTGCTATCTGTTATCTGGATGAAGTTGTCGAAGCCCGGCAGGATACGACGGTCGTCATTCATCCGCTGACCGACAACCGCCGAACACTACCGTTGGATAAGCGCGGCGAGCTGATTCACGCTCATCCTGATTTTCAGCTGGTCGTTTCCTACAACCCCGGCTATCAGAGCCTGACAAAAGATCTTAAGCAATCAACCAAGCAGCGCTTTGGCGCGATCGACTTTGATTATCCGGCAGAGGGCATCGAGGTTGACATTGTCGCCCACGAGAGCGGTGTTGGTATGGATGTCGCGACCAAGCTCGTCGGCATTGCGCACCGGTCGCGTGCGCTGCGTGGACGTGGCCTGGATGAGGGCATATCCACGCGAATGCTGATCCATGCGGGTTCGTTGATTCACATCGGCATCGCGCCGCGCGAGGCCTGCCGTCTTGCGTTGGTGAGGCCGATTACCGACGATCCCGATATGCTCGGTGCGCTTGACGGGTTCATCGATGCTTATTTCTTCCCCTGATCCAGTTGAGTCGCAACCAAGGGCACTCCACCCGGCATTCGTTGCCGCGCTTGAGTCCATTCCGGCACACCTGCGTGTGTCGTCCGTCGTCCACGAACTGACGTCGCTCTTGGTCGAGGCAGCCGAGTGCGCACCGGGACTGGAGCCGGCGTTGGCCTCGAGGCTCGGCTTCTTGCTTGGGTCACTGGATACTGATGGCCTGCGGCGGTGGTTCCTGACGGGGCTGCGTTTATATTCGAGCCATCCGGCGCATCTGGCCTCCTATCTGAAACTTGAAGATCCGCTCGCCACGCAAGTGATGACTGCGGAGAGCGATGGCCATGTTCTCAAGGACGTACGTGGCATACTGCAGCACTATGCACATGGCTTCACATGGCATCCGCTGGTCATCGGTGTGCGCCGGCATCGAACGCTCAATGCCTTGCCGCTGCGATCTGTCATCAGTGATGGGACCCTGCTGCTTCCAGATCACTATCTGGCTTTGGATGGCGCATCCGCCGGAAACATCTACTTTGCCGCCGTCGCTCATGCGCTTGCCCACCTTCAGTACTCTCCTCGCCATCAGGCTGCCGGCAAAAAAAAGCCGCTTCTGCTGGCCGTCTTGTCACTGGTGGAGGACGCGCGCGTCGAGCGCTTGGCGGCGGCCCGTTTCCCCGGCTGGCACGCATTGTGGTCGACCTTTCATTCGGCCAATGGCGATAACCATGAGCTCACGTTTATCTCCCTCGCGAGCCGCTTGGCTCGCGCCTTGCATGATCCGTCCTACGCGGATCCCAACCACTGGGTGAACAAGGGGCGTGAACTGTTCGAGGCCGAAGCGGCCAGGGATCTCAGTGATCCGGAGCGCTTCGCCGACATCGGAAAAATACTCGGCAATGACCTCGGGCAGATGCGCGTTCGTTTCGTGTCCGAGCTGTACGTCGTTGAGCCAGCCTACCGCGATGACAACAGCTTTTTGTGGGAATTCGACCATGACGCACCGCCGGACACGCCGCCAGAGGAGATGCTGACGCGCCAATCGGTGCAGATCGAGTTGACCGACCAACAGGCTGAACAAGCGATGCGCGTATCACCTATGCCGACGGAGAGCGGTCAGCGCTTTGAATATCCGGAGTGGGATCATCGTGAGAGCCAGTTGAGAGATGAATGGGCGACCGTGCTGGATAGGCCGGCATCGGTCAGCGGGTCCTCCGCCGCTGTGAGGCCTCAACAGGATCGCACCCGAGCGACATCGATGGACACTCGCTCGCGAACTTTGGATCGTGCAATCCGCCTGCGCCGTCAGTACGAAGGTGAGTCGCTAGATCTGAATGCAGTGATAGACAGCCGGATTCTCTGGCGCGCGGGTGCCTATCCGGATCCAAGAATTTTCCAGCGGCCCGGCAAGCGACGTCGGCACACGTCGGTACTTTTGCTGATGGATCTGTCTGAGTCGACAAACGATCGAATCAAGGGATTCACTTCTATTCTCGACATCGAGAAGCAGGCCGCGCACTTGCTAGCGTTGTCGATCGACACAACTTACGATCGTCTGGCGATTGACGGTTTCAACTCAGATGGGCGACAAAAGGTACATTATTTCCGCGTCAAGGGATTCGATGAGCCCTATGGCGATCAGCAGCGTGGTCTGCTGATGCAACTGCAAGGAAGCATGTCGACCCGAATGGGTGCAGCCCTTCGCCACGCCGGCGCCCGACTCGCGCGTGACATGGCTGAAAAGCGTATTTTGCTGCTGGTGACAGATGGCGAACCGTCAGACATCGATGTCGACGATCGCGAGTATCTGGTTGAAGATGCGCGCCATGCGGTGCAGGCCCTGCAAGCAAGGGGCATCAAGGTATTTTGTCTGACCGTTGATCGGGAAGGTGAAAGCTATATGAAAAAAATTTTCGGGTACCGAAATTACATGATCGTCGATAACGCACTTTCTCTGCCGACACAGCTGGCAAGAGCGATTACGCGGATGGCTGCGAACTAGGAATGCGGGAACACCTCGGTAACATTTACAGGTAAAAGGCGAACAGGCTATGGCAAACAATGATCCGGTCAAGGTAGGCGTGCTTTACTCACAGACCGGTGCCACATCGGCGATTGAGTCATCGCAGCGGCTGGGCACGCTGCTGGCTATCGAAGAAATCAATACCGCCGGTGGTATTGATGGGCGAGAAATTGTAGCGATCGACTGTGATCCTGCGTCGGATCCAGTGCAATTCCGTGCGCTGGCAGAGCGCTTGGTAGCTATAGACAACGTTAATGTCATTTTTGGCTGCTACATGTCCAGTACGCGAAAAGCGGTTATGCCGGTGGTTGAAAAATATAACCGTATACTTTTTTATGCCACGCTGTACGAGGGATTTGAGTTCTCAAACAACATTATTTATACCGGAGCTGCGCCGAACCAGAACAGCGTGCAATTGGCCGACTATATGATGTCGTCTTTCGGTGGGCGCGTTTATCTAGTAGGATCAGACTATATCTACCCCTACGAGTCGAATCGCATTATGTCTGACCTGATCAAGCAGCGTCCAGGCGGTAGCGTAGTCGCGCAGCGCTATGTTCCGCTGGACGTAGGTCAGCAAGATTTCAAGGTGATCGTCGATGAGATCCGCGATTTGCAGCCCGACTTTATCTTTTCTACCGTCGTCGGCAATGCGACGCAACACCTGTATCGTGCTTATGCTGAGGCTGGCCTGAATCCCAAGCATATCCCGATCGCCAGCCTGACAACGAGCGAAGTTGAAGTCTCGCAGATGGGCGCGCAGATGGCTGCTGGTCACTTTACGTCAGCGCCCTATTTTTCCTCCATCGATACTCCGGAAAATCTGCGTGTGATTGAGCGCTTCGAGGCGCGTTTTGGGGGCGATGTGCGTCCGAATGCTTGTTGGGAAGCTGCTTACTTCCAAGTGCACATGTTTGCCAATGCGATGCGTGCGACAGGTACCGATCTCGTGCCGGTATTATTGCCACAGCTGCTTAGCGCAGAGTATGCTGCGCCACAAGGTCGAGTACGCATTGAGCCGACGAATCATCACACCCATCTATATCCAAGGATAGGTCGGGTCAATTCCAAGGGGGAGTTCACTATTGTGCGTGCTTCCAACCATGCCGTGGCACCCGATCCCTATCTGGTGACCCATTCTCTGGGTGACTGGACCCTAGCGCTCGAGGCGCTGCAGGACTGATGGCGAAATCCAGGACAATGGTGCGGTCCGGTATGCGGATTGCCCGCGAGGCGCCGCAGATTCTTCGTGATCTGCGATCGCTTCGGGTTTGTGTGTTCCATCCGCGCGATCAGGATGGTCAGGACCTGACCCGTCAATTGGAGCGAATCGGATGTCAAGTCCAGGCTTTCTGGCCACCACTGCCCGAGCCGCCGGCCGGGATGGACGTTGTGTTCATGGCCATTTCGCCCGATCTTGTGGATGCAGATTTTGAGTGGTGCCATGTTGACGACAGCCCGCCCGTCATTGCGGTGATTGCCTACGAAAATCCGACAGTCATTGAAGCCGTGCTTCGGGTTGGTGCCATAGCGACGGTTGCGTCCCCAGTAAGATCATTTGGTCTTTTGCCTGTTTTGGTGCTGGCGCGTGATTTACATGTAACGCTCAAGAAGCAGAAAAAGCGGATCGCACAGCTTGAGGCTAAGTTGCATGGCGTCAGGCAGATTACAGAGGCGCAGGATATTCTCTGCGCCCAGCATGGCGTCAACAAGGATGAAGCCTACCGTATTATTCGCGAGCAGGCGATGCAGAAGCGTGTCACGGCAGAGGAAATTGCCCGATCGATCATTCATGCCAATGAGATTCTGAGGTTTAGCGCGCCAAAGAGCTGAGCCGCCGGCGTATTGCGCTCTTACTTCGGGTAGCGATTTCCAGGCATGCGCAAGGGCGTCGCGTGAACTATCCGTTGTGTTTTTAGTCAACGTGACCATCCTGGATTGTGTATCCGTGAGGGTGGAGCTCAGTGCGTGTATTTAGCGAGTAACTATCAAGTTTATTTGTCCGGAGTTTTCATTTTGAAGATTCTGAAACTCGGTGAAGATAATTTTTTCTCAATGGTTGATACCTGCGAGACGCTTGTCATCAGCTTCGTCTTGGATGATGAGGTGTTTTCTATAAGTCCGGTGCTGACTGCAAAATTTCCTAATGTCAGGTTCGCCTACGTAAATCTCAGAGACGAGCCGCGTCTGTCAGGAATGTTCAATTTAACGGCGGAGCCTGCCTTGGTAATCTCTCGGCAGGCGACCATACTTTATATAGAAAAAGGATCACATGAGGCAGAGAAGGTAGATTACCTACTGCAAAAAATTTCATTGCTTGACATGAACCGGGTCCGCTTGCATATCGAGCAGGAGAAAGCTGCTCATGCGCTGCACATGCGAAGAGCTTGTCCCATTATTCGAGCAAAGCTGCTTTGATGCCTAGGTTCGGCTCCAGTGATGGTCACTAGCAGCATGTTTAAATATGAGTTGAGAAAACGCAACAAGGGATCTGTCTGATCCGCTCTTTTATTTGAATGAAGATTGCTGCGAAATAGGATTTTCGGCGGAAGGTGTTCAGATCCCGCGCATCCGACGAACCACCGCCAGAAGTATCTTGATCGCATACAGTACGATCACGGTGCCGATCAGGTCGCCCACGAACAATGTCACAAAGCCGCCAATATAGTCCGGGTGAAAGTCTCGCAGCGCATACCAAGCGGAATGCATCACTGCGTTAGCAAAAGCGTATGCGATGGAAAGCTGCATCAAGCGATTCGGTGTCAGTCGCATGAGCGTGTCAGGCATGCCGGCTTTTAATGAGAGCCGGTAGACCAAATATGGTGCCCCGGCCGAGATTATCGTGGACACCAAGTTCGTGACGAGGTCCATCTCGCTGACGTCATAGGCCAAGATCAGCAGTGAAGCCAGCCACAGCCCGATAGCCCCCACGCCACCGAATACCAGTGTACACAGTAGTCTCAGCCCTGCCGGCAAGAACACCCAATGGGCACCCGCGTGCAACTCGAATGATTGGAAAGCGTAATTGTTAAGGCGGAAGCAGCCAAAGTACAGCGCCGCAGTAAACAAGATGCAGAGGAGTTGTATCGGAAACGACATGAATTTGACAAGGAATGCAGCCCGGAACGGGCTAAAGATTTCACTGGTTTGAGCACCAGCGCTCTGCACCTGGAGTCGTGTCGCCAGTTTAATTTTTAAACCGTTTTACGAATTATACCTGAGGAAATTAATTGTTGTTATGACAATACCGGCTGGCTAGTTAGTTCGCGGGAGCGTGGACTTGCCCGAAAAAAAACGGCCGGGAGGTTCCCGGCCGTCTGCCTCACTTGATTTTCGGCTTACTGCGCAGCTTGTTTCTTGGTACGGGCGGGCTTGGTGCTCGTTTGCGACATCTGGGATACTGCGGTATCGAGGTTTGATTCCATCGTCTCGATCGCGACCTTGGCCGATCGCGACAGCTGTGAAAATCCGGAACTGGCATTGTCGATGGCCGATTTCATCATCGACACGGCGGTCTCGGAGCCGGCAGGCGCTAGCTCGGTCACGCGTTCCAGCAGGGACACCAGCTGGCGGCTGCTCTCGCTGAATTGCGTCTCGACGACGCTGGCCAGTTCCTTTTGCTGGTTGGTTGCAATGGTCGCCAGATGGCGGACATAAGTCAGTAAGATCTCGGCTTGCGGTTGCGCCTGCTGGGAAGCGGTGGCCAGCAGTTCTTGCGCGTCCTTTGCCGACAACATCATCTGGGCATTGGCAATCGAGCTCTCAAGGCCTGCCTTGGCGGCCTGCAGGTTCAGGCCCATCAGCTTCTCGACGCCCTCGATCATTGAGTCCGAGACCGACGTGACCATGCCCAGCTGGACTTCCATGTGGTTGCGGGCGGCAACGGCGAATTGTTCTGCAGTATTGAACATGTGATGTCCTCGTTGTGGTTTGGGTGGCGGCAGTGGCGAGCTTGCCTTGCTGCCTTCCGGTGATATATCGAGTTTGCAGCCGTGTCTGCGCTGGATTGTTGCGTCGCAGCGGGACCTATTCTTCTGGGAAGAGATAGCTATGTCAAGAAAATTTATTGCGTCGCATCAATAGTTAGGATGGACATCAATGAATGTATGGGCTCGTTTCCTGCCAAGCAGCTTAGGGCCATGCAGACCTTGCGGGTTTGTGAAGACTTACTTGTGAACAGGGGACCATCGACACCGGAGCGTCAGGGTTCGTCTCAGGGGAAGACGAGTTGAAGGCTTTCTACAGTGACCGCTTCGTATTGCCCTTGCCGGAAGGGCATCGCTTCCCAATGCGCAAGTATCGGATGTTGTGCGATGCCGTCGCCGCGACCCTGCCGCAGGTTCAGCTGGACGAGCCGCCGGGGGCGAGCGACGGCGTGCTCGCGCTCGCCCATCATCCGCAGTACATCCATCGTGTTAGCAGCGGCGCGCTGACGCCGCAGGAGCAGCGCGCGATCGGCTTTCCGTGGTCGCCGGAGATGGTCGAGCGTTCGCGCCGCTCGGTCGGCGCCACCATTGCCGCTTGCCGCGCCGCCTTTGATGATGGCGTCGCGGTCAACCTCGCCGGCGGCACGCATCATGCGCAAGCGGATCGCGGCGAAGGTTTTTGCGTGTTCAATGATGCCGCCATCGCCGCGCGACTGATGCAGGCCGAGCGCCGCGCCTCACGCGTTGCCATCGTCGATCTCGATGTCCATCAGGGCAATGGCACAGCCGCCATTCTTGCCGATGATGATTCGGTATTTACGCTGTCGATACATGGCGAGAACAACTACCCATTCGCCAAGGCCTGCAGCGATCTGGATATCGCGCTGCCGGATGGCACCGATGACACTGCCTATCTGGCAGCGCTTGATGATGCATTGGCGCAGTTGTTCAATGGTTTTACGCCGCAGCTGATCATCTATCTGGCCGGCGCCGATCCGCATGAGGGTGATCGGCTCGGTCGTCTGAAGCTCAGCCGCGAGGGCCTGTTACAGCGCGACCGGCGAGTGCTGGATGCAGCGCATGCGCGCGGACTGCCGGTGGCAATCGCGATGGCCGGTGGCTATGGCCGTGAGATCGAGCAGACCGTGGACATCCATTTGCAGACCGTGGCGCTGGCTGCTGCATACGCCGGCCGCTGGCGGGAGGCGGCATGAGCGGAAAGGTCGATATCGCGCATGGCGGGAATGCGCCGGACAACAACGCACCGGACAACAATGCACAGAGCAACAACCCAAGCGGGGATAACTTACCGAGCGACCGCGCATTGAACGACATTGCGCGGAGCAAGAGCTCAAAGCCTGGTGTGCCCTCAATCTGGCTGGAGGCCGGCATGCCGGCACTGTTTGTGCTGTTGTGGAGCACCGGCTTCATCGTCGCCAAGCTCGGCCTGCCGTCGGCACCGACGCTGACCTTCCTGCTGCTGCGCTATGCGGGCGTGCTGGCGGTGCTGCTGCCGATGGTGCTGCTGATGCGCGCTCCCTGGCCGCACGGTCTGACCTGGCACATGGCGCTGGCCGGTGTGCTGGTGCAGGCCGGCTACCTGACGGGTGTCTGGTATGCGATCAAGCTCGGCATGCCGGCCGGGTTGTCGGCGCTGATCGTCGGGCTGCAGCCGGTGCTCACGGCATTTGCTGCTTCCACGGTCGATGAGCGCGTCAGCCGTCGTCAGTGGCTGGGCCTGCTGATGGGGCTGGTTGGCGTCGCGCTGGTGGTGCAAGAGAAGCTGACGCCGACCGGTGCCTCGGTGCTGAACGTGTCGCTGTGCGTGTTCGCGCTGCTGTCGATCACGGCCGGCACGCTCTATCAAAAGCGGTATTGTCCGCGCTTCGATTTGCGCAGTGGTGCGCTGATACAGTTCGGTGCGTCCGCGCTGGTGACGATGCCGCTGGCGATCTGGCTTGAGGGCTTGGACTGGCAATTCTCCCAAGTACAATGGACGCGCGATTTCATCATTGCGCTCGGCTGGTCGGTGTTTGCCTTGTCATTGGGCGCGATGTTCTTGCTGTTTGCGCTGATCCGCAGGAATGCGGCCACGCATGTCTCGAGCCTGATGTACCTGACCCCGCCTGTCACTGCGCTGCTGGCCTGGCTGCTGTTTGGCGAGGCTTTCGGACTGGCCGGCGTGCTGGGCATGGTGCTGGCTGTGGCCGGCGTGGCCTTCGTGGTGCGACGATGAAGATACAGCGCTTCTGAGACACGCACAGAGGGATACAAGTGCAGAAGCGCAGAAGCACAGAACTGCACAAGCACAGAAGAAGAAAAGCAGAACAAAAAAACCAAGGACTCAAAGAACAAAAGGGAGAACCATGAGAGAAAGCCCCAAGCCCCGCTCGTACTTCAGGCATTTTCATCCGATCACCACGCGCTGGGCCGACAATGACGCTTACGGCCATGTGAACAATGTCGTCTACTACCAGTGGTTCGACACCGTGGTGAATCAGTTCCTGATCGTCAATGGCACGCTGGATATTCATGCCAGTGAGGCGATCGGTCTCGTGGTCGAGACCCACTGCCATTACTTTGCCCCGGTTGCCTTTCCCGATCCCGTCAGCGCCGGCCTGTGCGTGACCCGGTTGGGCGAATCCAGCGTGCGCTATGAAGTCGGCATTTTTCGCGGCGACGA
>JACCDH010294654.1_pt1 | contig 17598 bp, 16 predicted proteins | sample 7442481 | NCBI WGS metagenome assembly JACCDH01 (sample SAMN15323433, study PRJNA562643) | freshwater metagenome | isolation source: river surface water | place: USA:Blue River Watershed | collected 2017-08-15
CTAGGTTGGGGACGGATGCTTCCTTTGCAGGTGACCAGAACAGGGTTATGCACTCAACCAAGATCATTGCGGTGTAGAGCCAGAAGTAATTGTTTGCAATTGGAATTGAGATATAAAGCGCGGTGCGCAAGATGTCGCAGTTCACCATTAATTTGCGGCGATCTAATTTGTCGGCGATTACTCCCGCGATTGGGCCAAGGAATACCGCGGGTAGCAAACGTGCGATAAAAACACCTGCGATTGCAAAGTTAGCTTTTGCGTAATCTCCACCGGAAAGTTGTTGGGCGAGCGCGGTTGTGGCAAGAAGGCCTAGCCAATCTCCAAGGGAGGAGAAGAGCATTGCGTTCCACAGACGGCGGAAGGGTTTGATCGCAAGGACTCCACGGGTTACCTGCTGCGCGGGGGCGGCAGGGGTCGGGAGCGTCTTTGGCATGGTGGCAGTCTATCTGGGCGGGGTGATGAGCCTAAAAGGGAGCCTAAACCCTTTACTTACCTACCCACGCCTAGTAGAAAAGGGACACCTAACTAGGAAGGGTTAAGCCAAATCAATGGAGATTCGTGCAGAGTTAAATGAACTACTGAATGAGTTTTACCCTGGACAAAAAATACCTAGCGAGAGAGTTCTCTCAGAGCGTTTTGGTGTCGCACGAATGACCCTGCGACATGCAATTGAAACACTAATTCTTGAAGGTAAGCTCGAGCGTAGACCTGGGTCTGGAACATATATCTCAAATCAGTGTTACTCGCTTTCTGCACGTTGCCGTTCTTTTTCATCCGAAATGAAATCACGTGGGCTGGAACCTGGGAATAAGCTCTTAGTTTCGAGAATCATCTCTGCAGATAAAGTGAATTCGAGTAAGTTGCGAATACCTCTGAATTCTAAAATTCTTAAATTCTCACGTTTGAGATTTGGTGATGACATTCCTATGGCATATCAGACGACAAGTATTCCAATTTCATACATTGGAGAAATCGATGATGCAGAATTAGAGGGTTCACTTGAAGATCTCTTGCAAAATAAGTTTGGAATTACCATAACTACTTCCCAAACTGAGATTTCAGGAGATTTGGCGGATCAAAAGATATCCAAGTTGCTAGAGATAGCTACGAGCACTCCCTGTCTTGTAAAAGAAACAATTGATATGGATCAGCGCTCAAGAAGTATCATGTGGAATAAAACATGGTACAACGCAGATAGATTTAAGATTAGATTTGATGCAGCATGCAATGTTCGAGAATCTAAGAGTTCTGCCGTCTCATAAAAATTATTGAGGAAGCCGATCCATTGCAGCCCAGAAATCTTTCATAATTGCAACTTCATCAACATCCATGCAAACTGGAATGGTGGCAACTGGACGATCCCAATACATGGATCCCGCGGCATCTACTTCTGGAATGGGCATCGGGCGCGTGATTACCGCTTCAGGAACCGTGTAATACGCAATATTTACAATGTCCCACAGAACCTTGGTTGGTCTCGTTGAATCCATATCCATCTTGATTCGGCCATGACCCCACTTTTCAAGAATGTCCGCTAAGAAATTTAAGATTGCCTTGTTTTTTGAGCGTAATTCTGGAAGAAATACACCATTTTCAACCGCCACTTTTACTACACCTGGCCAGCCTGGTAGCACGACTAAGTTTTCATGATTTTGATACAGCACTCTCCAGGCAGCTATATCCGCTCTCGCATTTAATTCACCGTACTTATATTTTTTCCAAGTCTCTTGATCAGGAAAGGAGCCTGCCCAAATAATTGGAACATTCTTAGCTAGCTCTGGGTACCCCAATTTGAAGGCTGCTAAATCTGTCGCAGGACCCGTACCAAGAATTGAAAATTGCACACCCTCTTTGGCGAGATTAACAATAAAGTCTAAACCAGCACTTGGAAGAACTTCCGCGATACTTTCCATGGGGCGTGCTGCGCCTTGTAAGCAAGGAACATCACTGCGTTGGCACAAATCTATAACCCGTTGGGCTTCATCGCGATAAAGATTTACAGAATCATGACCATGGACCAATGTGTTATGTGAGGAAATCACCGCTAAAACCTCTAACTTGGGACTGCCAAGTGCATAGGCGATGGCAAACTGATCATCGATCTCATTCATGGTGTCACACACCATGACAACTTTTTGCTTAGCGTCGTTGGCCAATTTTTTCTCCTTTAAGCATCTTGGTTGCGTAATCAATTACATTTTCAATTGACGGAATGTAGTGATCTTCGAGTGGTGGTGAGAATGGAACCGGCATATGTAATCCTGTAAGTGTCTTTATTGGGCCCTTTAGTGATGAAAAGGCTCGGTCTGCGACCATTCCTGCAATATCTGTTGCGATTGAGCATCGCGGGTGTGACTCATCAACAACCAGGAGGTGCCCCGTTTTTGCAACCGATTCACAAATTAAGTCAATATCTATAGGAGAGTAAGAACGCGGATCAATTACCTCTGCCTCGATACCTTGCTTCGCAAGCTGATCGGCGGCATCCAAGGCGGTCAAAACCATCTTCTGAACGCCAACGATAGTGATGTCTTTTCCCTTTCTCTTTATATCTCCCACACCAATAGGAATTGTGTAGGAGCCTTCAGGCACTTCGCTTTGCTTCATATATAAGCGCTTATGCTCCATAAAGATAACTGGGTTTTCATCTCTAATTGCAGCAATCAGCAAGCCCTTTGCATCGTATGCATTTGAAGGAGCAATCACCTTGATACCTGGGATGTGACTGTAAATGGAAATTAACATCTGCGAGTGTTCTGATCCTGCTCTAAAGCCAGCTCCCGTGACGGTTCGAATCACCATAGGAATGCTTACTTTGCCACCATAGGTAAATCGTAGTTTTGCTGCATGGTTCAGGATTTGGTCAAATGAGGTACCAATAAAGTCGGAGTACATAATTTCTGCTATTGGACGCATCCCAGCAAAGGTTGCGCCTATACATGCACCAACAAATCCTGTTTCGGCTAACAAGGAGTCAATTACACGTTCTCGCCCAAACTCTGTCACTAAATCTTTTGTAACTCCAAATGGACCACCCCACGCATCTAAGGCTCCAGGAATATGATCATTTCCTGCGCCACCTGCGACATCTTCTCCAATAAGGAAAACTGAAGGATCGGCCCTCATCTCCAAGCGAATCGCTTCATTCACCGCATCCTTGTAAGTCAGTTGACGTGTCATGCTCGTACTCCTTTATCAAGATAAACAGCGTTATGCATATCTTCAACAGTTGGAAATGGATCCTTTGATGCTCGTGCAAATGCATCAACTATGTGTTGTTTGTTTTCTTTTTCAAATATCTCAAATTGACTTTCTACAGAAGGATCAATTTCTAGGATTCGAGATTTATAACTCTTTAATGGATCGCGTGATTTCCAGTAAGCCACCTCTTCAGCTGACTTGTAGGTTTCGGTATCACCTTCGTACTGACCTGATAATTTGTATGTCATTGATTCGATAAAAGCAGGCTTTTTATTCTTTCTGATGTAATCGATGCATTCTTTTGCAGCTGCTTCAACCGCTTCAAAATCATTTCCATCAACCTTGATTGCCTTGATATCGAAGGGTTCTACATATCCGATCGTTGATTCATGTAGCAAGTGGTACTTGCTAGAAGTTGATTCTGCATACAGGTTGTTCTCGCAAACGAACAAAACTGGAGCCTCAAACTTGATTGCAAACTCTAAGCCTTCATGGAAAGCACCCTGGTGAATGGCTCCTTCGCCAAAAAAGCAAAGTGCGATCTGATCATTACCCCTCATTTTTGATCCCCAGGCTGCACCTGTCGCGATTGGGATTCCGCCTGCAACGATTCCCATTGAACCGATAAAGTTGATGTCTTGATCTGCAATGTGCATAGATCCGCCTAGCCCCTTGCAGTAACCAGTGCTTCTGCCTAGCAACTCAGCAACCATCTTGTAAACATCAAGGCCACGTGCGACACCGTGACTATGGTTGCGATATGTCGATGTCATCCAGTCATCAGCTCTTAATTGTTTGATGATCCCGACTGATGATGCTTCTTGACCTATAGATGTGTGGAGATACCCAACAGCATCATCGCTCTTTGCAAACTCTTTAACATACAAATCAAACTCACGAATGAGGCTCATTAACTTCCAGTTATCTAACATTACTTTGACTGACATTACGCGAGCCCCCTCATTTTGTTATTACTCGATAACCATTTATCAAGTCCGTTTAAAATAGTTTTACAGTGATTTGCAACTACATCTAGTGATGCTCCTGCTATATGTGGTGTGCAGATAACATTAGGGAGATTGACCCATCTATTGTTGGCATCTATTGGCTCACTCCAAAATACATCAATAGCAGCGCTTGCGATTTCGCACTTGATAAGGCTTTGGTACAGATCTTCTTCGACAATTAGTTTTGCGCGTGCCGAGCTAATCAAAATTCCCTCAGGTCCAAGCTTCCTTAAGAGCTCACGATTAACTGAGTTTTCAGTTTCAGATATGACGGGAGCATGCAATGAAACTATGTCACTGATTTCAAAGAGTTCTTCAAGGGTATTAACTTTTTTTGCATGAACACTTGATTGAACAAATGGGTCAAAAAAGTAAACTTGTGTGCCGAAGCCACTATGAAGTCTTTGGGCAACTCGCAACCCAATTTGCCCCATTCCGTAAAGGCCAACTGTTAAGTTGCCAAGCTCTCTACCTCTGAACTCTAAATATGGAAGTTTTCCACCAAACATCCAACCCTCTGAAGCAAGGTGTCTGCTGCTGGCGGTCAATTTTCTTGACAGGTCCAACATCATGCCAAGGCAGTAATCCGCAACCGAGTCAGCGTTTCTACCAGGAGTATGTACGACGGAGATGTTGCGCTCCTTGCAGAGTTCGAGATCTACATTAACGGGGGTACCGCGAGATACACCAACAAATTTTAGATTGGGCAAAGACTCAATAACGTTTTTATTGAGCTCTTCTATTTCCACAATCACAATCTCACAGTCTCGTGCCTTCGAGATGATCTCTTTTTCGGTTAATGTGATGCCGTTTTGACCCCACCCCATGAGTTCATACTCGATACCTCTTGCCTTAAGAGCGGCTAAGAACTCATCAGTTACTTCGCAAGTGATTAGAGCGCACATTGTGTTATCTGGCATTCTCAAGAACCTTCCGTGTGCCCTCAACCTGCTCATAAAGAAGGGCATGGTTCTTTGAGCGTTCCTTTAGAAATTGTGAGGTCTCTTCATCTAGACGCTCAAATTCGGATTCAAAATCAGGATCTGGAGTATTTTCGCCATTTAAAATTGAGAACAAATTACTTACTGCAATATTATTGGGCATCATGTCGACAGGAATATCGACAAGGCAACTCAGAATTGATTGAATTTCAGAATTAGCTCCTCCACCAGTAATGATCACTCGCTCAATCTCATAATTATCACTACTTAGGGCAGAAATTTGATGTGCGAGTGAATAGGCATAATCTAAGGTGAGGCCCAGTGCTAATTCATTACTGCTGGAGTTAGTGAAATCACTCATAATTGAAAAAGCTGGTCTTGACTCCCATTTCTCCGCATTCCACATATTGCATGATCCAAAGACCGTTGGAGCTTTGGAAATAGTTTCTACGTTGACGATGTTTGAAGTAAGGGGATTTGAGACATTTTTCTTAAGCCAGCCATAAAAACTTCCTGGATATCCGACATTTCCTTCAAGAAGGTAGTCAGAATCTACGAAAGATGTTGATTTCCAAGGCTGTAAAAGTGTCGAGTCGCCTAGTTCATGGCTCAATAGTGAGATCGGCGTGGATGATCCGGCTGACACAACTACCCTTCCACTCCTGTTTCCAGAACTACCCATATGGAGAAAATGTGAGTCTCCACCTCCAACACATAGATTGGCTGAAGCCCAATGAGTGGTTAGTTCAGATAGAACTGTGGCCTTGAGATTTCCAAGCGAGGTTCCAAATTTTTGTGGCTCTGGAATAAGTGAGGATGGGATCCCAAAGTGCTCAAGCAGCGCTGTGTGTACTTCTTTCTCTTTCAAATTGGCAATTTGACCTGCAGATACCAAAGTCATTTCTGTAACAAATTGATCTGTAAATTTCCAGACCAACCAGTCATGTACAAACAATAGTTTTGATTGATTAGATACAAGCTCAGGCGATGTTCGCATCAAATTTATAAGCTTCGGAAGGGTTAGTTGTGGTGCAAACCAATGTCCTGTTTCTTCATAGATTCTCTTTGAACCGTAATTTTCTATATCATTTTTGGCGTACTCACCCGATGTGTCACTATTGAGATAAATAGGGGTGATCTCCTCTGAATCTCTTACCAAAGAAAATCCTTGACGCAATGTAGAAATATAAAGCTTGCCAATCTGTACCCCAACCGGCAGTTTGTGCGCGCTCACATTCATAGCTGTGATTACATCATTAAAGAGATGGTTCGGCTCTAGAAAAATGTGTCGACCTTCAACCTTTGGGGTTGTTGAAACTTCATGTGAATAAATTTTCCCAGCACTAATGTCACTAATGGTCACCTTTACTGATGATCCACCAATGTCAATAAGTGCTGAGGCTGCGGTCATAAAGCGTTCTCTCGCAAATAATCCCAATATGCTTGAGGGACCTCTGTTGGTTTCAAACCAAGATCATGACACCGTAATGTCAGTTCAGATGCCTCTTCAAGATTAAGAACTCTTGCAAAACCAAGCTGAACCGATGGCGCTAAAACTACACACCCATGATTCTCGAGAATAATGACATTTGTTTCTTTGGCAGCAAGTGCGGTTGCATCTGCGATTTCCTGTGTCCCAGAGCGAATCCAAGGGATTCTGGTGACTTTACGGACGTAATAAACGTGATCAATCGTCAAAAATCGAATATCTAAATCTAGTGCTGCAGTTAATACGCTGGCTTGAGGGTGTAAATGAATGCAAACATCAATATCGGATCTCACTTTGTAACTCTCAAGGTGTACCCGGAACTCGGAAGATGGCTTAATTCCATCTAAATGCTCTCCCTTTAAATTTACTTGCGCAAAACTACTTGGGGAAAGCTGATCCAATTGTGTCCCAGTACCAGTCACGAAAAAAATATCGGTTCCAGGTGCGCGAAAAGAAAGATTTCCACCCGAACCAACTGCCAGGCCACGCTCGACGACCTTTTTCCCAACCGCTATGAGTTCTTCCATAACTGTTTGTAAATCTTTATTCTGACTGAGTGTGATCTCTGAAACCACTTTAGGCTCCGATCTTCAGGGTTGGTTGAAAAACAGTTTTAAACTGTGAAAATTTTGAGTTAGAAAAAGCTGACGTGAAGTTCTCAAATCCAACAACATTTGAAATCAGGTACTTAAGCTCGCTTTGATAATGAGTAAGAAATTCCACACTCAGATTGAAAGCTGCATCATCTGCCAGATGTCCACCTATTAAGGTTAATTCCTTAAACTCGCTCACTTGATTAAAATCAAAGAGCATCTGTTCTTGGAAAACACCGTAAACAATTGCAGTCCCTGTTGGTTTAAGCGCGGTAAGTCCTGCTTTGAAATTCTCTGAATAGCCCGAAGTTTCAAATATGACATCAAAACTATCCTGCACTTTTTCAATCTCATTTAACGAAATGGGATTTAACCCAAGTTTGTCTAATAACCCTCTCTTTTCTTCCGATGAAGTTAGGACGGTTATTCTTAAATTTGGATAGGTTAATTTAAGGTAATGAGCAAGACAAGCGCCAATGGAGCCCATACCAAGTATGAGGACAGAATCATCTTTTTGTAACTCAATTTTGCGAGAACAATAAATAGCGTTAGCCATAGTTTCGCTCAAGCCTCCAATTAGATCATCAATCTCACTTGTATATGGATGAACTCTCGATCCCACTGGCAATGCAATCATTTCAGCGAAACTACCCATAAAGGTGCTGCCGAAGTGTTTTCTAACTGTGCACATATTAAATTTAGATTTCTTGCACAGTTCGCAGAGATAGCAAGGCACATTTACCTGAACCACAACCTTGGAGCCAATTTCGAAATTTCCATTTGCCCCTGCAGCTATCTCGATTACTTCACCAAAAATCTCGTGACCCGGGACAATGGGGTACGAAATCTCCCAGGGATGGTTTCCTGACCAAAGGTAGGAATCTGCTGCACAGACACCGCTTGATATAACCCTCAATACAGCCATGGTCTCAAAGGATCGATCAACCTCTTGATCAATCACAGATATTGATCCAGGGCTGTTAAGAGAGATCGTTTTCACTTTATGCACTTGCTCCAACAACTTTATTCATGTACTTCAAACTTTCATCCAAAATACTGAGGGGACCAGGACCATTTTCATCTACAGCTGCCCCGTAAAGATCAAAGTTTGCGGTACCTGAGTAGTTGATCTCTGCAAGAGTTTGTAAAATCTCAGTAAAGTCATGAACACGTCCACAGGGCAGATCTGCATCTGAATCTCCAGCAATCGCATCTCCTAAATGCATTGCGCCCATAAGCTTTCTGGCATTTAAATCTCTAATTAATTCGACAACATTCTCCTCAAGGGCAAAGGCATGACCTGTATCAATCAATACTTTCAAGTGTGTAAAATCTGACAATTGTTCTGCGAGTGAGTTGCCATCAGGAAAGATGGTATCTGCCTTGTATTCGATAGACACAACACCTGAAAAACCTTTAGCCAAGGCGTTGAGCTCCTCCAAAGTTCTTACAGTTTCATCCCTGTTTGCATTTGGTAAATCGGCACCTGTCCAAATATTCGCAAACTTTATTTTCATACGTTCAAGTGAATTTAAAAAGAACTCACACTCCTTTAAAAAGTTTGAATTTCTGTTTGAGAATGCGCCTGCCGGCCATCTTTCCGGTGTGAGCGAAAACAGAGCAGCAGAAATTGTCACTCCATTTGCTGAGGCAAGACGCAAAATTCGATCAGAATTTTCAGCGGTTAACTCATTTGAAGGATGATAAATTCCCAACTCTAAGTTATGAATGCCTGATTTTTTGAACTCTAAGAAGGTCTTTTCGTAATCCATACTGATTGGCCATAAATTCCAATCTGCGGAGCCTAATATCATGTTGTTTGACATTAGTTATCACGACTAATCACATGTAGTCTGGCTGGGTCGTAAGAAATGTGAACTTTCTCATTCACATCAAAGTCAGCAAAGCGATCACTTTCTACAATAACTTCGGTAAAGCTTGAATTTGAAGTGTTTGGAACTTGGCAATGAATCGATATTCGAGATCCTACGAACGCCCAACTGATTACCTGCGCTTGGAAACTATACTTTGTCTTTTCGCGTGAGATTTTCAAATCCTCTTGCCGGGCTGCGATAAGCCCTCCATGAGTATGTTTTGGATCTAAGGTTAAGGTCCCAAATTGAGTTTCGAAAGTATTTCCTACAATCTTTCCTGCAAAAACATTTCGACAGCCAAAGAACTTGGCCACCTTCCGACTCTCTGGCGTTGATACGAATGATTCTGGAACGTCGTATTGCTCCAGAACGCCTGACTCCATAAATGCAATTTTGTCTGAAATAGCCATCGCCTCTTCTTGATCATGTGTGACAAAAAGAGTTGTCATCTCAAAAGAGTCATGAATTTCCCTAATGAAATTTCTCATTTCTACACGTAAGTTTGCGTCAAGTGCGCTGAGTGGCTCATCTAGAAGAAGCACCTTCGGATTCCTCATTAATGCACGAGCAAGTGAAACACGTTGCTCCTGACCTCCAGATAACTCTCCTGGGCGCCGTGAGGCAAAACCTGGGAGCTTTACTAGCTCCAGCATTTCCTCAACTCTTTTTTCAATGTCTTTTGGTGGATTCTTGGATGCCCTCAGAGAGAACGCAACATTTTCTCCAATTGTCATGCTTGGGAAAAGCAATGCTTTTTGGAAAACCATGGCAATGGCTCTTTTTTCTACAGTTATTTGATCCTGGAGCTCTTCTCCAAAGTAGACATGGCCTGAGGTTGCTCTTTCAAGCCCAGCAACAATTCTAAGAAGGGTTGTCTTTCCGCATCCAGATGAACCTAAAATAGAAACAAGTTGCCCGCTAGCTACCTCTAAATTCACCCCTTTAAGAACGGGATTTGTACCAAAAGACTTTTCAATGTTCTCAATTCTGATACCTGTATTCATCACACACTTCCCAATCCTGTAACACTAGATGACCGACCAACAAGATGCTTACTTGTAAATCTCAACAAAATTAAAGGTGGGATCATAAAGACAATGCTGGCCGCGCCCACCAAGGTCAGATCGCTGCCTCGCAAGAATGCAAACAAAACCATAGGGAGAGTTTTAACCGCTGCGCCTCCGACAAGAAGCGTGAGGATGTATTCACTCCAGGAAATTACAAAGGCAAATAAGAAGGAAACTGCCAATCCCGGCAAAATAATTGGAAGCGTAATCTTTCGAAGGACTGTCAACCTAGATGCTCCAAGGACTTGTCCTTGCTCTTCATAAGCCCGATCAAAGTTGGCAAACGTACCTGACATGATCATCACGACATAGGGCACCGTTGGAATTAGGTGTGCCAAGATTACTCCTCGAACTGTATCCGACAACCCATATTTGATGAAGAGAATCTGGATTCCCATAGTTACTGCCAAGCCAGGAACAATTAGTGGGGCTAGAACCAAGAATTGAAACGCCTTCTTCATTTTGAAGCTATACATAGCAATCGCACGACCTGCTGCGCTGCCAATTAGTGTTGCAAGTACTCCTACAGTTAAAGCAATTCCAGTCGATGTAATTACTCCACGTAAAATGTCACCATTAGGATCAAAGGAGACTGCATATCCACGCATTGAATACTCTTCGGGGAGAATATCTGGGAATCGCCATCCTGCCGCAACTGACCAAATAATGATGGAAAGAAATGGAAAGAAAATCCAGAAAACAAAAAGTCCCAAGAAGAAAGGCCTGAAAAGAAGTTTCATTATTTTCTTCCCTCTTGTTGAGTTAGCTTCATATATGCATAAACTAATAGTCCAATAACAACAGAGGTGATTGTCGCCAACGCCATCGCGGTTGGGCGGTTTGCCAAATCTCTATCGGTGTACAGCTGATAAGCAACAACAGATACGGTTGATGGATATGGCTCACCCAGTAAGTACGGAACCTCATAAGAGCCAAATGAAAACGCAAAGACAATAATCGTGCCAGAAAGAATTGCAGGGAAGATGTAAGGCAAAATGACCTTCCGAAGTCGATATCCATATGATGCGCCTAAAGTCTTAGCTGTCTCATCTAAGTTAGTAACTGGCCCTCTCAGAGCGCTTAAAATCAAGACGCACATGAATGGAATCTCTTTCCAGAGATAGGACATGATAATTCCATATCCGAATGGATCGTTTGTAATGATTGGAAAATCACTTGACCCATCAGTGATTCCAAAATGATTGGTTACTCGAGATACAAGTCCTGATTGAGAAAATGTTAGAAGTATTCCAGTAGCCGCCACTACATGCGGGATCGGTATATTGAACTGTGTGATCGCTATTAAGGTTGATTGGAACCTCTTTGTGCGGCTTATCATAAGTGAAATTGCTAGAGCAATTACTGTTGAAAGTACGGTAGAGAGGATCGCAACTCTAAAAGTCAGGATGATTCCAGCTCGGACTGTTTCATTTTGAAATGCTGCTAAATAAGCATCAAAAGAGATTTTCTGTTCCTCTTGGTCAATTACCGAGAAGAATCCTACGCTCTGCAAAATACCAAATAGGAAACCACCCACAAATAGAGTCACTAGTACCAAGACTGTGGGAAGAACAAGCCAAATTACTTTACGGTCTCTCACTTCGTTCCTCTTCACCCCAAATCTGTGTGTAAAGCGAAGTAGGGGCTGTGAAGTTTTCCCTGTCACAGCCCCTACTCCCTTCGTATTTGATTTCTTCCTTAAGCCAGTTTTACCTGGCAACCCTCGTAGTTAGGAAGACAATCTACTTTTGCTGAACATCCTTTATCCAGCCTGCATCGATTGCTCTTAGCCAAGCTGCGGTCAACTCAGGATTAGCGTTCTTTGCAAGTGTTGCTGGTGATGTGCTTGAAGGATGAACTGGGAGCGATCGATACTGCCCAGAAAGAGGAGTCTTGCTCATTACGATTGCAGGACTTCCAATTACACCGTCTGCTTGCATCTTGAGTTGCGCAGCAGGTGTTTGCATGATGTTAGCAATTACCTGTGCTCCTGCTTTATTAGGAGAGTTAAATGGAATTGTCACATAACTGATGTTTCCAATCATTCCCTCCTTGAAAGCAGTTACTCGTGTCGACTTAGGGAATAGGCCTTTATCAACATTTGTAAAGGATGAAAGTGCACCGTAGTTAAGGTAAGCAGAGATTTCACCATTTGCGTACAACTTCTCTAGGTCACCAATGTTTGCAGGGTAAGTTGCACCCTTGCGCCATAGTGATGGCTTTAGATCGTTGAGGAATGCTGCGGTCTTAGCCATTGCCGGAGTGAACTTAGCGGCATCGTAGGCGCCCAGGAAGTTCGAGTATCCGCCATTTGCGTAGTAGAACAAGCGACGAACTGTCATAGAACCATTGAAATCAGGTGGAGCTGGATAAGTGAACTTTCCTGGATTTGCCTTTACCCAAGCAATAAATGAATCTAGGCTTGCGACTGCACTCCTAGGAATAACCTTGCTGTCATAAACAAGACCAGAAGATGCTGTCGCCCATGGAGCTTCGCATCCATTTACAGGCAATCCAAAGTCAGTGTTAACAGATGAACTTGTCCAGTCGACAAACTTTGCACTTGGCAACTTAGTTGCCCAATCACAGTGCCAGATATTTGCCTGACGTCCAGTTGCAAAGTTCTCACCGTTGATCCAAATCATATCGACTGAACCCTTAGTAGTGTTACCTGCTTGTTTTTCTCCAAGCACTTTGTTTACTGCATCAACTGTCGCATTCAACTTAACTTGGTTCAGTGTTACACCGAACTTCTTTGCTTCTGCTCCAATGTAATCATTGACATATGAATTGATAGGTGTAGAGCCACCCCACATGTACCAATTGACAGTTTGGCCCTTAGCTTCTTTTAGAATTTTATTCCACTGTGGGCTTGTGTATGTCACTGTTCCGATCGCGTTAGATGGTGCTGTTGCAATTACTCCGGGAATAGTTGCAGCCAGCACGACAACCAACAGTTTACTTAATAGTTTGAATTTCATTCTTACTCCCTTAAGTTCCACCTGGGAACTTCGATGATGTTCGCAGTAAATTAACATTTAACGCTACAAATAGTAAGAAGATCGCAAAATTGCTCTCTAGACCACTTTCGGGGTTTTTGTATAACGAGTTGTTATATCCCAGAAATAGTATGCGAAAAATAAGGCTTTTTTGGCAGTCTTTATTCAATTCTCAGGCTAACTGGTCTAGTTGTAATTAGTAAATGGCTAGATGGTCTTCATTATTTAGGTGAAACTTTACCTTCTTAACAAATCTCAAAAAGGGAGAAGCATGTCTACTCAAAGTAAATCTCGACCAAATATTGTTGTAATTATCTGCGACGATATTGGTTTTGGGGATTTAAGTTGCAACGGATCAACGATGATCAAGACCCCTAATCTTGATCTCGTAGCCCGCAGAGGAGCAAGACTTACTTCTATGTATAGCGGTGGGCCAACATGTACTCCCGCTCGTGCAGCACTTATGACAGGTCGAATTGCTCCTCGCACTGGAGCAGCAAGAGTCCTGTTCCCTGGAGATAATCGCGGCATGCATGAGAATGAAATAACTATGGGTGCGTATTTAAAGAAGCTTGGCTATGCAACAGGTTGCTTTGGCAAGTGGCATTTAGGTGACATTCCAGATAGTGGGCCTTTGAAGTTTGGCTTTGATCGATACTTCGGTTTGCCATACAGCAATGATATGGATCCAATGATCGTTTACCGCGATGAAGAAGCAGTGGAAGAGCCTGCTGATGTTGCATCTTTAGCCATGCGCTGTGCAAATGAAGCGATTGAATTCATCGACAAGACACCAACAGATCAGCCATTTTTTGTTTACTTTCCTTTCACGAGTCCACACCACCCAATTACTCCTGAAGAGAAATTCATCGGGACATCTGAAGCAGGGCTATATGGTGATACTTGCGAAGCAATTGATTTCTATTCTGGAGAGTTGTACAAACACATTCAATCTCGAGGACAAATTGAAAATACAATTTTTGTATTTACAAGCGATCATGGTCCTTGGTGGGAAGGCTCCAATGGCGGCTTAAGAGGGCGTAAATTTGAGACTTGGGACGGAGGAATGAGGGTTCCGTTCTTGATCTCCTGGCCTGCAATGATTCCTGAAGGCCAGGTCATCACCCAGCCTGTAGCCACCATGGATCTTCTTCCAACACTATGTAATTTGCTTCAAATTCAACCCGATTCAAATATGCCTTTTGATGGGGAAGATATCTCCGATTTGTTCCTCAAGGGCTCGCTATCAGACCATGGCCCAATTTGGTACTTCGATGCATTTAGTTTGAATGCTGTTCGAAAAGGAAAATGGAAACTGCATAGAAAGCGCCAAACATGGGGAGGCGAAAAGTTTTCACAATGGTCGCTTCCTCAATTATTTGATTTGGAACGTGATCCTGGTGAATGCTACGACTTGGGAGCTAGGCATCCAGAAATTGTCAAAGAACTCAATGAGTTAATGGAAGGGTTTGAAGCATCATTAAATCTCGAAGATGCTGATGATCGCGAGTGGTGGAAAGGTTCCACACTTGGCGATACCGCTGGATGGAATGTTCAGAAAGTCTAGGTAAGTTCAATGGAAGTACCAGATAGTTCCTGTTGCTCACCTCAACGACCGGAGAATTTACCTCACACAATTTCGCAACCGTTTTCGCAAGTTAGTGAACTTACGCATTTCAATTTTGTTACTATTCCGGCGGGTGAATTCTTAATGGGAAGTGATGATTCTTATTATCCAACTGATGGAGAAGGGCCCTCTAGATCTGTTTGGCTAGATGAATTTCAAATCTCTCAATTTTCAGTCACTAATTCAGAGTTTGCTGCTTTTGTTGAAGCTACTGGCTACGAGACAGAATCTGAAATTTTTGGATGGTCGTATGTTTTTAATGGTTTTGTTGATGAAACCACTGCTTCAAAACAGGTCGCCGGCGTAGCGGGCTCCGCACCTTGGTGGTTAGCAATTGAAGGGGCATACTGGTTCAAGCCATACGGAAACTCTCAAACTATTGAAGATCTTCTGGATCATCCGGTCGTTCACGTTACACACAATGATGCACTTGAATTTTGTAGGTGGTCGGGGTATCAACTTCCAACCGAGGCCCAATGGGAGAAGGCTTCCCGAGGCGGTCTTGCTGGACAGTTATTTCCTTGGGGTGAGGAGTTACTTGATGGCGAATCCCATCAGGCCAACATCTGGCAGGGTGAGTTTCCTCAGCTGAACACGAAAGAGGATGGGTTTTTCGGAACTGCTCCCGTAAACAGCTTTAAGCCTAATAAGTACGGTCTTTACAACACCGTTGGAAATGTTTGGGAATGGACCAATGACTTTTGGTCGGCGCGCTGGCATGTGCCTGAAAGTCAAGAAACTAGAACTAATCCTTTGGGTCCACAAAAGAGTTCTGGAAATAGAGTCTTGAAGGGTGGCTCTTTTATGTGCCATGACTCGTATTGCTATCGCTATAGAAACTCTGCTCGTACATTTAACTCACCAAATACTTCAACAAGCCATATCGGATTTCGCTGCGTGAGGTCGATTTAAATCTTGAGTGCAACTTCAAAGATTGCACGATTAGCTTCTGTTTGCTTTGACTTTTCAACAGTAGAGAATTCATCGAGCCAAGTTCTGTGATTTAACAATTCATCCCAAACAAAGAGCATAGAAACTCTCTGCATGTTGAAATACTCTGCAGCGCTAAAAACTGCAGAAGTTTCCATATCTACTCCAAGCAGACCAGCCTGCTGCCAGATCCCAACCTGTTCATCCGACTGTTGAAGCAATGCCGATGTTGATACATGCGCACCTAAATGCGTTCTTAGGCCGAGATTAGTCAATTTGTGATTAGCCACTTCTACTAAACCAGTTGTTGCTGTAGAACTAACCGATTGTCCATAATACTGAGATGCTCCTTCCCCAATATGTGAAATGGTTGGAATAACAATGTCTCCAGTTTGAATATTTGGTTGCAGTCCTCCGCAAGAACCAATTTGAATAACCTTTTTTGTTCCAAGAATTCCAAAGATATGAACTGGCTCGACTGCTCTAGGAGCCCCATACGCACAACAAAACATAACCGTACTGCCTTCATATTGACCGAGGTACATGTCAGGAAATTTCAGTTCTCTAACTTTGGTCAAATACTCAAGACGAGCTGGATAACGTTCTTTGTGCCACCATGTGCCTTCAAGAATGATTTTCTCTGGTACTTCATCAGATCTCATTCCGATAGCTGTGAGCCATTCATCCTGCGACATCTTCATTTCATGATCGTAAGGTATGTAACAAGCTGATTGGAACTCCAGGGCGACAAAAGGCTGTTCTAGCGGGTGGCTAGCAGTGAGATACCGATGGCAGATACGCCCATCAAGGTGAAGGCGATCAAGAAGATATACATGCGTTTGTGCTTCATGTGCGCTTAACCTTTCTTTGCAGCTTTTTTAGCTTTACCGGTTGCTGCTTTCTTCGCAGCCTTTTTGGTTGCAGCTTTCTTTACAACATTTTTTGTAAGTGTTGGTGCAGTATCTCCTGGCTTAGCTTTCGCAGCCTTCTTGCGTGACTTCTTTGGAGAAGGACCGTTTTCAGCTTCCCAGGCACGACGTCCGGCCAATAGTTCAAGTCCGCGCTCTAATGTCATTCCTTCAGCGGTGTCACCACGGCGCAAGGTTGCATTTGTTTCACCATCGGTGACATACATTCCAAAGCGGCCATCTTTAATAACCAAAGGCTTTTGAGTTTCTGGATCTACACCAAGTTCTTTAACTGGTGGCTTTGCAACTCCGCGACGACGTTCCTTTGGCTTGGAGTAAATACTTAAAGCCTCTTCAAGTGTCATAGTAAATAGATGATCTTCACTTGGAAGGGTGCGTGAATCTGTACCAGCCTTTAGGTATGGGCCGTAGCGACCATTTTGAACTGTGATCTCTTCACCTGCATCATTAACGCCAAGTACCTTTGGAAAGGATAGAAGTTGCAGAGCATCTTCATATGTCACGGTATCTAATGTCATTGTTGAAAGAAGGGACGCAGTCTTAGGTTTTGGACCATCCGCTTTCTTCTTTTTCTTCTTTCCAGATGCGGTTAGTTCAACCGGCTCTTCTGGCAGAACTTCGGTGATGTAAGGACCAAAACGTCCGCTCTTTGCGATGATCGGCAGATTTGTTGTTGGATCAATACCTAGTTCGCGCTCACCTGATGGTGCTTCTAATAGTTCAATCGCCTTTGCAAGGGTTAATTCATCGGGTGCAAGGTTTTCTGGGATGTTTGCAAGCTTGCGCTCTTCGCCTTCGATGTTTTGTTGCAGATAAGCACCGTAGCGACCAACGCGTATTTCGATCTCCGGGGATAGGTTCATGGTGTTAGTCGCACGAGCGTCAATAACCCCTAAATCTGCTGATAATTCATTAAGTCCAGGCTGGCCATCTACGCCGTA
>JACCDH010960218.1_pt1 | contig 17598 bp, 16 predicted proteins | sample 7442481 | NCBI WGS metagenome assembly JACCDH01 (sample SAMN15323433, study PRJNA562643) | freshwater metagenome | isolation source: river surface water | place: USA:Blue River Watershed | collected 2017-08-15
AAAGGTATGCAGGTTGAGGTCGCAGCCCATGTGGAGGATCTGGTGCAGCAAAAACGCGGTGCCCGCCAGCACAGAGCCACCAGCCGACTGACCCAATCGGTACCGGCCATGGCGGATCTGTTGAGCCGCGCCGCCGCCAAAGGCCATCACTTGGCCTCCATGACGCGGGTGCTGGGGCAAATGCTGGACCACTACGGCGCACCGGCCATGCAAGAGGCCGTGCTCGAAGCCCTGCGCCGGGATGTGCCGCACTACAACGCGGTGCGCCATGCTCTGGAGCGTGCGCGCCAGGAACGCCAGGACACCCCACTGATCGTGCCCCAACTCTCAGAGCGGGCCCAGCGCATGGATGTGACGGTCCAGCCGCACCGGCTGGACGCCTATGACGATTTACAAGCACCGGCCACGGATTCAGAGGATGGCCAAGCCACCGAAACTGATGAGGACACCCAATGAAGAACAGCACACCGGTAAACGCCAACATGGCGCAACTCCAAGTTCGGGCCAAGGAACTGCGACTGGCCGGACTGCTGGCCCACTGGGACACGTTGGTTTGTGACCCCGCCCGACTGGCCTGGGCCACTGAATTACTGGGGTGGGAGGAAACTGAGCGTGACCAGCGCAGTTTGGAGCGCCGGTTGCGCTCGTCCCATATCGGCAAGTTCAAGCCACTGGCCGACTTTGAATGGGATTGGCCAAGGCGCTGTGACCGCCAGGCCATTCAGGAACTGATGACGCTGTCGTTCATGGCAGACGCCAGCAACGTGATGCTGGTGGGTCCCAACGGAGTCGGCAAATCCATGCTGGCCTGCAATCTGGGCCATCAGGCCTTGATTCAGGGCCACACGGTGCTGTTCATCACTGCCGGGCAATTGCTGGGCGAACTGGCGGCGCTGGACAGTGACTCCGCCTTGCGCCGTCGCCTCAAGCATTACGCGGGACCCGATTTGCTGCTGATCGACGAGGTGGGGTACTTGTCGTATTCCAACCGGCACGCCGATTTACTGTTCGAGCTGATCAGTCGGCGTTACGAGCACAAGAGCACCGTCATCACCACCAATCGGGCGTTCAAGGAATGGTACGAGGTGTTTCCCAATGCCGCTTGTGTGGTGTCGCTGATTGACCGGCTGGTGCACCGCTGCGAGATTGTGGCCATTGAGGGTGAATCGTACCGACTCAAGGAGGCCAAGGCACGTTCAGAGAAGAAGGCGACAACCCGTGCCGCTGCGCCCCGCAAAGGCAAAACACCATGACACGGCGCAAACTGGTGATGGGACAGCGATCACAGGAAGAGGGCAACAATTCCACTATGTGGGAGTTGCCAACGCATTGGACGGCCGCGCAGGCCTTGGCGGTATTTGAGGTTCTGGATGATCTGAGGGATCTGGTTGTGGACGGCTACGCAAGGAAGATTCAGCAGGCTGCGCGCTTGGATCGCACCGTCTCAACGCCATCCCCGCCGCCAAATATGGATGATGGGGACGTGGATTTCTAGGTCGGGAACAGGCCAGTAGCTGCCGTTCACCAGCTTCATCAGAAACCCTCCGAAATGGCGTAAGCAGCCCTTCGATTCCGCCGGAAGCAGTCAGTCGCTGTGGGTTGTCTGGAAGTGCCGTAAAGGTTCTTCCACAGAATTTTTACAGCCTCAACGTTGGCGGTGTCCGGCAGGGAGCACGTGCCGCGAAGCGGCCTTCTGCTGCTGCATGTCCGGGACGAACAACTTGTTATGCCCCAACTTAACCTCCTATTGGTGAGCAAATTTCAACAAGAGTTCCGTCTGGGCAGCGGACATAAGAAACAACTTGCCCCCACGGTTTAGTTTCTGGCTCTTTCAACTCTAAGGCACCGGCGGCCAACGCTTTTGCGTGGGCCTCGGCAACAGAAGGAGTGACCAGTGCGATTTCCATGCCGAGCGGTTTGCTGGATTCACTTGCAGCGACAAAGCCAGCCGGAAAATTCATGCTTCCAAGTTCGAGTGATGCGAAAGACAGTGTTGTTTCTCCGGTTTCAAGTTCCCCGTAGTCGCCGGACTCGTGCAGAAACCGACGTGTCAGGCCAAATGCACTTTCGAAGAATGACAATGAAGCAGAAACGTTCGGAACGTAGATGATTGTGTAACCGAGTTTCATGAGTGCTCCTTTATTGCGGCATAACGTGAAGATGACCGGACCACAACGACTTGCGGCCAAGCCGCCTTCTGCTGCTGTGGATCCGCGTCGATTGGCAAGTTGTGCATCATTCTTCGACTACCTGTACCTCAGGCCCAACTACCTGAAGTTGCTCAAGGTCGCCAGCGTTGAACGCTGGGTTGCACACGACTAGGGACTGAAGTCCTGCGATCGCGGCAATCTTATTGAGGACACCGGTAGACACATTGGAACTGTCAAGCGCGATCTGCTGAACACCCGTCAAACCAGAAAGAGCCATTGCGTCACTATCGGTGATGGCAACATCTATTAACGTAACGGCGAACACTTCGGCGTCCCAGACGTAACCGCCACCAAGTTCTTCGACGCGGGCTAAGATAGCTTCGTTCATCTCAGCCTCGGCGGGCGTGACTTCATCGCTCAGGATCAGCCGGTGCTCGATGTCCGCGTAACCGCCCACGCCAAAACGCACCTCGAGGTCGGCCTCCTCCGCAGTGACGTTCAGGAGCGGGATGGACACCTGAAGCACCAGGTCGATGTCCGGGTAGTTGTTGCGGAAAATCTCCAGCTTGGGCATCAGGAACTGGCGGCAGAACGTGGGAGTTACCGCCACGCGCAATCGCGTCACCCGCCTCGAATGTCGCTTGTTGGGGCTGGGTTGGAGGGCCGCGAGGCCGACGCGCACATTGGCCAGGTAGGCTGCGCCGTCAGCAGTCAACGTAAAGTCGGCGCGGCCGAAAAGCTTGAAGCCGACATGCGACTCCAGTTGCCGAAGGCGGTGGCTGACGGCGCTCGGCGTCACGCACAGTTCGTCGGCCGCGCGCCCCGCGTTGCGCAGCCGGGCGACCGCCTCGAACGTGATCAGACATTGGATCGGCGGAATGTGCTGGATCGTCATGTGTCGTCCTTCATTTTTGTTGCCCATGTCGCGCCCATCGGCCACGGCATTTGCGTCACCTCTGGGTAACCCACCAGGATTCACCCAACTGCCCCTGCAGCCACTCGATGAACCCGCTCACCTTCGCAGGAACCAGCCGGGGCGATGGAAACACTGCATGGATCTCCTGCGGCGGCAGCGCCCAGGCGCCCAGCAGCGTCACCAGGGCCCCGCCCTTGATCGATTCATGTGCGACATAGGCCGGCAGCGCCGCAATCCCCATGCCGCCCCGCGCCGCTGCCAGCAAGGTCGACAGGCTGTTGGAGCGCAAAGTCCCCTTCATCGGCACGGCGATGGCCTGCCCTTTTGCGCCGCTGAAATGCCAGCGCGCGTCACTCTGCACGGTGCTGTAGATCAGTGCATTGTGGTCGACCAGCTCGCCGGGTGTGGCCGGCTTGCCGCAGCGCGCGATGTAGTCTGCGGACGCCACCACGACCCAGGGGTTCAGCCCGATGTAACGCGCACCAAGGGTCGAGTCGGCAAGGCGCCCCATCCGGATGGCGACGTCGATACCCAGCTCCACCAGGTTCACGTAGCGGTCCTCGAAAATCAGGTCAACCTGCAGCTTGGGGTGCTCCTGCATGAAACGCATCACCAGGGGGGCCAGCACGCGCCGGCCAAACGCCACCGACGTGCTGATGCGCAGGCCACCTTGCACATGTGACTGGAGCAGAGCCGCGACGGTCTCGGCATCTTCGACGTGGTGGGCGATCAGCTTGCATTTCTCGTAATACAGGGCGCCGATCTCCGTCGGACTGACCCCGTGCGTAGTGCGGTGCAGCAGGCGCGAGCCCAGTCGCTTTTCAAGCTGGGCGACCAACTTCGTCGCGGACGGCTGGCCGATGCCCATGTCGGTGGCGGCCTTGCTGAAAGAGCCCAGATCCACCACGCGGATGAAAAGTTGCATGGCTTGTATGCGGTCCATGCGCCGATTATGGCCATGGCTGCCATGCAGGTCAATATTCCCGGATGGAATAACCGTAATGCCCCGTTCCGGGCTTCCACAAACGGGACCGCAACCGGATACTCCCATCCGTAAACATCAACGACCAACCCCAACTGGAGATTCGATATGGCAAAGATGAAGGCCGCCATGGCCGCCGTGCTGGTGATGGAAAAAGAAGGCATCACGCAAGCCTTCGGGGTGCCCGGTGCGGCGATCAACCCGCTGTACTCCGCGCTGCGGGAGCGCGAGTCGATCAGCCATATCCTGGCGCGCCACGTCGAGGGCGCATCGCACATGGCCGAGGGTTACACCCGGGCCAAAGCCGGCAACATCGGTGTGTGTATCGGCACCAGCGGGCCGGCCGGCACCGACATGATCACCGGGCTGTATTCAGCCATCGCCGACAGCATCCCGATCCTGTGCATCACCGGCCAGGCGCCACGGGCGCGGCTGTACAAAGAAGACTTCCAGGCGGTGGACATCGAGTCCATCAGCAAACCGGTGACCAAGTGGAGCGTCACGGTGCGTGAACCGGCCTTGGTGCCGCGCAGCTTCCAGCAGGCTTTTCACCTGATGCGCAGCGGCCGGCCAGGCCCGGTTCTGATCGACCTGCCTTTCGATGTGCAGATGGCCGAGATCGAATTCGACATCGACACCTACGAGCCGCTGCCCGTGTATAAGCCGGCCGCCAGCCGCAAGCAGGTCGAGCGCGCGCTGGACATGCTGATGGCCTCCAGCAAACCGCTGATCGTGGCCGGTGGCGGCATCATCAACGCCGACGCTTCCGACCTGCTGGTCGAGTTCGCCGAGCTCACCGGCGTGCCGGTGATTCCGACGCTGATGGGGTGGGGCGCGATCCCGGACGACCACCCGCTGATGGCCGGCATGGTGGGCCTGCAGACCAGCCACCGTTACGGCAACGCCACGATGCTGGCGAGCGACTTTGTGTTGGGCATCGGCAACCGCTGGGCGAACCGCCACACCGGCAGCCCCGAGGTGTATTGCAAGGGTCGGACCTTCGTGCACGTGGACATCGAGCCGACGCAGATCGGCCGGGTCTTCAACCCCGACCTGGGTATCGTCAGCGACGCCCGGGCCGCGCTGGAACTCTTTGTGCAGGTGGCCCGCGAGCGCATGGGCGCCGGCAAGCTGAAGAACTTCAGCGAATGGTCGGGTCGCTGCGCCGAGCGCAAGCAACTGATGCACCGCAAGACCCACTACACCGAGACCCCGATCAAGCCGATGCGTGTGTACGAGGAAATGAACAAGGTGTTCCCGCGCGACACGATCTACGTCACAACCATCGGCCTGAGCCAGATCGCTGGCGCACAGTTCCTGAACGTGTTTGGCCCGCGCCAGTGGATCAACTGCGGCCAGGCCGGTCCGCTGGGTTGGACCATGCCTGCGGCGCTGGGGGTGGTGGCCGCCGACCCGACGCGCCAGGTGGTCGCCTTGTCGGGGGACTATGACTTCCAGTTCATGGTCGAGGAACTGGCGGTGGGCGCACAGTTTCGCCTGCCCTACGTGCATGTGCTGGTGAATAACAGCTACCTGGGCCTGATCCGCCAGAGCCAGCGCGGTTTCGAGATGGACTTTTGCGTGCAACTGGCCTTCGACAACCAGAACGTCGACGACGGCACCCTCAAGAGCTACGGCGTGGACCACCAGGCCGTGGTGCAAGGCCTGGGTTGCAAGAGCCTGCGCGTGACCGACCCCGAAAAACTTGAAAGCGCCCTGGTCGAGGCCCGGGCCATGGCCGACAGATACCGCGTGCCCGTGGTGGTGGAGGTCATCCTCGAGAAGGTGACCAACATCGCCATGGGCACCGAGATCGACAAGATCAACGAGTTTGAAGACATCGACTGCCGCCACCCCGAGGGCCGCCAGGGCCTCGAAATGGCCGGCCTGCTGGAATAGGCCACCGGGCCACCGAACCCCACCAACAAGACCACTGGAGACAGCTATGCCCCGTTTTGCCGCCAACCTCACGATGATGTTCACCGAGGTTTCCTTTCTTGATCGTTTTGAACTGGCTGCCCGGGCCGGTTTCAAGGCCGTTGAGTTTCTCTTCCCGTACGCGTTCGAAGCCAACGACATCAAGGAGCGGCTCGACCGCCATGGCTTGACGCTGGTCCTGCACAACCTGCCGGCGGGCGATTGGAACGCCGGTGAGCGCGGCATCGCCTGCCACCCCGACCGGGTGCAGGAGTTCCGCGCCGGTGTAGGCCGGGCGATCACCTATGCCCAGGCACTGGGGGTCCAGCAGCTCAACTGCCTGGCTGGCAAGGCCCCGGCGGGCGTGGGTGACGACGTGCTCAGAACCACCTTTGTCGAGAATCTGCGCTACGCGGCCCAGGCGCTGGACGGCGCGGGCCTGCGGCTGCTGATCGAACCCATCAATACCTTCGACATACCCGGCTTCTACCTCAGCGGCACTGCGCAGGCCGCCGCCATCCTGGTCGAGGTGGGTGCCGGGAATGTGTTCATCCAGTACGACCTGTACCACGCCCAGCGCATGGAGGGCGAACTGGCCGCGACGGTCAAGAGATACCTGGGTAGCATCGGCCACATCCAACTGGCCGACAACCCCGGGCGCAATGAACCCGGCACCGGTGAGATCAACTACGCATTCCTGTTCGCGCACCTGGACCGCATCGGATACGACGGCTGGATTGGATGCGAATACAAGCCTGCCACCACGACGCAGGCTGGCCTGGGCTGGTACCGGCCGCTGATTGCCGCCTGATCTTTCGCGAACCACCCGAACAACTCCCCGGAAATGACATGACATCTTCACCACGCAAAATCGGTTTCGTCGGCCTCGGCATCATGGGCGCGCCGATGGCAGGCCAACTCATCAAGGCCGGCCACCAGCTCTTCGTTTACACGCACGGCAAGATGCCTGAGAGCATCGCCCACAGCAGCGCAACCCAATGCCTCAGCGCGTGCGGCGTCGCCGAACGCGCCGACACGATCATCCTGATGGTGCCCGACACGCCCGACGTCGAAGCCGCCTTGTTTGCCGAAAACGGCATCGCGGCCGGCCTGAGCCAGGGCAAGGTGGTGGTGGACATGAGTTCCATCTCACCCATCGCCACCAAGATTTTCGCGCAGAAGATCAACGCGTTGGGTTGCGAATACCTCGACGCGCCGGTTTCCGGCGGCGAGGTCGGCGCCAGGAACGCCACTTTGTCGATCATGGTTGGTGGCCCGGATGCGACCTTCGAAAACACCAAGCCGCTGTTCGAACTGATGGGAAAGAACATCACGCTGGTGGGCGGCAACGGCGACGGGCAGACGGCCAAGGTGGCCAACCAGATCATCGTGGCGCTGAACATCGAAGCCGTGGCCGAGGCTTTGCTTTTCGCAGCCCGGGCCGGGGCCGACCCGGCGCGCGTGCGCCAGGCGCTGATGGGGGGTTTTGCCTCGTCAAAGATCCTCGAAGTGCATGGCGAGCGCATGGTCAAGCGGACCTTCGACCCGGGGTTTCGCATCGAATTGCACCAGAAGGACCTGAACTTGGCGCTCTCGAGCGCACGCGCGCTCGGCGTGTCGCTGCCCAACACGGCCACGGCGCAGGAGCTTTTCAACTCCTGCGTGGCCCATGGCGGAAAGGCCTGGGACCATTCGGCCATGGTGCGCGCGCTGGAAAAGCTGGCCAATTTCGAGATTGGCCAGAAGCCTGCGTGAAGCGCCCGCTGCCGGCCCGTTCCATGACCCACGCCCCCAAGCCCTGCGCGCCGCAGGACCTGCTTCGCAGCATGTTCGATGCCGCCATCGCCAGCGCGCAGCCCGCGTTGTGCATCCCGGCGCATCTGCCCGCGCCACCGACTGGCCGGCTCATCGTGATTGGTGCGGGCAAGGCCTCGGCGGCGATGGCGCAGGCGGTCGAGGCCCATTGGCCGGGACCGCTCTCGGGGCTCGTCGTCACGCGGTACGGCTACGCCGTGCCGTGTGCGCGTATCGAGATCGTCGAGGCGTCGCATCCGGTGCCCGATGCCGCCGGCCTGGCCGCCGCCGAACGCATGCTTGCGTTGGTAGATGGTCTGTGTGAGCACGATCTTGTGTTGTGCCTGGTCTCGGGCGGGGGCTCATCGCTGCTGCCACTGCCGGCTGCGGGCCTGACGCTGCAGGACAAGCAGGCGCTGAACCGCGAACTGCTCCGGTCGGGCGCCAGCATCAGCGAGATGAACTGTGTTCGTCGCCACCTGTCTGCCATCAAGGGGGGCAGGCTGGCCGCCGCCTGCCACCCGGCACGGGTGCTCACGTTGCTGATCTCCGATGTACCGGGCGACGACCCGATCAACATCGCGTCGGGCCCCACCGTGGGCGACCCCACCACCTGTGCCGACGCACTGGACATCGTTCAGCGTTACAGCATCGATCTGCCCGATGCCGCGATGGACCATCTGACCAGCGGCAGCGGCGAGTCGGTCAAGCCGGACGATCCGCGGCTTGCGCGCGCCACACTGCGCATGATCGCCACGCCGCAGAAGGCGCTGGAGGCCGCCGCGCAGGTCGCGCGCGACGCGGGCCTGTCCGCGCATATTTTGGGTGATGCGCTGGAGGGCGAGGCGCGCGATGTTGGCAAGGTGCTGGCTGGCGTGGCACTGCAGGTGGCGCAACGTGGTCAGCCCTTCTCCGCGCCGTGTGTGCTGCTGTCGGGTGGTGAAACCACCGTGACCCTGCGTGGCAAGGGCCGCGGCGGACGTAATGTGGAGTGCCTGTTGGCGATGGCGCTGGCGCTGGACGGAAGTCCGCGCATCCACGCTCTGGCCGGGGACACCGATGGTGTCGACGGACAGGAAGAGATCGCCGGAGCACTGCTTGCGCCCGACTCGCTCGCCCGTGCCTGGGGCCTGGGCATCAAGCCGCAGGAAGCACTTTCCAACAACGACGGTCACGGGTTCTTCGGGGCGCTGAGCGACTCGGTGGTCACCGGGCCGACCCTCACCAATGTCAACGACTTTCGCGCCATCCTGATCGAGGCCGAAGCAACTCCATCGGAATGACCATGCGCAGAACCAGAAACGCCAAGATCGTTGCCACTTTGGGCCCCGCCAGTTCCAGCGCGGACATGGTGCGGGACCTTTTCATGGCTGGCGTGGATGTGTTCCGGCTCAACTTCAGCCATGGCAGCGCGGCAGACCACCGGTCGCGTTTCGCGATGTTGCGATCGCTTGAGGAGCAGACCGGACGACCGATCGCCATCCTGGCCGACCTGCAGGGCCCGAAATTGCGCGTGGGCACCTTCACCGACGGACCGGTGGTGCTGGCCGAAGGAAACGCATTCCGGCTTGACCTCGACACTGCGCCTGGTGATGTGCAACGCGCTGGTTTGCCTCACCCGGAAATCTTCGCGGCCCTGGTGCCCGGCGCCGAACTGCTGCTGGACGACGGCAAGCTGCGACTGGTGGTCGAGCAGTGTGGCAGCGACTTTGCACAGACACGCGTGCTCGTGGGTGGCAGGTTATCCGACCGCAAGGGCGTCAACGTGCCGGGCGTGGTGCTGCCTATCACGGCGCTCACGCCGAAGGACCGGCGTGACCTGGACCTGGCGCTCGAACTTGGCGCGGACTGGATCGCGCTGAGTTTCGTGCAGCGACCCGAAGACGTGGTGGAGGCGCGCGCCATCATCGGCGACCGCGCCTTGATCGTGTCTAAACTCGAGAAGCCTTCGGCGGTGGATCGGCTGGACGAGATCGTGGCCCTGTCCGATGCTGTCATGGTGGCGCGCGGCGATCTGGGGGTGGAGTTGCCGGCCGAGCGCGTGCCTGCGATACAGAAGCGGATCGTGCGCTGCTGCCGCCGCCTGGGCAAACCGGTGATCGTCGCCACGCAGATGCTGGAGTCGATGGTTGAGAGCCCTGTGCCCACGCGCGCGGAAGCCTCGGACGTTGCCACTGCCATCTACGACGGGGCGGATGCCGTGATGTTGTCGGCCGAATCGGCCTCGGGCAAACATCCGCTGGCGGCGGTGGACATGATGAACCGCATCATCGAGCAGGTCGAGGCAGACCCGTCCTACCGGCAATTGATCGACGCCTCACACACGATGGCAAGCTCCGGGCAGGTCGATGTTGCCGAGGCGGTATGTTGCGCGATGCGCCGCGCCGTCTCCTTGCTGCAGGCTGCGGCCATCGTGTGTTACACCAGCTCCGGCCACACCAGCCTGCGCGCGGCGCGCGAGCGGCCCGAAGCACCGATCCTGAGCCTGACGCCGCACATCAGGACCGCACGCCGGCTGGCACTGGCATGGGGTGTGCATTCGGTGCACATCGACGATGTGGCCGACGTGCGCCAGATGACCGCCATCGCCCGCGAGATCGCATGCCGTGAACGATTTGCCGAAACCGGACAGACCATCGTCGCCATCGCCGGCATGCCGTTCGGCGAGCCGGGGACGACCAACCTGTTGCGGATTGCGACCGTGTGATTTCCTCCGATGGCAGGCCTGCCGCCGCCCGTCAAAGAACGAGATCACTCAGACTCGCGTGCCCATCCGGGCGGCGACCCAGTGGCCAATGAAACAGTCGATCGGCCGCTTTGATAGGGCGGTCGTTGATGCTGCGGTGGCCCGCTCTCAATCGCTTTACGCCAGCATTCTTGGCACCGTCCGCCATGTACTCCGGCGGCTCGACCAAGTCGCCCTGCGGCTGTGGTTCACGCGGGTTGGTGCGGCACTTCTGCAGCGTACCCTTGAGTTTCTTGACGGCCGTGGGCAGTGGTTTACTTCCAGCCATGGGCCCTATTTCCAGAGCTTCCAGCTGCTCTTGGAGCGAGAACTGGATTGCGACGGATCTCGAACAATACTCTCCCCGATGTCAAGGCTCGTCACCATCGACGAATTGAGCAGACACTTGGCAATCAACGTTGACTTTTGCATTCGGTATTCCAGTTCCGGACAGGGGGCCGCAATTTGCATTGCGCACACCCCCCCATGCTTCAATTTGCACGCGCAAAAATTAGTGCCACCGCACGAATCTTGCTTGCGACGCTGTAGAGATTTATCCCCCCCCTCCCCATCCCTCATTGGCCCTCAGGAACCCTCAGGAGCCCCGATTGCGTCGGGCCCGCTCGCGTGCGGACTTCGCGTTATGGTCCGAGATACAGAGTGCCTGGCAGTTTCTTGTGTCAAACCGTGCACCACCGTCCTTGATCGGTACCACGTGGTCCGCCACCACGGCCGCCACAACGCGCCCACGCGCCGCGCAGTGCGCGCACAGGGGGTGCTCCCGCAGGAACGCCGCGCGCACGCCACGCCACGCCGCTGACTGGTAGAAGCCAAGCTCGGTGTCGAACCCACGGCGCGCGCGACCGTAGTCACGATGCACCGCAGCGCGGTGCGTGTCGCAGTACCCAGGGGTGGTCAACACCGCCCCGCAACCGGGGTGGCGGCAAGGCGTTGGTGCAGCACGTGGCATGGCATCGAACGTGGACCACTTGCCGCCAGCAGTGCGGAAAGCTGACTGCAAGGTGTCCAGTTCCGACGAACTCATCGCGATGTACACCGCGCCCTTGGTGACCGCTAGGATGTTGCGGCAGGCTGCCTCCAGGAACGACCCAAACTCCTTGCCCAGGTTGTCGTTCAGGATCGGGCGATTGGTGCCGCGCAGCTTGTCCTTGGCAGTGTTGGCATAGTTAACAGAATACGGCGGGTCTGTGACGGTCATGTCCACCAGCTCATCGCCGAGCAGCAGCTTGTAGTCCTCGGCCTTGGTGGCGTCTCCACACAGGACCTTGTGCTCGCCCATCAGCCAAATGTCGCCAGCTCGGGAGATTGGATTCTCTGTGACCTCGGGCATCTGGTCCTCATCGGTCAGGCCGTCGTTTTCACCATCGCCAGCGATCAGCGCATCCCATTCGTCGGCGGTGAATCCGGTAAGGGCCAGGTCGAAACCAGCGTCCTTCAGCTCTGCCAACTCAAGGCCCAGCAGTTCGTCATCCCACTCCGCCCATGTTGCAGAGCGGTTGGCCAGCAAGCGAAACGCCTTGATCTGCGCCGGCGTCAGGTCGTCAGCCAACAGCACTGGCACAGTCTCCATACCGAGGTGGCGCGCCGCCTTCAAACGCAGGTGGGCATCGACCAGATCACCAGTGCTCTTGGCGATGATGGGGATCCGGAACCCGAACTCCCGCATGACCCCAGCCATCTGCTCCACAGCGTGGTCGTTCTTGCGCGGATTTCGTGCATAGGCGATCAGGCGCGACACCGGTCACTGCTCAAGAGCGAGCGGCTGATGGGCGATGGCTGCAACATTGGCGATCGGCAGTGGTTGGGTCTGCAAGGCGGTCATGGGCATCGGGCACAAAAAAACCCGCCAGAGCGAGAAGCCCTGCGGGTTGGTGAATTGGGTGGTTGGAAAGATGTCTCGGGAGACACAGCTTTCGCAACCGTAGCCGGGATATAGCCCTAGAAACCCAAAGACGCGACACCCCAAAATCAGGTCAGTTTTGGCAATCGTTCGCAATGGACTGCATCCACCCGCACCACTTGCAGATCGTTGCCAATATTGCTCAAAATAGTTCGTGACCATTGAGCGTTTGCGTCACGATCCACATGGCCACGTCCCACCGGCGCTGCGCCGTACGCACCACGCAGCCATGGCACGTCGCGATCTCAGCCCACCGGTAGCGCTTGGCACGCATCCACACGAGCTTGCGCTGGTCGACGTCGAGCCACTGCACCCATCGCATCACCTCGAGCATCTGGTCCACCTCCTTAGGGCTCGGTGGAAAGCGCAGGGGCGGCGCGTCGTCGCCCGCCAGGCGTTCGTACTCGGTTCGCACGAATGCCGGCCACTCCAGAACGTCTGGTGGATGAGTTGCAGGTCATGCGCGACGCAGTGGTGCGCCTGTCATTGGCATTGGAAGATTACACCTTTCATGTCAAATGCAATCAAAACCCGGATATGGCGCGTGAGGTTCGAGACATACTTGCCAAGCACAAATCAATGACTTTGAATTAGGGATCAGCATTGGCGCTCTAGCAGCCAATGTCAAGTATCGGGCGGCCAACTTTAACTTTTGTACGGCCGGTATCGCGGCAATCGAGAAGCTTACGAACGACCGCTTGCAGGAAAGCCGCTGAGTTTCTCGGAAGCCGACAGTCGCGACCGGCGGCTTGCGCTGCACTGCCGGTCTACGATTTTCTCCATTGCAGACATTCATTTTGACAGGCCTTGATCTGCATTTTTAGTGGGCGAATCGACCGCCTCCCGCAACGCTTTGCCGACCTTGAAGTGCGGAGCTCGCCGCTCTGGAATATCCACTGCAGCACCACTGCGAGGGTTGCGACCTAACCGTGCTGCACGGTGAACGACGGTAAAACTACCGAAACCCCTGATCTCAATGCGGTGCCCGCGCGCCAATGCGTTATTCATCGTATCCAAGATGGCCGAAACGGCAGCCTCAGCGTCCTTCTGTGGCAACTGACTGAACCGGTCGGCGAGGAGTTGAATCAGGTCTGATCGGTTCATTTGACCCAAAGGATAAAGCAGCTTTTTCAGGATTCGCCCGAAAAGCGCGTTCAAAAGCCATTTAAGCGCGCTTTGGGACCGCCACTAACATGTAGAAGTGAATCGCGACAAAATTGCATGATGCTTAATGGGCCAATGACGCAGATCGTCGTGATCACCATTCAATATACTGTGCAAGAAAGCAGAGGTGAGCTTGCTGGTAGCGTCTTTTACCTTCGGGTTCAAGAGCAAGCCACCTGTACCTGAGCGATCCGTGAAAATGCTATGTGATCCACCTTCGAAGACAGCAAGTATCTTGTGATGGCTGCCCATATTGTCAAAAATATGTATGCGATCTGTGACATCACTGTAGTAGCCAGGAATGTGGATCACGTCATTGGTAGCGGTAATGTGCAAGCTCGGTATTTGAACAGAATTCAATATGCGATGTGTCGATAACTCACCGTAAAATGGGGGCGCAGAAATCACGATCGCCGCTCGAATACGGATATCGTGCAGATTCAGTAACCGGCCTCCGCGCTCGACTTGTGCGCCCGCGGCCAGCAAGCTTGTGTTGGCTCCATAGGAATGACCGGCCGCAATAACGCTATTCGGATCGATCGTTTGACCCAAGTCGCCGCTGAACGTCTGGTCCAAAGCAAAACTCACATCCTCTACGCGAGCAATTGCCTCTGAATCTCTGGCAGCTTGATGCAAACGACTTACAAGGTCTAATGGACTGCCTGCGATCCAGAGCATCCGGTCGCTACCTACATGCTGAAGATGAAGACTGGCAAAACCTGCTTGTGCCCAGGCCCGACCGAGGTAGCTATAACCGTAGCGTGACCCGCCTATACCGTGCGAGAAAACTACCAAAGGTCGCTTGCCCGTCATAATTTTTTTATCGGGCAGGTAAAAGCGGACAGGAACAGACCGGTTTCTGCGTTGATCATGCCAGTCTGCGTCCCGTACTTCAAAAGTACTCAGGTTCTGCGAACGCCGCATCGAGTCTGATGTGCAGCCAAGCGTCAATGCGATGGAGCCTCCAACGGCATACCGGATGATTTGACGGCGCGTAGTCATTATTTATTTTATACGTATTGAGCCCGCCTCATGATTGCAGCAATAGCCAGTTAAGATAAGCGCCACCGCGCAACATGGCGATCAAATCCAGTACCGCTGTGAAGGCTGCCTGGATTGCCAGCCCGAGTGCGGCCCCTAATATGAGACTGCCCGGATTCATCATGGTCAGCACAAGTAGACTAAGGATAAATAAAGCCAACTCGACGCCAAGATAAATTTTGAAGTTACGCATCACCACTTGCATGCGGGTGACTTCTTCCGACTGCAGGCGATCTGGCTCTGACTGAATCATTTGAAGTACGCGTGCCGTATCGTGTGGACTCCTTTGGTAGATCGTGACGCCTACAATCAGCTGTAATACCGCGATCGTTGAAAAGCTGATCGCCAGCCCGGAAAAGAAGGGCTGCTTTAATACAAAGAGGCACCAGGCGGATCCTGCCAGGGCGAACAACGCAGCGACGATAAAGACGATACTTTCTGCTCGCTCGGCACCAAAATAAGCACTGACAGTTTCCATGGTTCATAGCCTCTTTTGCTTTGATTCAAACGAATTTAATGTGTTTGCTTAGTGGTAAAGCCCGTATACGCTGGCCGGTGGCATTAAAAATGGCATTGGCCAGCGCCGGCGCTGCGGGCGGTGTGCCTGGCTCGCCCACACCGCGAATTTCGGTTGCGCTTTCAAGGATCCGGACTTGAATCGTCGGCGTTTGCTTCATCCGGATGATCTCGTATTGGTGAAAGTTTTTTTGCTCGACTGCGCCATTAGCAAAAGTGATCTCACCAAACATGGCGGCACTCAATCCGAAGATGGCGCCGGATTGGAGCTGTGCTTCAATATTGCGAGGGTCCAGCGCTATACCAACATCGGCTGCGATGAACACTTTATCGATGCGGATTCCTTCTTGCGTCATCGTGACCTCCACTACTTCAGCAACGGGCACGCCGAATGAAAAATGTAAGGCGACCCCTCGACCACGGCCTTTCTCAAGCGGGCGGCTCCAGGCGGACATATCGGCCACGGCGGCCAATACCTTGCGCGATGCTTCATGGTTGATGAGCGAGAGCCGCAGTTTCATCGGATCGGTGCCCGCCTGCGTTGCCAGTTCATCCATGAAGCTTTCGATAAAGAAGCCGTTATAGGAATTGCCGACCGATCGCCAACTGCTAATCGGCAGCAGGGCCGGTGTGCGGTAACCCGTCGCCCGATAGTTCTCAATGCCATAGGGTTGATCGTAAGTCCCCTCAGCGATCAGTTTGTCCGGACCGGGCATAGCAATCCCCAGTCGAGCGCCTTGCGACTCCAGTACTGAAGGACTGGCCACACGCACATCAAATGCGTTGACTGACCCTGCATGGGTGCTGCCCCGCAGACGCGCGACCGCAGCTGGTCGGTAAGGGTCTTGGGTCATGTCTTCCTCGCGACCCCACGTGAGCTTCACAGGTTTGCCTTTCATGTTCATCGCTAGACGCACGGCTTGCAGCACGTAATCGGATTCTGCGCGTCGACCGAAACCGCCGCCCATGAGCTGGGTATGAACATACACCTGACTGGGTTGCAGGCCAGCCAGTGCGGCAGCCTGATCGCGCACCACGGTGGGTGCTTGCGTCCCTGTCCAAATATCCAGACGCGCTTCCCGCATCCATGCCACCGCATTCATGGGCTCCATCGTCGCATGAGCGAGAAACGGTACCTGATACTCGGCTTCCAGCACCTTGCCGGTCGCCATGGCCTTGGTGACGTCACCGTCATCGCGTATACGGCTATCCTGGTGTTTATCGTCGATCGAAGCGTGAATCGCATTCATGAATTCAGGCGTCTTGGTGAAATACACGGGCGCTCCCCAATCGCATTGAATCGCCTGTATCGCCTGAAATGCGCGCCAAGTGTTATCCGCGATCACCGCAACACCGCCGGGTAATTCGACCACTTGCAGTACGCCCCGCATTGCCTTGGCCTGCGTGGCATCAAATCGCTTCAGTGGCGCACCGATGGCCGGGTTCATGCGCACTGTTGCAAACACCATCTCGGGATGACGTACATCGATACCGAACACAGCCGTACCGTTACATTTGCTCACCATGTCCACCCGTGGCATGGATTTGCCCAGGTAGCGCCACTGTGCACGCGGCTTCAGGGGTGGTGCATCGGGTAGTGCGATGGTGGCAGCCGCAGCGGCCAGGGCGGTATAAGGCAGCCGCTTTCCGTCAGGCGCCACCACGGCACCACGATCAGTTTTCAGGCTTGATGCGGGCACGCCCAGTTGATTGGACGCGGCAGAAATCAAAGCGAAGCGCGCTGCGGCACCGGCAACACGCATTTTGTCGAACGCATCCCGAACGCTGGATGAGCCGCCCGTACCCTGAATGCCCATGAACTTGGCCAGCACGCCCATGGTGCCGCGCATGCCTTCTGCCATGGCGCTGCGGTCCAGCGAGGCAAATGGCACGCCTTCTTCCAGCAACGCGCGATTGTAGTAGGCCTCACCGGGTGCGCCGTGCTCGACACGAATGCTGTCCCACGCGACATCCAACTCCTCGGCGACCAGCGCCGCCAGTGTGGTGTGGATTCCCTGACCCATTTCGGCACGGGGCGCAATGATGGTCACCCCATGGGCATCAATGCGGACATACGGTGTAATCGCACTCGCACCCTGGCGGAGATCATGTTGCAAGGGGTTGGGGTAGGGTTTTTTGTATTTATAAATCCCAAAAACCACACCTCCCATCACCGCCACTGAGCTGATGAGGAAACTGCGTCTTGCAATAGTTTTAATCTTGCTCATTGGGCGCCTCCCTGCAGACGCTTTGCCGCATCATGAATAGCGGCCCGAATGCGAGGGTAGGCACCACACCGGCAGAGATTGCCCGACATCGCCTCATTGATGTCAATGTCGCTGGGAGCTTTGTTCTGAGAGAGAAGTGCCACGGCGCTCATGATTTGTCCGGACTGACAATAGCCGCATTGCGCTACCTGTTGTTCAATCCAGGCTTGCTGCACGACGCTCAGTGTCGTGGGGGTACCCAAGC
>JACCDH010112726.1_pt1 | contig 17593 bp, 22 predicted proteins | sample 7442481 | NCBI WGS metagenome assembly JACCDH01 (sample SAMN15323433, study PRJNA562643) | freshwater metagenome | isolation source: river surface water | place: USA:Blue River Watershed | collected 2017-08-15
CACCTCACGGCAGCATTGCGCGCCAACCACATCTACCACCGTGACCAACACTACGTGGTACAAGATGGTGAGATAGTGATTGTGGACGAGTTCACGGGCCGTCTGATGACCGGTCGTCGTTGGAGCGATGGCTTGCACCAAGCGGTGGAAGCCAAAGAAGGTGTGGCCATTCAGGCTGAAAACCAAACGATGGCGTCCATCACCTTCCAAAATTATTTCCGTTTGTACGGCAAGTTGGGCGGCATGACCGGAACTGCCGATACGGAAGCCTACGAGTTCCAAGAAATTTACGGTTTGGAAACTGTGGTGGTGCCGCCCAATCGCATCAGCCGCCGCGATGACCAACTCGATCGCGTTTACAAATCAGCGCCCGAAAAATACAACGCTGCCATTGCAGACATCCGTGAATGTTTCGAGCGAGGTCAGCCGGTTTTGGTTGGCACCACGTCCATTGAAAACTCAGAACTCATTTCTGAGATGCTCACCAAGGCCAAGTTGCCACACCAAGTGCTCAATGCCAAGCAGCACGCACGCGAGGCCGACATCGTGGCGCAAGCGGGTCGCCCCGGCATGATCACCATTGCCACCAACATGGCGGGCCGTGGCACCGACATTGTGCTGGGCGGCAACATCGAGAAAGCCGTTCAAGAAGTTGAGGCTGATGAGAGTTTGGACGCCCAAGCGCGCCAAGAAAAAATCGCAGCTTTGCGTACCGAATGGTTGGCTGTTCACGAGCAAGTTAAATCGCTCGGCGGTTTGCGCATCATTGCCACCGAGCGTCATGAGTCACGCCGCATTGACAATCAATTGCGTGGTCGCTCTGGTCGTCAGGGTGATCCTGGCTCCTCACGCTTCTATCTAAGCTTGGACGATCCGCTGATGCGCATTTTTGCGGGTGACCGTGTGCGCGCCATCATGGACCGTTTGAAAATGCCAGAAGGCGAAGCCATCGAAGCCGGCATGGTCACGCGCAGCATTGAAAGTGCGCAGCGCAAAGTGGAAGCGCGCAACTTTGACATGCGCAAACAATTGCTGGAGTACGACGACGTCTCCAACGATCAGCGCAAGGTGATTTACCAACAGCGCAATGACATCTTGGACGCCACCGAAATGGACGCCCAAATCACAGCATTGCGCGAAGGCAGTTTTACCGACTTGGTGCGCCAGTACGTACCCGAAGAAACGGTGGAAGAGCAGTGGGATCTGGCCGGACTTGAGCGTGTGCTCAAAGATGATTGGCAAATTGAGTTGCCATTGCGTGAAACGGTGGCGGCTGCCACGGCCATCACCGATGATGAAATCTTGGACATGGTTTTGGTCGCAGCCAACAACGCCTTCAAAGTCAAGTTGGATGCTGTGGGTGTTGAGAACTTTGTGCCCTTCGAGCGCGTGGTCTTGCTGCAAAGCATTGACACCCATTGGCGCGAGCATCTCAGCGCCTTGGATTATTTGCGCCAAGGTATTCACTTGCGTGGTTATGCGCAAAAGCAACCCAAGCAAGAATACAAGCGCGAAGCCTTTGAATTGTTCGGCCAGTTGCTTGACTCTGTGAAAAACGAAGTGACCCGCGTGCTGATGAATGTGCGCATTGAGTCCAGCGAGCAAATCGAAGAAGCGGCCCAAGTGATGGAAGAACGTGCTGAAAACATCAGTAACGTCACCTACACGGCGCCCGATGAGCAAGGTACACCGCAGACGCAATCTGATTTTCAGAGCACCCTGTTGGCCCCTGTTGGTCGCAATGACCCTTGCCCCTGCGGCAGTGGTAAAAAATACAAGTTCTGCCACGGCAAATTGGCATAAGGGGTAACGATGACTGTGAACTTGCAAGCTCCCAATCCCGCCAACATCTTGGCAGTTCCTGGCGTGCGTCTGGGCATTGCCGAAGCGGGTGTCCGCAAAGTGGGGCGCAAAGACCTGACCGTGATCTTGTTGGATGAAGGCAGTGCTGTGGCCGGCGTGTTCACACAAAACAGATATTGCGCTGCACCGGTCCAAGTTTGTCGCGAGCATTTGAAGCAAGTGACTTCAGCCGTTGATTCGCAAATTCGCGCACTGGTCATCAACACCGGCAACGCGAATGCGGGCACAGGTGCCAAAGGCTTGGCCGACGCGCGCGCTACTGCAGATGCATTGGCGGGTTTGCTCAACATCAAGCCACAACAGGTCTTGCCGTTTTCCACAGGCGTGATCATGGAAAACTTGCCTGTTGATCGCATTGTGGCGGGCATGCCTGCCGCATTGGCCGACGCACAAGCCGCGCATTGGGCCAAAGCAGCCGAAGGCATCATGACCACCGACACGGTGCCCAAGGCCTTTAGCCAGCAAGTGGTCTTGTCGGGCCAAACTGTCACCATCACCGGCATTAGCAAAGGTGCAGGCATGATTCGACCCAACATGGCCACCATGTTGGGCTTCTTGGCCACCGATGCCAACATCGATCCTGCATTGTTGCCAGCCTTGGCCACCGATTTGGCCAACGCATCTTTCAATCGCATCACCATCGATGGCGATACCTCCACCAATGACTCTTTCATGGTGATGGCCACACGCAAAGCCACGCATGCCGTGATCAGCGATTGGCATTCGGCCGACGGCCAAACTTTGCGCGCTGCTTTGTTGTCCGTTGCACAACATTTGGCGCATGCCATCGTGCGCGACGGCGAAGGTGCAACCAAGTTCATCACCATTCGGGTGGAGGGCGGCAAAACTTCTGAAGAGTGTCGTTTGGCGGCATACGCCATTGCCCATTCACCCTTGGTCAAAACCGCCTTCTTCGCCAGTGACCCCAACCTGGGCCGCATTTTGGCAGCCGTGGGCTATGCGGGCATTCAAGACCTCGATCAAGATTTGATTGGCTTGCATTTAGACGACGTGTGCGTTGTGAAAAACGGTGGTCGCAATCCAGACTACCAAGAGGCCGATGGCCAACGCGTCATGAAACAAAGTGAAATCACCATCCGAGTTCATTTAGGCCGCGGCAACGCTGTTGACACGGTCTGGACATGCGACCTGAGCCACGACTACGTGTCCATCAACGCGGACTACCGTTCATGAGCAACAACATTGAAAAGCTTTTAGAGCGTGCAGTGCTCATGTTGGAGCGCTTGGAGCGCGTCTTGCCGCAACCCCTCAGTCAGCCCGACTGGAACGAAGCCATTGCTTGGCGTTATCGCAAGCGTGCGTCGGGCCATGGTGTGTTGGAAGGCGTTCGCCATGTGTCCGACATGAGTCTGAATGACCTGCAAGAAATTGACGGTCAAAAAGAAAAACTGCAACAAAACACTTTGCAATTTGTGCAGGGCTTGCCTGCCAACAATGTGCTGCTGACAGGTTCGCGTGGCACCGGTAAATCATCGTTGATCAAAGCCTGTTTGAACGCCTATGCGGCGCAAGGCTTGCGCCTCATCGAAGTTGACAAAGACGACCTGACTGATTTGCCCGACATCGTGGATGTGGTGGCCGGACGTCCCGAAAAGTTCATCATCTTCTGCGACGATTTGAGCTTTGAAGATGGCGAGGGCGGTTACAAGGCTTTGAAATCCATCCTCGATGGCTCGGTGGCCGCAGCCACTCCCAATGTGTTGATTTACGCCACCAGCAATCGCCGTCATTTGTTGCCCGAGCACATGAAGGACAACCTCACCTACACCCATACCGAAGACGGTGAAGTTCATCCAGGTGAAGTGATTGAAGAAAAGATTTCTTTGTCTGAGCGATTTGGTTTGTGGATCAGCTTCTATCCCTTCTCGCAAGACGAGTACCTCACCATCGTGGCGCAGTGGCTCAAGTCGCTGGGCGCCTCAGAGGCGGTCATTCAAACCTCTGGCCCTGAGGCCTTGGTCTGGGCATTGGAGCGTGGTTCACGCAGTGGTCGTGTGGCGTATCAGTTTGCGCGCGACTACATGGGCCGCATGGGTCCATCGCCCACTGCCAGCATCCATCGCAGTTTGTGAGCAACACCTTGACCGGCAGCGCCAAGTCTTTGCTGGTGGCTGATGGCCATGTGCAACGCGAAGGCGGTGCCGACCGTGCCACGGTCGATGTGGCGGTGGGCATTCTCATCAATGCGCAAGATCAGTTTTTGCTCACCTCGCGCCCGCCAGGCAAAGTCTACGAGGGCTACTGGGAATTTCCAGGGGGCAAGTTGGAGGCGGGTGAAACCGTCGCGCAAGCCTTGACGCGCGAGCTGCACGAGGAGTTGGGACTGAACATTGGCGATGTGCAGTTGTGGCATCAGCAATTGGTGGACTATCCCCACGCCTTGGTGCGGCTGAACTTTTGCAAAGTGCTTGAGTGGCAGGGCGAGCTTGAAATGCGTGAAGGACAGAACTTTGCTTGGCAGTCTTTGCCTGTGCAAGTGGTGCCCGTCTTGCCTGGCACGATACCGGTGTTGGCTTGGCTGGCCGAAGAGCGTGGCTTTGCGGGGGCCACACATTCAAGCTGATTTACTGCAGCTTGGGATCGCCAAAATTTTCTTGATCGGGTGGTGTTTCTTCGGGCACGCGGAAGCTTTCATTGGCCCATGCGCCCAAATCAATGCCTTTGCAACGCTCGCTGCAAAACGGCCGATAGGCATTTTGTGAACTGAACAAACTGGGCCCGCCGCAAGTGGGGCAGGGCACGTGGCGTGGCTTGGACAAGGGCTCGCTCATCGGTGTCTCGCAAAAGGGGGAGGAACTGCTTGCGCGAATTAGGCGCAGAGTGTCATTTCGAAGGGGGTGTCTTCTTTGCTGGCCAGCAACTTACCGTCTTCTTGTTGTTGCATGAGGCGAATCACCACCAGCAAACGGTTGCAGCTGATCTCGGGTGTGAGGTTCAGGCTGTCGTCAATGCGCAGTCGCAACAATTGAAAGTTACGACCTTGCGGTAGATTTTGTTGCAGCTGGCCGCCTGTGGCCATGACCTTTTGGGTGCTGCCCGACTCACGCAACATTTTCAGCATGAGCTGAATGGACGTAGCCAAAGGCGCAAAGTGTTGAGACCACTCGTACAAGTTGGCTTGGCGAGCTGCGGCGGTGTGGTGTTGCCATGCATGGTAGGCCGGCAAATCAAACTCACAGGTGCCACCCGGAATGGCTGTGCGGCTGCGAATGCTGTTGAGGAATTCACTTTCGTTGAGTGCGCTGCCCATCTTGCCAACCATGCTGTTGAGGGTTTCAAAGCGTTGGTCCAATTGCTCGATGATGAGATCGAGTGCTTGCTCGGAAATGGAGGGGTTGCCGCGGTAGGCATTGAGCTGTTGTTTGTGACGCTCAATGTCTTTGAGAATTTCAGATTTAAGTTCGGAGCGTGAAGCCACTTCCATGATTTCAAAAATCGTGGTGAGCGCATAGTGATGGTCCAAAGCCTCGGTACGTTGGCAAAGCTTGTTGAAGCGCGCGAACAAATGTTGCAGGCGCAAATAAGTTCGGATGCGTTCGTTGAGGGGGTATTCGTAAAGTATCACGCTGCGTCTTTCAGTAGCAAGATCATAGCCCGAAGCGGGCCATCATTTCATGCACGGCCGTCTGGAGTTGGTCTAAATCAAGCCCATCGTTGTAGATGACGCCATCGGCACTGGCCAGACGCTGCGCGCGGCTGGCTTGCTGCGCCATGATGGCTTCAATCTCCGGCTGTGTCAGTTGGTTGCGGGCCATCACGCGCTGAATTTGAGTATCGGTTTGGCAATCGACCACACAGACCCAGTCCACTTGGCGCCGCCAGCGCTCACCCGACTCGACCAGCAAAGGCACATCGAATACCAGGCATTTTTTGCCAGCTTCTATGGCAGCTTGCGTTTGGGCTTGCAAAGCTTGCGCAACCAAAGGATGGATGATGGCTTCGAGCTGGCGTTTGGTCTGGGGGTTGGAGAAAACCAAGGCCCGCATGGCGTCTCGGTTCATGGCGCCTTCTGGCGTGATGAGGGTTTCGCCAAATTGAGCCAAGATGGCGGGAATGGCCTGGCCACCGGCTTGTGTCAGGGCGCGAGAGATGGCATCGGCGTCCATCACGGCGGCACCTGCTTGCGCCAAGAAAGCGGCCACGGTGCTTTTACCGCTGCCAATGCCCCCCGTGAGCCCCAGTCGAACAGGCTGACGCATCAAAGGCTCACACTCCCATGGAAATTCCTAGAAAGAAACATGCGAATCCAGACAGGGCTAAAAAAGGTCCAAAAGCGAAGTGCCCATTGTCACCCAGTTGCCCCCGCATTTTTTGGATGACCCCAAAAATCAGTCCAGAAACCGAAGCCAGCAAGAGCACAGGCAACAAGCTCCAAATGCCGACCCATGCTCCCATTGCGGCCAACAGCTTGAGGTCGCCTTGGCCCATGCCTTCTTTGCCGCGCCAAGTTGCGAAAGCCCAGCCCACAGCCCACAACATGCCATAACCCAGCACGGCACCCGAAAGCGCCTGGATGAGGGGCGTGGGGGTGAGTGACATGGCACTGCCAACGAGGCCAACCCACAAGAGGGCCTGCGTGATGACGTCGGGCAGCAAAAAGGTTTCTGCATCGATCCAGGCCAGTGCCAGCAGGGCTGCCGTGAAAAAGCAAGCCATCAGTGCTTGGAACGTCCAACCAAATTGAAACAAGCACAAGGTGAACAGCAGACTGGTGGTGATCTCAATGAGCGGATAGCGCCAAGCAATACGGCCATTGCAATGCCGGCAGCGACCTAAGGAAATCACAAATGACAGCACCGGGATAAGTTCGTACCCATGCAAACGATGCTGACAGAGCGGGCAATGTGACGGCGGTGTGCTGAGGTTGAAGTTGGTTTCTGCAGCCAAAGCTTTGGACGCGTCTGAGGACAGCTCAGTTGGCATGTGGGTGGACAGATCGTTGCCCAATATCATGAGGGGCAAGCGGTGAATCAGCACATTCACAAAGCTGCCAATGATGAGTCCCAGCGCGGCAAATACCAGCACTTGCAAATGACTGACCTGCTCAAATTGCGGCAACACCCAGCCCATGGCGCCGGGCGGTGCCAGTAAATTGGGCCATTGCGAAGCGGGCATCAAAAGACTTGTCCTAAATTGAAAATGGGCAAATACAAAGCCACCATCATGCCGCCAATGAGCCCACCCAGAAAAACCATGAGCAAGGGTTCTAACAGGGTGGTGAGTTGAGCGATGTGTTGGTTCAAATCGGCCATCAAGAGCTGTGCGGCTTTTTCGAGCATGGCCGCCAAAGAACCCGTTTCTTCTCCGATGGCGCACATTTGGATCAGCACAGGTGGAAACAGTTTTGATTTTGACATGGCGACGTTCAAACCGCTACCCTCTTGAATGTGCTGCATCAACTTTGCAGTATGCGCTTGAAGCAGTGTAGATCCCGATGCGGCTGCAGCCGGCTGCAAAGCTTCAGAGATGGGAATGCCTGCTTCCAGCAAGGCCGAAAGTGTCAATGCCCATTTGGCTGAGCGATGACTTTGCATGAGTGGACCCATGAGTGGCAAAGCGCTTGTGGCCGATTCCCAACCCAACCTCACGGTTAGCGAACGGCGATACCCGCGGTGCAAGCCGATTGCTGCGCAGGTTAACAAAGCCAAGCAAGGCAGTCCCCATTGCGAGACCCAGCGGCTAACTTGGATCAACTGCTGTGTAGCCTGTGGCAAGGCAGCGCCCATGCTTTGGAACACCGCTTCAAACAGAGGGACCACCCAAATCAAGATGACGGTTAAAACGCCGCAGGCCACCAGCAAAATGCAGGCAGGGTAAATCAGCGCGTGTTGAACTTTGGCCTTCAATTGCGCATGGGCCTCCAAGGTATTCGCCAAGCGGACCAAGAGCGTGTCCAAAATACCTGCCGACTCACCGGCTTGGAGCAGGCTGCAATACAAACTGTTGAAGGTGTGCGGATGTTTTTGAAAAGCGGCATGCAAAGCAGAGCCTGCGCTGACATCTTGCTGCAACTGTTGCAATATTTGCCCCAAGGATTGCCTTGTTTTGCGCGACCCCACAGCACTTTGTCCTAGCAATTGAAAGGCCTGTACCAAAGGAATGCCAGCACTCATCAAGGCCGACCATTGCCGGGTGAAGACAGTCAAAGTTTTGGCGGGAATGCGGTGCAAAGAAACGTGTGCGCTAGGCCTTCGCCTTTCTAAGGCGCGTGCCATGGCTGCTGGGGTGCTCATGCCATGCACTCAGTTTGCGTGAGCACTTCGGCCATCGATGTGATGCCCATGGCGGCTTGAATTAAACCTGCATGTCGAAGCGAGTGGACACCTTCTTTGTGCGCTTGCATTGCCAATTGAACATGGCTGCTGTCATTTTCAACGCATTGCCGCAAACTGGGGCTCATGGGCATGACTTCAAACAAGCCAATGCGTCCCCAATAGCCTTTGTGACATTGCGAACAACCCTGCGCACTGAAAAAGACAGGTTCAAACGGCAAGTCTTGAAAGGACGTTTGCAGGCCCAATTCGCGCAGGGCTTGAAGCGAGACATGCATGGGTTTTCGGCAATGCAAACACAAACGCCGAATCAGCCTTTGCGCAGAAATGAGGCTGATGCTGGCGGCCAAGTTGTAGGACGCCACGCCCATGTTGCGAAGACGAACCAGTGCGCCTGCGGCATCATTGGTGTGCAACGTGGACATGACCAAATGACCTGTTTGTGAAGCCTTGATGGCGATGTCGGCTGTTTCAGGGTCTCTGATTTCGCCAAGCATGATGACGTCGGGATCTTGTCGGAGGAAGGCTTTGAGTGAACTGGCAAAGTTCAGCCCAATTTGTTCTTTGACATTGACTTGGTTGACGCCATTCAGCTGAATTTCGGAGGGGTCTTCGACAGTGGCGATGTTGATTTCGGGCCGATTCAAAAGGTGCAGGCAGGCATAAAGTGATTGCGACTTGCCCGAGCCTGTGGGGCCCGTGACCAAAATGAGGCCTTGTGTTTTGTGGATGGCCTCTAGCATGCGCTGCTTTTCCTGGGGACCATAGCCCAAATGGTCAAGATGCAGTTGCGCCATGTCGGTGGCTAAGACCCGAACCACCAACTTCTCGCCAAACAAAGTAGGCAGTGTGCTGACCCTTAAATTCAAGCGTTGCAAATTGCGCAAACCGATTGTCATGCGCCCATCTTGTGGCAATCTTTTTTCTGCAATGTCTAACTTGGCCAGCACCTTGATGCGGGAGGCAATTTGGTCTTTGAATTCGTAGGGGGGTGGCGGAATTTCTTGCAACACGCCATCGATGCGCAAACGGACTCGGTAAAAATTCTCGAAAGGTTCGAAGTGAAGATCGGAGGCGCGCAGTTGGGCTGCTGTTTCCCATGTCTGCTGCAAATAATGAACCACAGGGGCTTCAACTGCAGCCGGTTGGGGATGGGAAAGAGTGTTGTCCATCTGCAAATCATTTCATCATGTCCGGGCAGGTCATGATGCGCGCAAATGGACTGGAAAAACCTAAGCGTTTTTAAATGCAAGAATTTGTGCGGTGGTGTGAAGGCCGACGTGATAACTGCCTTCATTTAACTCACGCTCACCTTGTTTAGAAAATGCCACTTTCAAAGGCTGTATGTCCTGGATGAGTGTGTCTACACCTGGATAGCGGTTAACTGCAGTGCTTTCGCCGTTCACCTTGGACTCTAGGATGAAAGCGCCGCCCGGTTTCAATGACTGGCCCAAGCGTGCATAAAGCCGCTGGCGGATGTCTGCATCAGGTTGTGCAAAGACGCTCACCACCAAGTCCCATGCATTATTTTCTAGCTCAAAGTCTTTCATGTCTGCGACTTCGTAGTTCAGGGTGACCTTGTGCAGGTCGGCCAATGCTTTGGCCTTGTTCAAACCCACGCGCGAGAAATCGACGGCAGTGACTTCAAAACCCATCTTGGCCAAGAACACTGCATTTCGGCCTTCGCCCTCGCACAAAGAAACAGCTTTGCCGAGTTTGACTTGAGGCGCAGCCCAGCGCAGGAAGTCGTTGGGCGCTTCGCCATAAGCATATGCGGGCGCATGGAAGCGATCGTCCCAATACGCTGCGCCTTTCATTTCTTTGTTGGACATGGTGTTTCTTTAATCTTGGGGAATCAGTTGAAATGTTTTCATCACGACTTCACGATCTGCTTTGTCTTGAATTTTTTGGAGACTCTGAAATGCTGCTTGCCTGGAAGCTTTGAATTCAGGTGTCTTGCCGAAAGCAAGTGCTGCCAAAGCATGCACCGTGTGCGTGAATGCCAATTCCCAATCTGGCGTGTCGGCTTTTTCAGTGAAATACATGCGCATGCGTTCTGCATAAGCCCAAGCACTGGGTCCCATGTTCATGCGTGCATGCACCAGTGCCAGTAGCATCACGCTGCGCATGTGGTTGATTTCTTTGCCAACCACTCGCCAATGCCATGCCGATGCATGGGCAGTGTCTAAAATTTCAGTGTTCAGGCTGATGTCAGCCAAAGACTCTGACAATGTCCAAGCGGTGTTGTTGGCTTGGATGGCAAAGTACTTGTGCCAACTGTCTGGCAACAGGTTGTCGGGGGTGTTCTGCATTTGAAGTTCCTCAAAGACAAGTCATTTCTGAGTGTGCATGGTACGGTAAGTGTTGCGAGATTGCCCACGTCATTGACCAGCCTCTTCAAAAAGCTACTTGGCGCAGGTGACGCTGAGGCAAAATAGATTCACAATGCGGTTCATTGCGGCATGCACAGAGCGCCGTCGATCTACGAGGACTTCATGAAATTTGCAGTGATTTTGGCCATGCTGTTGGCATTCAACGCTTTTGCCAGTGATGCACCTAAAGCGGATGACAAGAAAAAACCGGAGCGTTCTGTGGTGCCCGAGAAAATCACTCGCCCCAAAACAACGCCCGATTCTTTACCTCAACCCGTCGGGAAAAACAGCAACCCGGATGCTTGCCCCAAATTTGAGTACAAAGAAAAGCCAGCCAAAATTGTGTGCTTGCAAAAAGCCGTTGGCGCTGACAAGCCCAAACCCGCAGCGCACTAAGCCCTCCAAGATTCAGGCGTCAGCGGTGCTGGTGAAGTTCAGTTAGACAAGCCTACAAAAACGTTTTGCACATCGTCGTTGCCGTCAATGGCCGCTAAGAAGTTTTCAACTTCTTCAAGTTGCTCAGCCGACAGGTTGGCTGGATTGACCGGGTTCTTGGGCTTGTAGCCCAATTTATTCGACAGCACGGTAAAGCCATGGTCCGGCAGTGCTTTGCTGACCAAGTCCAAATCGCTGGGATCCGTGATGAACACGGTCACGCCATCCTCATCAGCTGCTTCAAAATCTTGGGCGCCTGCCTCGATGGCGGCGAGTTCTGCGTCGGCATCTGACTTGGCAGGCTCAGCTTCAATCATGCCCACATGGTCAAAATCCCATGACACGGAACCGGAGGTGCCCAATTGACCTTTGCGAAACAGCACACGAACTTCGGAGGCTGTGCGGTTCAAGTTGTCTGTGAGGGCCTCCACCATGACAGGCACTTGATGCGGTGCAAAACCTTCGTAAATGACACGCTCAAAATTGACGGGGTCACCCAACAAACCAGCGCCTTTTTTGATGGCACGTTCTAAGGTGTCTTTGGGCATGGAGACCTTACGTGCTTGCTCAACAACCAAGCGCAGGCGGGAATTGGCGGCTGGATCGGCGCCACTTTTGGCGGCCATCATGATGTCTTTGGCCAAGCGACCAAACAATTTGCCTCTGGCATCTGCGGCTTGTGCCTTGCCTTTTGCTTTCCACTGCGCGCCCATAGGGGTCTACTTTCTTGCTGGATGTTGAAGCAGCGAGTTTAAATCATGCGCATGGCGGCGAAGACCGCAATCTGTTGGGCCTGGTGAATCAATCAGACCGTGATGTCCACATTCCCACCTTTGAGTTTGGGGTTGGCCGCTTCATGTTTGACCACCTCGCGTTTGGCTTCAACCCGCTGCATCTGTTCATGATGCGGGTGATTCTCAGCCTTGGCAGGTCGTTCTTGTTGAATGCGTTGTGGCTCAGGACGACTTTGCGTGGGACGAATCTCAGACATGAATGCTCCTGTAACTCAAATTGAAAGGGGTGGCCGCTAGCAAGACCTCATTGTCAACCCAATTGGCTTGTGGAATCATCTTGCTGATGCCAATCAATTGGAGTTCACCATGAAAATCTTGATTTATTTGTTCTTGGGACTGGGTCAATTTGTGATCCAAACAGCATGGGCCAATGATGCGGCATGTTTTTCCATTCACGACCCAGACAGAAAAAATGTGTGTTTGGCCATGTCCAAAAAACAAAATTCTTACTGCTATTCGGTCAAGGACCACGACACCAAGAACATGTGCCTGGCCAATGTCATGGCCCAGCAAAGTTATTGTCACAGCATCAAGTCGCATGACATGAAGCAACAATGCTTGGCGCAAGTGAAATAGGGCCCTGATAGCTAAAGTTTCTGTAAAGATTTACCAGAGGATTGTTGGCAAGATTATAATAATATGCTTATACATTCAATAATCATATTGCTCGTGCACATTTTGACTGAAGCCGAAAATCGCATCGTGGACAAACTTCGTTTGGCTTACTATGACGTCGTGCCTGCAGATCTCAGAACTTTTTGCTCATTAACGTCGCGCATATCCAAACATGTCTTGGATAAATTTGGCATTGGCAACGAGTTGATGCCTTGCCAACTTTGGTACACCAACCAAACGCAAAACTATGTCGTGGGTTTTTTGAATCAGCAAGAGCCAAGCAGCGAATGGAATGGCCATGTCGTTTGCCGTGCAGGCAACGTCATCATGGATGCAGCCACTCAAAATCTAGAAGTGAAACTGGGCGTACCAGTGCCTTGGGTGGTGGTGGCCAGACGCTTTTTGGTCACCACGCAATTGATTTCTAGGGCAAGACTCGACAACAATGCCATGCTGGAATGGTTTTATCCTCCTGCCAATATGGACACCAACCCGCCTGTTGAGCCCGTTGCACTGGTCGAGCAGTATGGCAACTTGTTGTACGAGCGCATCGCCCATTCACCCACATGAGCTTTCCCAAAAAAATCTTGGTCATTGCCGTCTCGGCAGTTTTGTATTACGCGTCGCTTTGGTTCAATGAGCTGATCTGGGGGCAGACGGAGTTTTCTTTCGATGTGCATTGGGTCTTTTTTCCAAGTGGCATCCGTTTCATTTTGGTTTTGTTGGCGCTTGAATCGGGCGCGGTTGGCATTGCCATGGGCGGCATGCTTTGGAACTTTCAAGATCATCCCGACTTGGGGATTGAATTCGCATTGATCACTGGTGTGATTGCTGGCCTGTCACCTGTCATTGCCCGCATGCTGAGCATCAAATTTTTGGATCTGGATCCCGAATTTAAAGTTGTTTCCCCGCTAACCCTGTTGAAAATATCCATGCTTTTCGCTACCCTTAGCGCGCTTTTGCATCAAATTTGGTTTTTCTCCCAAGGATTGACTGAACATTTTCCGCTGAGTTTTGGGGTGATGGCCATGAGCAACTTGGCTGGCACTTGGCTTGTCTTGATGATTTTCAAGCTGCTGTTACAAAGCACGGCAAAGCCACCATCAGGTTCGGATTCCTAAGCAGTTTTTTCGTCATCTTCCCCTACAACCAGATCAACCCATCATGAATCAAATTTACCTGCGCTACTTGGTGTTGGCGGAAGCATTGCGTAAATCCAACATTGATCTTTCTGGCATCGACGATGTGGGCAAAAAATTGTTGGAAGCCATTGCCATCCGAAGCGCACAAGGTCAACCCTTGGTGGTCACCCAAACCATGGAGCTGAGTGACATTGCCAGCCCCGCCACCATCCATCGCCGTATTGGCATTTTGCTGAAGGCAGGACTCATCCAAGTGCAGCAAACCGAGCAGAATCAAAAAATCAAATTTTTGGTGCCCACCCAAATGAGCATCGACTATTTTGACAAGCTTGGTAAGCTCATGACCTCCGCCATGCGCACTTAAGAGCCCTGCACATTACAAGGCCTGCAACACATGTTCGTACGTGAAGGGCGGTGTTATCAATTTTGGGTTCAATCGAGTAAATCTCATGCCGCAAGCTTTGCCTACCTTTGACGATGTAATCGCTGCCGCTGCGCGGCTAGAAGGCATTGCGCACAAGACACCTGTTTTGCAGTCCAGTACCCTGAATGAACAGCTACAAGCCAAGGTTTTCATCAAATGTGAAAACTTTCAGCGCATGGGGGCCTTCAAGTTTCGAGGGGGCTTCAATGCTTTGGCCAAACTCAACGAGGTGCAGCGCAAAGCCGGCGTGGTGGCTTATTCCTCAGGCAATCATGCCCAAGCGGTGGCCTTGTCTGCCCGTATCCTGAACATCCCAGCCACCATCTTCATGCCGCATGATGCGTCGCCTGCCAAGCTGGCGGCCACCCAAGGCTATGGCGCTACGGTCATTGGCTACGATCGCTATTCAGAAGATGCCAGCGCCAAAGCAATGCAATTGGCACAAGAAAAAGGCCTCACCTTCATTCCACCCTTTGACCACGCCGATGTGTTGGCAGGGCAGGGCACGGCTGCGTTGGAGTTGTTTGACGAAGTGGGCGAGCTCGATGCTTTGTTTGTGTGCCTAGGGGGCGGTGGCTTGCTCAGTGGCAGCGCCTTGGCGACCAGAGCGCGCTCACCCTTGTGCAAAATTTACGGTGTCGAACCCGAGGCAGGCAATGACACCCAACAATCTTTTCGCAAAGGTGAGCGCGTCAAAATTCCAACGCCAATCACCATTGCGGATGGCGCTCAAACCCCGATGGTGGGCGCCATCACCTTTGAAATCATCAAAGCCTTGGTCGATGACATTCACACAGTGACCGATGCGCAGTTGATTGCGGCCATGCGCTTTTATGCAGAGCGCATGAAGATGGTGATCGAGCCCACTGGCTGTTTGTCTTTGGCTGCCGCCATTCAGGCGGCAGCCTCCTTGAAAGGTCAGCGCGTGGGCGTCATCATCAGTGGCGGCAATGTGGACCTGGCCCGATTTGCACAGTTACTGGCAACACCCCCATGACACGCCAACCCTATTTGCAATCTTCACTGTTCGCCTTCAGTGTGACTTTGGGAATGACATGGGGCATGTCACTGCTGGCGCAGGCGCAGTCCACCCCAACTGCGTCACCCCTTGTCAGTGTCAATTCAGTGGGCATGAAATTCGTGCGCATTCCTGCTGGCGAATTCATGATGGGCAGCAACGAGACCGTGGCGTCCTTGCAAGCTGACTTTCCTCAGTTGGAAGTCAAACGACTCGACGAGCTGTCGGATGAGATGCCTTTGCACCGCGTCAAAATTTCTCGTGCATTTGACCTCGGCCAAACAGAAGTCACACGGGCTCAGTTTGAACAGTTTTTGAACCTGTCTGGGTACGTGCCCGAATCTGTTCGCGACAAAACGGGTGGCTATGGTTACAGCGTCCAGCACGATCGCAACCGACCCGAAAAAGCCGATGCGTTTGCAGGCAGAGACCCGGCCTACAGTTGGAAAACGCCAGGCTTTGAACAAGCCAACGACCACCCCGTGGTCAACATCACTTGGCACGATGCCATGGCCATGGCCAAGTGGCTTTCGCAAAAAGAAGGCGTGACGTATCGACTGCCTACCGAGGCCGAATGGGAGTACGCCTGTAAAGCTGGAACGCAGACGCGTTTTCCACATGGCAATGATCCGCAAACCTTGACGAAGTGGGCCAATCTGTTTGACGCAGCGGCTACCCCGCATTGGCAGCGCTGGCAAGACAAAGCTTTGCCAGGCAACGACGGCCATGCCTTCACCTCACCCGTGGCCAGTTACCCGCCCAATGCCTTTGGTTTGTACGACATGGTCGGCAATGCCTGGGAATGGGTGAGCGACCATTACGCAGAAAATTACTACAAGACCTCACCTGCCATCGACCCGCAAGGCCCCGACGCGGGTCATCTCAAAGTTCGAAGAGGTGGGTCTTGGCACACATGGCCCATTTATGCGCGTTGCAGTTATCGCAACATCAATGCGCCAGACAGCCGCTACACATTGCTGGGCATGCGACTCTTGCGTGAAGTGGCGCCTTAAAGCGAACCTCGAAAGCTCAGGTTCGGCGCACCAGCAGTTGGGACGCTAGCCCGATCAAGGCTTCTTTGTACGGGCCGTCAGGCAATTGTTGTGCGGCGTTGATGGCGCGCTGCGCTTCTGACATGGCGGCTTGGCGGCTGCCATCCAAGGCGCCTGTCTCGCGAACAATGGCAATCACTTGGCTCAACTGGTCCACAGAGCCTGTTTCAATGGCTTTTTGAACCAACTCTTTTTGAGCAGGTGTGCCGCGTTGCATGGCCAAAATCAAGGGCAGAGTGGCTTTGCCTTCCCGCAGGTCATCGCCCAAGTTCTTGCCCATTTCAGCTGCGTTGCCCTCGTAGTCCAGCACATCGTCGATGACTTGGAATGCGGTGCCAAGGGCTTGGCCATATTCAGCACAGGCCTCTTCGAGTTGAGGCGATGTTTGGGCCAAGATGGCGGCCAAGCGCGAGCTGGCTTCAAACAATTTGGCGGTTTTAGAGCGAATCACGCGCAAATAGGCTTCTTCGTCCAAGGAGGCGTCGTGCATGTTCATCAATTGCAGCACTTCGCCCTCCGCAATCACATTGGTGGCATCGGCCAAGACTTGCATGATGCGCATGCTGCCGACATCGACCATCATTTGAAAGGCGCGCGAATACAAAAAGTCGCCCACCAGCACGCTGGCGGGGTTGCCAAAGCGCTCATTGGCCGTGGGCCTGCCGCGGCGCAGGGTGGACTCGTCCACCACATCGTCATGGAGCAAGGTGGCGGTATGGATGAACTCCACCACGGCTGCCAGGCTGTACTTATGGTGTTCTTGGTAATTCAAGGCGCCGCTCGTGAGCAGCAAAATGACTGGGCGCAATCGCTTGCCGCCAGCCGAAATAATGTACTGAGCCACTTGACCTACCAATGGCACACCGGAGCTCAGGCGGTCGGCAATGACCTCATCGACCTTGGCCATGTCTTGGGCCACCAGGGCCAAAGCGGAGGCTGGGGAGGCTGATTCAGAGGACGCAGTGGTAGACAAAATGGCTTCACTCAACAGGGTGTCAGGACGGGGTGTTGGGGCCAGAATGAAGTAAATCACGGGTTTTCCCGAGTTTGAGCCCCAATTTCCGGTTCCAAGCTGATTATAGAGAGCGAAAAAGCCTGACTTGACTGAACAGGCCAGCTTCTGATCTAGGGGGCTTGGCAAGTCCCAAAAGTCCGTGCTAAAATCCGCGGTTCCTTAGGGTTCGTCCTAGGAAACTTCCAATTAAGAGGTCATTATGTACGCGGTCATAAAAACCGGCGGCAAACAGTATCGTGTTGCTGCTGGCGAAAAAATTAAAGTAGAACAGATTGCTGCGGACGTGGGCCAGGAAATCGTGATCGACCAGGTTCTGGCAGTCGGCAACGGCGCAGATCTGAAGGTTGGCACGCCCCTGGTGTCCGGCGCCACTGTTAAAGCCACTGTGTTGGCACACGGCAAGCACGACAAAGTGCACATCTTCAAGATGCGCCGTCGCAAGCACTATCAAAAACGTCAAGGTCACCGTCAGCAGTACACAGAACTGCAAATCGGTGCAATTGCAGGCTAAGGAGCTTAGGTCATGGCACAGAAAAAAGGCGGCGGCTCTACGCGAAACGGGCGCGATTC
>JACCDH011038106.1_pt1 | contig 17587 bp, 18 predicted proteins | sample 7442481 | NCBI WGS metagenome assembly JACCDH01 (sample SAMN15323433, study PRJNA562643) | freshwater metagenome | isolation source: river surface water | place: USA:Blue River Watershed | collected 2017-08-15
ACTGCTGCGTTGCCATCGAATTTAACGAGCGAACCGTCGCCACGGCGGATGCCTTTGGCAGTACGGACCACAACAGCGCTATACACCTCGCCTTTTTTGACGCGGCCGCGTGGAGCAGCTTCTTTAACGCTCACCTTGATGATGTCACCAACGCTTGCATAGCGACGCTTTGAACCGCCGAGCACCTTGATGCACAGAACGGACTTCGCGCCGGTGTTGTCAGCGACATCTAACCGAGATTCAGTTTGGATCATTTCAATATTCCCAACTTGCATCAGTCTTTGCACAACTTGTTGTTGCACACCGAACCGATCAGTCTTGGGCCCGTCATCCACGCCGCGAACCACTCGCAACGCTTCAACTTGGGGCAGATAAACCCCGCTTTTTCAGCGGAGCCGTAGATTATGCCACAACTTTTTAGCCGTCGTCAAACTTTTTTCAAGAATCTTTTGAGATTGCCCGACAATTCTCATATGTCAACACCCTCCAACACCCCTCAAACCCTCGCGTTCATTGGCGGCGGCAACATGGCTAGCGCCATCATTGGCGGCCTCATCAAGCAAGGCACGCCCGCTCATCGCATCTTGGTCGTGGAGCCTTTTGAAGAAGCCCGTCAGCGCCTACAGACTCAATTTGGCGTGCGCGTTTTGGCCGCAGCCGACGCCAGCCTGGCTGAGGCCAGCCTAGTGATTTGGGCCGTCAAGCCTCAAACCTTCAAAGAGGCAACCCAACAAACCCGCGATTTCTGCAGCCATGCGCTGCATCTGAGCGTGGCCGCCGGCATTCGCAGCGACAGCATTTCTAGCTGGCTAGGCACCGAGCGCGTGGTCCGTGCCATGCCAAACACACCAGCGTTGGTGGGCCTCGGGCAAACCGGTCTATTTGCTCGCTCAGCGGTGACAGCCGCTGACAAGGCATGGATTGAGCAAGTGGTCGCGACCACAGGCGCCTTGCTCTGGGTGAAAGATGAGTCCTTGCTGGATGCGGTCACCGCCATCTCAGGCTCTGGCCCTGCCTATGTGTTCTTCTTTATTGAAGCCATGGTGGAGGCAGGTATCAAAATGGGCTTGACTGCTGAGCAAGCCACACAACTGGCGATTGGCACATTTGAAGGCGCATCACAACTGGCTAAAACTGCCAACGAGCCTCCTGCCGTGCTGCGCGAACGCGTCACCTCCAAAGGCGGCACGACATATGCCGCCCTCACCTCGATGCAAAACGCCCATGTGAGTGAGCTATTTCAAACAGCCCTCAAAGCCGCACAAGTGCGCGCCCACGAGCTTGGCGACGAGTTTGGCGCTTAAATCCCCACAAGTAATGAGACAATGCGTCGTTGATTTTTAAAACTTGCACACATGAACAAACTTCTTCTTTCTCTTTTGTCTGCTGCAGCCTTGGGTTTACCCTTGGTTTCCGTGGCCCAGGCGCCAGCCATGCCAACTGCACCTGCGGCTCAACCTGACCAAGCCTCACCTAGCCCTGCGCAAGCTGACCCTGCCGCCCCACACAAAGCAGACAAAAAAGCTAAGAAGACTAAGAAAAAGAAGTTGAAAAAGAAAAAGTCTAAAAAGGCAAAAGCTCATTAAGCCAACTGCTTAAAGCTTTCAAACAAAAAGCGCTTGCGGCAAATGCCTCAAGCGCTTTTTTCATCATGGATCTGCGCACGTTTAACGCAACGCGTAGCCAGCGGCCAACCCCAAGAAAACCGTCGCCCCTAGCCAATGGTTCAAGCGAAACGCACGAAAACATCCCTCGCGCGAACGATCCAAGATCAGCAAAAAATGCCACAGGGCTTGTAAGCCTGCCAAGATCAACGCAAACGTCCAAGCGCCACCCAACTTCTCTGACTCAAGCAAGCCATACCAGCCACAAAGGTAAATCGCATAAAACGCCATGATGGCCGATATGTCATGACGGCCCAAGGTAATGGCCGAGGTCTTCATACCAATACGAATGTCGTCGTCACGATCGACCATGGCGTACTCGGTGTCGTAGGCCAGAACCCAAAACAAATTGAAGAGCATCAGCCCCCAGGCCTGCATGGGCACGGCATCCATCAAGGTTTGCAAGCTGATGTCTTGCCACGCCAAGTTAGCACTGCCCACCGCCACAAACGCCAAGGGAATGCCAAAACTAAACGCCACGCCTAACACCGCTTGCGGCATAGACACATAGCGTTTGGCGTAGGGATAAATCAAGGTCACAGCCAAGCCCGCAAACGACCATACGATGACGGCAGGATTGGTGGTCAACACCAAACCAAACGCCGCCAGCGCCAGCACAGCCCCCACCAGCAAGGCTTCGCGCACCGACACCGCACCACGCGTCACAGGACGCTCAGCGGTGCGTTTGACATGGCGGTCAAACTCACGGTCGGCTACATCGTTGATGCAGCACCCCGCACTGCGCATGAGGATGGTTCCCAGCACAAACACCGCCAACAAATGCCAGCCTGGCCAACCACCTGCAGCCACCCACAATGCCGACAACGACGGCCACAACAGCAACAGCCAACCCGCCGGGCGATTCCAACGGATCAAATCCAAATACAAGCTCAAACGTTCACGCATGCACAACACCCATCACGACAAGCGGGTCACGCCTGGCAAATCGCAGGCATAAATGGCATTGCGCAAAGCGGCAATCGCCTCGTAGCGTGTGAAGCTGCGTCGCCATGCCAGCACCACCCGACGCGTGGGCGGCTCGCCACCTTTGTCGTCCGTGATGGGCAAGTAACGCACATAGGTTTCCTCACCTTTTTTGCGTTTGGTCTGCGTGTCCAGCGCTTCTTTGGGCACGCTCAAACGCGGCACCAGCGTCACACCCATGCCGGCAGCCACCATGTGTTTGATAGTCTCCAGCGATGAGCCTTCAAAGCTTTTTTGAATACCTTCAGCGTTGCTGGAAAAACGTGCGAATTCAGGACACACCTCCAGCACATGGTCACGAAAACAATGGCCGTTGCCGAGCAGCAGCATGGTTTCGTTTTTCAGCTCATCCGCACTCACCTGCTTCAAGGTGGCCAGCGCATGGTTGCTGGGCACGGCCGCCATGAATGGCTCGTCATACAAGGGAGCCATGGCCAAGCCTGTGTCTGGAAAAGGCTCTGCCAAGATGGCGCAATCAATCTCGCCGGTGCGCAACATCTCGAGCAAGCGCACCGTGAAGTTCTCTTGCAGCATCAATGGCATCTGCGGCGTTTTAGAAATGGCTTGACGCACCAAGCTTGGCAACAAGTAAGGGCCAATCGTGTAAATCACGCCAAGTTTCAGAGGGCCAGCCAAGGGGTCTTTGCCACGCTTGGCAATTTCTTTGATGTTGGCCGCTTGCTCCAACACACTTTGCGCTTGGCGAATGATTTCTTCGCCCAAGGGCGTCACGGCCACCTCGTTGGCACTGCGCTCAAACAGTTTGACATCCAACTCTTCTTCTAACTTTTTGATCGACACCGACAGCGTGGGTTGCGACACAAAACAGGCTTCGGCCGCTCGGCCAAAGTGTTTTTCGCGGGCCACCGCCACGATGTATTTGAGTTCAGTGAGGGTCATAGATTTAAGCCTTCAAGAAATCTGATTTTCCACCCAACCAGCGGCTCACGTGTCGCTCCGCCAATTCGGGGTATTTATCCAACATCAGCGGCGCGAGCTCGCGGGCCCATTGCAACAATTCACCGTCCTCAGCCAAATCTGCAAAACGCAGCAATGCAGCGCCTGATTGACGCGCGCCCAAGAATTCGCCGGGGCCACGAATTTCCAAGTCTCGCCGCGCTATTTCAAACCCATCGGCAGTTTCTGCCATCGCACGCAAACGCTCACGCGCGGTCTCGCTCACGCGCCCACTCTCGCCCGTGCTGTACATCAGCACGCAAGCGGAGGCAGCCGCGCCGCGCCCCACGCGCCCGCGCAACTGGTGCAGCTGACTCAAGCCAAAACGCTCGGCATGTTCAATCACCATGAGAGAGGCATTGGGTACATCCACCCCCACCTCAATCACGGTGGTGCTGACTAACACGCCCATGGCTCCGCTTTCAAACTGAGCCATGACGGCTTTTTTTTCTGCAGGCGGCATGCGTGAATGCAACAAGCCGACCAACACGGGCGTCATTCCCGGCGGGTTGAGCGCCTCGATGAGCAAGGCATGGGTGGCTGTGGCGTTAGACAAGTCGAGCGCTTCGCTTTCTTCAATCAGCGGGCACACCCAATACACCTGGCGTCCTTCCTCCAACTGATGGCGAATGCGTTCAATCAGCTCATCGCGCCGGGCGTCTGACACCACGCGAGTCACCACAGGTGTGCGCCCTGGCGGCAGTTCGTCCAAGGTCGACACATCAAGGTCAGCGTAGTAACTCATTGCCAAGGTGCGCGGAATGGGCGTCGCACTCATCATCAGCATGTGCGGCTCTTGCAGGTCGTGGCTGGGCGATGCCGACAACGACGCCTCCACCTCTGCGATGTGGTGCATTTTTTCGCGCAGGGCCAAGCGCTGCGCGACACCAAAGCGGTGCTGCTCGTCGATGATGGCCAGCGCCAAGTTTTTGAACTGCACTTGTTCTTGAATCACGGCATGTGTGCCCACCACCAAGGCGGCTTCGCCGCTGGCAATGAGGCCCAACATTTCGGTGCGTTCTTTTTTCTTTTGGCTGCCTGTGAGCCACGCCACGCGTTTGCCTAATGGTGCGAGCAAAGGCTCTAGCCAGCCAATGAGTTTGCGAAAGTGTTGCTCAGCCAAAATTTCTGTAGGGGCCATCAGCGCACATTGCCAACCGCTATCCATCGCCACCGCAGCCGCCAAGGCGGCCACCACGGTTTTGCCGCTGCCCACATCGCCTTGCAATAGGCGATGCATCGGCACTTGGCGCATCAAGTCTTGCGCAATCTCTTCACCCACACGACGCTGCGCGCCCGTGAGCCCAAAGGGCAACACACCCAACAACTGCTTGTGCAAACCGCCTTTTTTCAGCGTCAATGCAGGCGCACGCAACTCGTCGCGCGCACGCTTGGACTGCAGCTGCGACAGCTGCTGCGCCAGCAACTCTTCGGCTTTCAGGCGTTGCCACGCGGGATGCGTGCGGTCTTCCAACTGCGCCAGCGACACGTCGGGCGTGGGGTGATGCAAAAAGTGCAGCGACTGCTCCAAGCTCCACGCCTTCGCGCCAGCACTCATGGCTGAGCGCGGCATGTGCTCGGGCGGAATCGTCTCGACAAACGCACCGTGTCGCGCCGCATGCACCAAGCCACTGTGCACCGCCTTGCGCAAATACACCTGAGGCAAGCCCGCTGATGTGGGATACACCGGCGTGAGGGCATTGGGCAGCTCACCACCCGCGATGCTGAAACTGGGGTGCATCATGGTGCGCCCCATGAACCCGCCCTTCACCTCGCCGCGCAAGCGCAGACGGTTGCCCACGGCCAAGGCCTTTTGTTGTGAAGGATAAAAGCTGAAGAAGCGCAGCGTGCACGTGTCAGACCCATCGTCCACCACCACCAGCAATTGGCGGCGCGGCTTGTAAGCCACCTCACACGACACCACCGTGGCCTCGATTTGCGCCATGTCGCCCTCACGCGTATCGGTCAAGCGCACGATGCGCGTTTCGTCTTCGTAACGCAGCGGCAAGTGCAGCGCCAAATCAATGTCGCGATCCAGCCCCAGCTTGCGCAACGCTTTTTGCGGTGCGGACAGCGGCTTGTTGTCGGGTGGGGACACTGACTTGCGGGACATGGATAGATTGTGCCTATGTGTAGCGCCTTAAGATAGAAAATGAAGTTTTATCCCTTTCACGACTGGAGCCCCCATGAGAATCAAAAGCATCTTGACCGACGTGCAGCTCGTCATTGCCAACTTAGAAGTACACCTCAATGGCGAGCTACGCAGCAGCCCCACGTTGTGCGCACTCATTCCTGCGACCAATGGCGCTGACGAACGGGTAATTCCACTGAATACGCCCGATGGCCGTCCGATTTTCATGAACATGGACAACGCCATTGCGCCCACCAATGAGTGAGGCAGTCCATTCGTTGATGACTGCTATTTAAAATAGCGCCACTTCTTTCTTGGAACGGGCCCGTCCAGCCCTCAAGCGCATGTCATACACCTACACGCTCAGCGACTTTGATTTCGAACTGCCCGAGTCGCTGATTGCCCAACACCCTGCCACTGAACGCAGCGCCTCACGATTGTTGGATGGCCGCAGCCTCCCTGCACAAGACCGCATCTTCAAAGACCTGCCCGGACTGCTCAAAGCGGGCGACTTGCTTGTGTTCAACGACACCCAAGTGGTCAAAGCTCGCTTATTTGGCGAGAAAACCACGGGCGGCAAAGCCGAGCTCTTGGTCGAACGCGTGCTGACCAACCACGAAGTCGTGGCCCACATGAAGGTGAGCAAAAAACCGCCCGTGGGCGGCGTGTTGCACATGGCGGGCGGGCCTGATCACGGTGGTTTTACGGCCACGCTGCTGGGACGTTGGCCCAATGAAGACGGGCAACTGTTTCGCTTTCAGTTCAGCGACGAGCCGCACGCGCTCATGCAACAACACGGCCACATGCCGCTGCCGCCCTACATCGAGCGCCACCAAAACACGGCTGATGCCGAACACGAAACTGAAGAAGACAAAGCGGAAGACGAACGCCGCTACCAAACCGTGTTTGCCAAGCACCCAGGCGCTGCCGCCGCACCCACCGCCGCGCTGCACTTTGACGAAGGTGTGCTGCAAAGGCTAGAGGCACAAGGCGTGTCACGCGCCAGCGTCACCCTGCATGTGGGCGCGGGCACGTTTCAACCGGTGAAGACAGAAAACCTCGCCGAGCACCGCATGCACAGCGAGTGGTACAACATCCCACCCGAAACCGTGCAAGCCATTGCAGACTGCCGCGCACGCGGTGGGCGCGTGGTGGCAGTGGGCACAACCAGCGTGCGCACGCTGGAGAGCTGGGCACAAAGTGGGCTGACGAGTGGCGACACGCAAATCTTCATCACACCCGGCTTCACCTTCAAGGTAGTGGATGTGTTGATCACCAACTTCCATTTACCTAAGAGCACCTTGCTCATGCTGGTCAGTGCGTTTGCAGGCTTTGAGCACATGCACGCGCTGTACCGTCACGCCATTGCCCACCAATACCGTTTCTTCAGCTATGGCGACGCCATGCTGCTTGAGAAAAAACCCGCCTGAAAGACCGACCATGTTGAAGTTTGACGTTCTCAAAAAAGACACCTCCAGCCACGCCCGTCGCGGCACACTCACGCTCAACCACGGTGTGGTGCAGACGCCCATCTTCATGCCCGTGGGCACTTACGGCACGGTCAAAGGTGTGATGCCGCGCAGCTTGGAAGAAATGGGCGCGCAAATCATTTTGGGCAACACCTTCCACTTGTGGATGCGCCCCGGCCTCGATGTGATGCAAAGCTTTGGTGGCCTGCACGACTTTGAGCGTTGGAACAAACCCATCCTCACCGACAGCGGTGGCTTTCAGGTGTGGTCACTCGGTGCGATGCGCAAAATCACCGAAGAAGGTGTGACGTTTGCCTCGCCCGTCAACGGCGACAAACTGTTCATGTCGCCCGAGGTGAGCATGCAAATTCAAACCACACTCAACAGTGACATCGTCATGCAGCTGGATGAGTGCACACCGTACGAGACCAACGGCCACCTCACAACGCAAGCCGAGGCGCGCAAGAGCATGGAGATGAGCCGTCGCTGGGCCGTGCGCAGCAAAGATGAATTTGCGCGCCTTGAAAACCCCAACGCTTTGTTTGGCATCGTGCAAGGCGGCATGTTCACCAACCTGCGTCAAGAATCACTTGAAGCGCTGGTCGAAATGAACTTCCCCGGCTACGCCGTGGGCGGCGTGAGCGTGGGTGAGCCCAAAGACCAAATGCTAGAAATCATGGCGCACACGCCGCACCGTTTGCCCGAAAACAAACCGCGCTACTTGATGGGCGTGGGCACACCCGAAGACTTGGTGCAAGGCGTGGCGGACGGCGTAGACATGTTTGACTGCGTCATGCCCACACGCAACGCACGCAACGGCACCATCTTCTCCCGCTATGGCGACTTGAAGCTGCGCAACGCGCGCCACAAGGCAGACCACGGGCCACTCGACAGCACGTGCACCTGCTACACCTGTGCAGGTCACACACGCCCTGATGGCACAAGCAGTGGTGGCTTTAGCCGCGCCTACTTGCACCACCTCGACCGCTGCGGCGAAATGCTCGGCCCCATGCTGACCACCGTGCACAACCTGCACTACTACTTGAACCTGATGCGCGAAGTGCGCGAGGCTTTGGAAGCGGGTCAGTTTGCGGCGTTCCGCGCCAAGTTCAAAGAAGACCGCGCACGCGGGGTGTAAGCCTGCCGCACGGCGGCAGCAGTTTCATGCCTCGGTGGTAAACACCGTGAGTACACCGGTATATCCGTGTAGCTCTTGGTGCGCGATTTCGCCACCGGCAAAAAAGCCCACCAATGGCACATCGCCCAAAGCGCGACGGACGATGTGCATTTCGGCGCTCTCTGCGCCAAAGTGTGGGCCGCCTCGCCCTGCACAGCTCACATAAATCGCACCGGCCATTCGACGCGCAGGGTGTGGGTTGATATTGGTGTCTTCACTCAATGCGCCAGCCAAATCGGCGGTCATTTCTTCAGGCTCCAGTGCCTCGCGAATTTCGGCGCAGATGCGCGTCAAGTCGGCCCGTGCGGCCGCCGCATTGCGCTGGCAAAACGTAAGGCGCATGCCTACCTCTACCGGCTGTGCCACTGCCACAGCTTCGCGTGTGGGGTCTATGCCAATGATGTGGCGCACCAACACCGCCTCATCAAACTCACCCGTGCGTTTGACTGAAGGGTCATGCTCGGCCGACAAGCCCACCAAGGTGGCGCGCACTTTGGCAATGGCGGGCTGCTTGTCAGCCAAGTTGATTTTCAAATCGCGCTCCAACACGTGCAGTGCGGGCTCGTGGTCTAAGGTGAGCACCACGTTGTTGTCAGCGCTGGTGATGGTGTGGGTTTTTGCCACAGGCAAACACCCCTGCGTCACCCGCGACACCATGGCCACGCTGGCATCAAACGCCACACCACTCAAGCCACCATGGAACACGCCAGCAGCACGGCCCTGCCCAGCCATATTGCCGTCACCGCTGAAAGCAAACTGCACCACTTCGGTTCGACTGGCCGACAAGCCACCAAATACATAGCCACTGGCGGTACGTTGAGCCAGCTCGGCAATCAGTTCAGGCACATCTGGGGTTTGCGCATCGGCATGCAACAGCGCCGTGTGAGGCACAAAGCTGCTGCCGCGCTTCGCGCCCATGCCTGCTTGCGTCAGTGGCGCAACGCCGCTGAACACGCGGTAATGCTCGGGCGAAATATCGCACAGCATCACCGTCAGCGCGGGTTCGTCAAAGTACTCCACGTTGTTGGCGGCAATGCCCACGCCCACCGTGCCCGCCCAATCTGCGACCTCGGGCAGCTCATCGCTGAGGTGCAACAAGATGTCTTGCGCATGTGTGGCGTAGTGGTCGGTGATGTAAATCAGCCCGAGCGTTGGCGCATCGGCGTACCCGGGCAAGGCCATGTGCGCTCGTAGCTGCGCCAGCACGAGGCCTGCGGCCATCTCCCACTGCGGGTGGGTGGCGTGACCGTAGGGAAACAGTTTCATCGCTTGGATTTGGAAGCGGTTTTTCTTGCCGTGGTCTTGCCAGCGGCCGTTTTACGAGGGGCAGCTTTGCGCGCCACGGGTTTACGGGTAGCTGCCTTTTTAGCCGCAGGCTTTGCTGCTTTGGGTGCACCATGTGTCGCAGCATGTGCATTGGCACGGTGCGCCATGTCTTTCATGGCGTGCGTGGCAATGTGCTGAAACTGATCTGTCAACGCGCCCCACCAATGCGATGGGTCTACGCCACCCGCTGCAGCAGATGCTTTTTTGCTACGAGGCTTTTTGGCCTTGGCCGCTTTGGGTTCAGCGGCGTGCTCTTGCTGAGCCTCTGGCTCAACGTGCGCAGACTCGGCTTGAGTAAAGGTGTATTTGGGTTTGGCAGCGGCTTCTTGCGGTTTGACCTTGAGCGACTCAGCCAAGTCGTTGAAGCTCATGTTCATGCCCTTCAAGGTGTTGAGCGTCATGCGCTGCACCTCAAGGGCTTGAATGGTGGCGCCCACCGCCTTGGTGTTTTGCTCCAGCCAAAACTGAACCGTCTTGAGTTCTTGAATGCGCTTATCTAACTCTTCGGGGTCCAGCGTTGGAGCCACCCAACCTGGCGCAGCGGCAGTGCCAGAGGCGTTTGCACCCGGTGTGAGGTTCTTTAAAAAGTCAAAGCCTGGGACGAACTTGGTGAAATCAAAACCGGCTGGGTTGGTCATGTGTGTCTCCTATGTGTATAGGTCGCATTAAACCAAAACCCAGTCGGCATCTGGCTGACAAGCGACTGAGCAACTCAGTGCTTGTGCTCGCCGTGATGATGACCGCCTGGCATGTGCTCACCCTGTTTTTGGTGTTGCATCATGGGCGCTTGCATGCCCACTTTCACTTGCAGTTCGATGTTGGACTTCACGCCCTTGGCATCTTGCACGGTGAGGGTCAAAGGTACCGTGCTGTCTTTGGCCAAGGGGGCTTTCAAGTCCATCAACATCACGTGGTAGCCGCCGGGCTTGAGCTCAACGGCTTTGCCCGCTGGCAGCTCTAAACCGTTTGGCAAGGCAGCCATCTTCATCACGTCTTTTTCCATTTTCATTTCGTGAATTTCCACCACGCCAGCCACAGGACTGCTGCCCGCAATGAGCTTGGCGTTGTCTTTGGCCGTAATTTTCATGAACGCGCCTGTGGCCTTTTGGCCCTGCACGGTGGCACGTGCCCATGCGTCGGTAACTGTCACGTTTTGGGCAAAGGCACTCACAGCACACACGGTGGTGAGGGCAGCGGCGATGAGGTGTTTTGAAAATTTCATAAGTACTCCTTAGGTTGTTGATGATCTTAATACTTGGCATAGCGATTGCCGCTCTTGCAGCAGCAACCACTTACCCAATTCGACTTGCTTGCCAGATTCGGCCACGCGTATCAGTGGTAATGGCCCGTCGGTCATCGACACGCAAAACAAGCCTCGGGTGAATTGGTACTCTTTGGTTTGGCCATGGCGCTCTTGCCGAACTACCAAATGACGCTCATCCAAGGTAATTTCGTCAAAGTCGCACACCGCTCTGGCGTGACAGACAAACGCAACCACGAGCAGCAGCGACTCGATCAATGCAAAAGGCAAGACCAAAGGCGCACCGATGACCCAAAACACCAAGCCGATGCAAATTGACACGCCGGCGACCAGCCCCAACACAGCCATCAGCACCTTGGGGGTGGTTGAGCAGTTGGGGCTAAGGCGTAGATGCAACGAGTCGGCTTGCATGGCTTGGTGTCAATGCGTCATCAGAAGCTTGCGATGAGCCCTATGCGGAAGTTGCGGCCAGCCATGGGATAACCCGCGTTGTATTGATAGTTCGCATCAAACAAATTGTTGATGGCCGCATAAACTTCGCCGCGCTTGCCCAAACTGGCCATGGGGTACGCAATACGCGTATTGGAGACAGTCAAAGAGTCAACTTGGCTAGGGCTGAACGCACCACGGCTTTGCGTCAATGAGTACATGCTGGTTTGGTGTTGCGCGTCAAAAGTGACGCGGTAGCCACCCACCCTTCCTGACACGCCAGCCGAAACAGCCGTTGACGGGGCATAAGGCAAATTGCTCAACGAAGAATCTAACGTAGTGATTCCACCGAACATGGCCCATTGGTTGTTGATGGCATGCTTGACAGAGAGCTCTGCGCCGTTGACTTTGTAGGCAGGAAAGTTATTGCTCCACGCTGAGCTTTGCCACGTATCACTCCATGTATATCGATTGCTGATTTCATCTTGGAAAACGCTCAAATCCAACTTTGTACCTTGCGTCACCTGCCACTTGGCTCCCACCTCACTGTGCTTGTTTTCTGTGGGCGACAAACGGTCCCAACCGTTATTCGCCACAAACATAAATGGCAGGGCTCGCGTGAGGGAGTAAGTTTCAGCACCGGGGTACAACAATGCCTCGGTGTAGTTTGCGTACACTGTGACACGGTCTGAAATGAGCGCAAGGCCAGCATTTGGAGCGGCTTTTGATCCGTAGTGATTGCTGTCGTACAGCCTGACACCCAGCGACGGTTGCATTACCCATCCGCTGGCCAAATTGACTTTTTGATTGACACCAGCATAGGTGGACATGATTTTGAAAGCCGGTATGTCAACTGCACCAGCTGTGCCAGGAAAACCTCCAAGTGCTCCGCCTACATTTGGCCCAGAAATGTCACCCGAAATACTTTCCTGATCAACGCCAGCCACAACCTGTCCTCCCTTCCATGGGGAGAACTCTTCCTTCCAGCGAAAGCCTGTCATTTTGTAACCGCTCTTAAAGGTGCCCCACGCAGGATCGTTGGTCAGGTCGTTGTAGCCATGGTTTTCATAAACCTTGAACTCACCTCGCCAATCACCATGTTGATGCGTCAAAAATGCTGTCAGCATATTGGTGGCCGAATCGTTTCTAGCAATCCCGTTTGTATTCATACCTTGAGGTCGCGGGACTGCGGTAAATGGCGCATAGCGGTTATCCCCTGGATCACCCACTTTGTTATTCACAGCCAAAAAGCTTGCGCCAACGGCCCATGAGCGATCAATTTGCTTGGCAATTCGACCCATCGCGTTGTTCAATTTGGCATCCGAATTGGGTCTGTCACCGTCTGAGCCCATGCTGCCTGCCGCGAACATGAAATCAACATCGTCTTTGCGACCCACCAAATTTCCACGCAGCACATTTGTCGCAAAAGAGCCGGTGGATACATCTACCTCGCCTTGGACTCCGTCTTGCGTGGCGCGTTTGGTTTGCAAATTGATCGAGGCAAAGTTGTTGCCGCTCGACATATTGTTTGGCCCTTTGAGGACACTCACCGAACCCACCCCATTCAGTGGCAGCATGTCCATCATCGGATGATTCCAAATGCCCATGTAAACAGGCACACCATCCAGGTACGTTTTAATTTCACTACCAGGACGGCTAGCACCTAAACCGCGGATGTAGACATTGCCGCCCTCGCCACCGCTATACGAACCGACTTCTTTGTAGCGAGAAATCTGCACACCAGGTGTCATGCGCAAGGCCGCTGCCAAGTCCAAAGCACCGAGGTCTTTGATCTGTGCGTCGGTGACTTGGGTGACGAACCCAGAAAAATTATCGACCTGGTTTGATTCGATGATGGGACTGGCCGTGACCGTGATCGTGTCAATTGCTTGTTGTGCAAAAGCACCGCTGCTGACGCATAGCGCAACAGTCATCGCGACTGGGGTTTTAAGAAATTTCATTTTGACTCCTTGGTTTATTTAACGGGTTGGTACTCGCGGGGGTTTTTGTTTACCCAAGGGTCTGAATGCCTTGGGTTTTGAATAAATGCTTCGTCTGTCAAACTGTTGAGAAACGCCACCAGATCGTTCACTTCTTGTGTAGACACCTCAAAGCCAGCAATGAGAGAGCTGCGCATGGGGCTTGGGCCTTTGCCACTTTTGGCAGCGCGCCCGGCTAACGCGTAGTGCTCGCGAATCACGGCCTGCAATGTGGGGATGGAACCATCGTGCATGTATGGCGCAGTCAGCGCCACATTGCGCAAGCTGGGGGTTCTGAACTTGCCTTCGTCATCGGCGTCACCCGTGAGCTCACGAATGCCGGGATTGTTTGGGGGGTAGGCCCCTTTGCCGTCTAGGTTGTACAGGCCCGTGTTGTGGAAACCTTGCTCAGCCATGGGCAGCTTGCTGTGCTGCACGTTGTCGGTGAAATTGAATCCGCCGTGGCAGTGGTAGCACTCCATCTTTTCGCCAAAAAACAAATCTTGCCCACGCAGGGCAGCGGCTGACATGGCATTTTTTTGGCCACCGTAGGTGTAGCGGTCGTAGGGGCTGTCAAACGACAATAAGCTACGTTCAAAACTCGCAATGGCACGCGTCACCGTTGCCAAGCTGTAAAGCACGGCCTTGCCTTGCTTGGCCTCTTCTGGGTAGGCCTGGGCAAACAAACGCTGATACACCGGATCGGCTTGCAGCAAGGCAAACATTTCTCTCTCACGCCCGGCCATACCCATCTCGACAGGATGCTCACCAAACATGGGCACCAAGGCTTGCACCTCAAGCGCCGTGAGGTTGGGGTTTGACCAAGTGAGAACCGGCAGATACGCCACATTGGCCAACCCCATGGCACTGCGTGCGCCTTTTTGTCCCGTCACGCCGGTTGCCACCGACAAACCATCGGTGAATGCTTTGTCTTGCTGGTGGCAAGTGGCGCACGACATGCTTTGGTCGGCAGACAGACGCTTGTCGTAAAACAAGTGTCTGCCTAGCTCCACCTTGGCTTCGGTCATGGGGTTGTCAGCAGGCGCCACGGGAATAGGGGCCCACGCCGGCAGTTGCCAGTGGTAGCGGTACAACGCACTGCCACTGAGCACGCACCAGCCCAGGCCCACCAACACCAGCGAGGCGACGCTGCGCAAACTCATCTTGTTTTTATCGAGCGCTTAAAAAGCGTTGTGGCCCTGTGGCGGCTGCACCGTCATATGCCAAACCCAAAGCGCCCATCACCGGTGGGCAATCGGCATCTTTGGGAAAGCTCATGCAGCCAGGGGAAGTGCCTTGGGCATTCACATCCACATTGGCTTGCGAAAGCACTGCGCCGATATCGGCCGTCACCACGCCTTTGGCGATATCAAATGCGTCAAAACGCACCGTCACACGGTTGGGGCTTTGGCAGGCTTGCGGCGCTTGTGTTTTGCTTGGGCTGGCGCACATGGTGCTACCCAAGTGCACCGAATACCGTGTCACGGGGCCCATCGCATTGGGGGCAGCAGGCTTTTGCTCGTTCACACCACTGCTGGCGGTATCAAACTTGATGAACTTGTAGCCGCCTTGCCAGTTCCAAAACATGGCGGTTGAGTTGAGGGGTGATGGCGCCACCGTGGGGTCTTGGTGGTTGAGTGCAAAAGGCACACCCACCGTCAGCTCAACACCGGTGTATTCACCTTTGGGCACAACACCGCGCACGCTGGTGTTGGTAGCGGCTGTGCCATTGCGGCAAGGGCCTGTGCCGTTTTCAAAGTCGATCAAGGCCACGTTTTGGTATTGCCACACGCCGTCTTGCAATAAGTTCACCGGCACTTTTGTGCCGTCTTTTTGCACAAGCTTGACCTCGCTCACGTAAAAGCGGAAATCGCTGGGAGTGATGGTGGATTTGGTGGTGCCCACATTGGCGTAGCTTTGACCGCACGCAAATGGCTGGCCATTGATAGCGCCAGCAAACTGAATCGCTACGGATTGGTTCGAAGCGAAATCACCAAGGCCAGCACAAGCAGACAACAAGGTAGCGGCCGTCAGGCCGACGAGGGTTTGAAGTTTCATAGAGTTCTCCTTAGTTTCAATGGTGGTGTTCATGCACCGCGCCTTTGCGCGGGGTTTGCACATGGACTTGAACGGTGCGTTCACCTGCTTTTTCAAAACGCAGGGTGAGGGCAAAGCTGTCGCCGTCTTTCAGCGGAGCCTTCAGCTCTTCGAGCATCAAGTGATAGCCATCGGTGCTGGCGTGGCCCATGCGCATCTCAGACTTGGCGGCAATTTCTATCGCCTGCACTGCATTCATGCGCATGACCTCGCCCTGCATTTGCATGCGATGCAAAGCCACACGCGCTGCGGCTGGCGTTTGCGCCGACAGCAAACGGTCTGCCTCTGTGCCACGGTTGCGCAAATTACGGAAGTAAACCGCGCCGGTAGATTGGCCCGCCAAGGTGGGCGTGGCATAGGGGTGGTCGATCACCATGTTGCCGACTTTGAAGTCGTGGGCGTAGCTTGCATTGAGGAGTGAACACATCAACGCAATGAATAAATTAGCCAACAGCTTCATAGATCAACTCGCCATCGCCAAGCCACCCACAGCTTCGCCACGAGGCGCACGCTTGTAAACCTTGGCAGGCATAAACGCATTGAGCTCGCGACACACGGTTTCGCTGGCAACATCCAAAATGACAGCGATTTCTTTGTGTGTGGGCAAGTCGCGGCGATCAAGCTTGCGGCTTGAGCCATCAGCGTTATGCGAGAGGAGTTTTAAAAAATAGGCCAAGCGTTCGCGCACGGGACCTGTGCGCATGCGCATCATGTCGCGCGTGCGGTCTTGCTGTTGCATGAAGCCTTGGGCCACAGCAGCAAATCGGTTGAAGTCATATTCCACCGATTCCTCGACCAATTTGCAGGTGGTCAAGGCTGTGATGGTGTAGGCATAGGGCTCTGCACACAAAGCCTCTACACCCACCAAGTCACCAGGGAAAACCAGCTGAACCAAGATGGATGAGTCGTGGGCGACTTGGTCTAAGCGAAGCACGCCCTCTTTAACGCGCCACAGTGTGGCCGACTCGCCGGCCGTTGCCAGCAGCTGACCGTGATTCAAACGGATGGTGTTTTGCATGTGCACCTCTTCGAAAGTCAATCAAACCTGCATGGCCTTATGCGCGCAGCGCAAAACCATGCAATGCAGCCAAAGCAACGCTTTGGCGATGGATTAACGAATCGAAGTAGGCGGCCCGCGAGAGGGCAGAGGTGGCGCAGTGGCCGAGGCAATGCGTGCGGCCTCAAGGGGCAGCAGCGCAAAAGAGAGAGGGGGAGGCTGAGTCAACGAGGTGTTGAACTCAGTGGGTGGCGCACCAATGCCAGCACACAAGGGGCAGTCCATGGTGAGGCTAGAGGCCACACCATCGTCATCCCCCTGCACCACCAGCTTCATCACGCCAGCGCTTGAACACACCATGTCCACGCCTTTTGGGTTGACCATGGGTGACGCAATGGCCACGCCCACAGACAGCGCAAACCACACCAGCACGAAGCGGGCGAGTTGGAGCGAGTGGCGAAGCGTTTGCATGGCTGAAATTCTATCGATCAAATGACGCTCCGCCTCACTCACGTAAACACTGACCTAGCTCAATGTTTGTTGCAACGCACGCAACTTCGCACCAGCGCTTGACCCGCATCAAACACAAGCCACATCTACGAGCGCATGATGAACTCATCAGAAAAGGAGCACACATGGACGCCCAACACGCCACCGCCTTCAAGCAAAAGCTTGAAGCCCAACGCGCCGACTTGTTGGTACAAATTGCCGAGCAACGCGGCGGCAAAACCAGCCGCGCCGAAGTCGCCGCAGAGCACTTTGCACACAACGAAGATTCAGACGCACAGGTGAACACCGCCCGCGATTTGGAGTTCGCCATCAACGAACACGAAACCGCCGAACTCGCCGCGATTGATGAAGCCTTGGCCCGCTTGAGCGCTGGCACGTATGGCCATTGCATTGATTGCGACGCCATCATTCCCGAAGCGCGCCTGAACGCCGCACCCGAAGCCGCACGCTGCATTGGCTGCCAAGAAAAAGCCGAACATAACCACCACTAAGAAAGAAAGAGAAAACACATGAGCACTTTTCACGCCGTTGTTTGGATGGACCACCACGAAGCCCACGTGCTGATGTTTGACCGCGAACACGTTGAGAGCCAACGCGTCAAATCAC
>JACCDH011247808.1_pt1 | contig 17581 bp, 13 predicted proteins | sample 7442481 | NCBI WGS metagenome assembly JACCDH01 (sample SAMN15323433, study PRJNA562643) | freshwater metagenome | isolation source: river surface water | place: USA:Blue River Watershed | collected 2017-08-15
GCTCACAGCATCGGTCCCCTTTGTCATTTTTGCGCAGACTTGTGAGCAAATTGTGAGCACGCAGCTTCCGAGATTTTCGAGAATCGTTCTCAAATCTCCATAAAACATTGTATTAGAACATAAAAAATGCATTTTCTGTTTTCGTAAAGATGCTTACTTCTTTTGATTTATAATCAGGGGGTCGCGGGTTCAAGTCCTGCTGGGGGCACCATTTTTCTAGAAAAGACGGATGCTGGTCGAGGTTGGGGTCTTGCGGCGCGGCAGGAGATTTGATCCAGCCGCGTCTGCTTTGCGTAACCCATGCAGTCCAATCCGCTGGCCATGGGGTGCCGCAGGCCGGACCGTTCCTAGGGCGCAAGGAGAGCGCATGCATTCGATCTGCGCCTTGCTGCCCGGCCCTGTAGGCCCCAATTCCCGGCCCAATAGCTGTGAGGGCTGGGCATGATCCATCACCTTCGCGTCAGCCTCTATGCCCTTATGCTCGCGGCGGCCGGGATCCCGCTTTACATCCACCTGCCGCAATTCGCCTCGATCAATCTGGGGATGTCTCTGGCCACGGTTGGGGTCATCCTGATGGCGATCCGGGTGATCGATCTGGTGCAGGATCCGCTGATCGGCTGGGCGATTGACCGCTGGCCCCGGGCGCAGCTGCTTTTTGCCCTGTTGGCGGCGGCGGGCTTGGCGGTTGGCTTTCCCATGCTGTTCCTGTTGCAGCCGGGGCCGTGGGTTGTGGTTCAGCTGGTGTCGGTGCTGATCCTTCTGTTCACCGCTTACAGCCTTGGCACGATTTTGCTTTACGGCCGCAGCGCGACGCTGGCGATTGACCGGGCAGAGCAGGGTCTGATGACGCTTGCCGCCTTTCGAGAGGGCGGCATTTTGGCCGGGGTGATCCTTGCTGCGATTGCGCCTGCGGTTCTGGTGGCCTTTGGGGCAGGGGCGCTGGGATATCCGGCCTTTGGCCTTGTTCTTGGTGGCCTTGCCGTCTTTGTCGCGCTGGTCAGCCTGCCGATCTGGCGGCGTCCGGTGATTGTCGGGGCGGCCCCCTCGTTGTCTGGACTGGGTGAGGCGGGGGCGTTGCGGCTTTTGGGGCTGGCGCTGGTCAACAGCCTGCCCGTCGCGATCACCTCGACCTTGTTTCTGTTCTTCGTCGAAGATCGGCTGAAACTGCCCGGCCTTGCCGGGCCTCTCCTGACGCTTTTCTTCCTCAGTGCCGGGCTGAGCGTCCCGGTCTGGACCGCCATCAGCCGCCGTCTTGGCGCAAAGCGGACGCTCCTTGTGTCCATGCCCATGGCGATTGCCGGTTTTATTTGGGCGGCCTTCCTTGGCCCTGGGGATTTTGCGGCCTTTGCCATCATCTGTCTGGCGGCCGGTGCCGCGCTTGGGGCCGAGATGTTGCTTTTGCCAGCGATGTTTTCGGTCGCCTTGACGCAGGCCGGGCTGCAGGCCTCGCTTGCCTTTGGCATCTGGACCTTCGCGGGCAAGCTGGGTCTGGCCTTGGCGGCGTTCCTGGTCATGCCGCTCTTGGAATGGAACGGCTTTCAGCCCGGTCAGGCCAACAGCCCCGAAGCCTTGAACACGCTCGGGCTGGCATATTCTGTCTTGCCCTGTGTCCTAAAGCTTGGCGCGCTTGCACTTGTCCTGCGGCTGCCAGACACCTTCGGGGCAGGGCAGGGCGCGCTGCGGTCGCAATAAGGGGGCGGTGGATGCGGGGCTGGTCTTGGCTGATGTTGGTTGGTTGGCTGTCGGCAGTGTTTGCCCCACCTGCCTTTGCCGATCCGCTTTTGATCGAGGATTTCACCATGCAACCCGAAAGCCGCTGGCGATTCTTTGCAGATACGGTGATGGGCGGTGTTTCGACCGGTCAACTGCGCTTTGAAACCGAAGAGGGGCAAAGCCACGCCCGTCTCACCGGCATCGTCAGCACCGCCAACAACGGCGGCTTCATCCAGATCCGTCGCGATCTTGAAACGGCGCCTCCATCCGGGGCAACCGGCCTGCGCCTTGTGGTGCGGGGCAATGACACGCGGTATTTCGTGCATTTGCGCACGTCGGGCACGCTGTTGCCCTGGCAGTATCATCAGGCGGGGTTTGAGGTCACGCAGGACTGGACCGAGGTTCGTCTGCCCTTTGACAGTTTCGCGCCCTCGGGTGGCCTGGTGCGGTCCGAGCTGCGGCCCGAGACGATCACTTCGGTCGGGATCGTCGCCTTCGGTCGCGATCATGAGGCGGATGTGTCGGTGCGCGCCTTGGGGTATTACTAGGCCGTTCCGCCTTTGGCTGTGCCATCTGTCACAGCAAAAAGTCCGAGATCTGCACCGAGTGGATGCCGGAAAGCCGGATTTCACTGTCAGCGCGTGCGTCGCCCGTCGTGTCCAGCCGCAGGACAAGCCCGCCTGAACTGCTTACCGTCCATAGACCATAGGCCCGTGGGCCATCGGTGCTGAAGGCGAAGGCCTGATTGCCTGCCTGTGTGCTGTTGGCGTCGATCAGGCGCAGGTCGATCAGGTCAATGCCGCTGAGGAACTGGTAGATCGTGTCGCGGTTGGTCCCGACGGCGCTGTCGGCGATGGTGCGAAAGACAAAGCTGTCCCGTTGAAGGTCGGCGCCGCCATAAAGCCGGTCAAACCCGCCGCCGCCCTCCAGCGTATCGCGTCCGGTGCCGCCTTGGATCAGGTTGTTCATGCCATTGCCGGTCAGTCGAAGGCCCGTGTTGACCGCGGCCCGTAGTTCCTCGATCCAGGCTGTGCTGGAGAGGGTGTAATGCACATGGCTGTAGATGCGATCATGGCCGCCCGACGCGGCCTCGATCACCCGGTCGCCGGAGTGGTAGACCGAATAGGTGTCATTGCCCGCACCGCCGGTCAGGGTGTCGGCATGGGCTGCATTGCTGATGAAGCGGTTGGCGAGCGCATTGCCGGTCAGCGCCCGGCCTGCGCTGCCCATGGCATAGAGGAATTCGACCGAAGAATTGGCGTAAAGCGTGTGGTTGGCATAGGCGTCGATCCGGTCGGTACCGCCCGACGCGGCCTCGATCACCCGGTCGCCGGAGTGGTAGACCGCATAGGTGTCATTGCCCGCGCCGCCGGTCAGGGTGTCGGCATGGGTCGCGGCCGAGACCAGCCGGTTGGCAAGCTCGTTGCCGCCCAGCGCGATGCCACCGCTGCCTGCCGCCACGGTCAGGATTTCAACCGACTGTCCTGCCCCAAGCACCCAACCGGTTGCAGCGATCACCTGATCAAGCCCGTCGCCCGCCCCCTCGATCACGGCATCTGCAAGGTGGTGGACATGATAGGTGTCGTTGCCCGAACCCCCTGCCATCAGGTTGCCGGATGAGGTTGTCTCAAAGCTGATTGTCCCGGTGCTGACGCGCCCCTGTGGTGACAGCGGCGGCAGGGAGGGCAGGTGGTTGACCAACGCGCCAGTGCCATCGCCACGCCAGTTGTAGATCAGCCCGCTGGTCGTTGCCGGATCGGGCAGCGGCGCCCAGGCCATGTCCCAGATATCGCTGGCCGAACGGGCCAGATCGAAAAGCCGGATGTCACCAAAGCGGGCATGATCGGTCAGCTCTACATCGCCTTGGGTCAATAGATTGCGGGTGCCGGGCACGAAAAGCCGTTCGGCCACGCGCACGCCATCCAGCCAGACGGCAAGCCGCCCCTCCATGTCGTCATAGCTTAGCGTCAGCCGATGGGCTGTCCCGTCAAACAACGTTGCTGGCAGGATGGAGCCGATGAAACTGTCGATCTCGGCCCCTTCGAATTCGACCGAACCGCTGCCGTCGGCATGACGATGCAGCACTAGATTGCCAAATCGCGCGACCGGGCCAGGGGCATCCTGCGCGTTCTGCCGCCAGATCAATTCAAGCGTGAAAGACGGGAGCAGGAACAGGTCTATTCCCGTGGCGCCCAGGCTGGCCGATGTGTCAGGGTTTGTGGCGACCACGGCAAAGGACGCAGGCGGCGGCGGGGCAGGGCCGGGGGCATCGCCGATGATCAGATCATTGCCCGCCCCGCCGAAAAGCGTGTCCGAGCCTGCGCCCCCCTCTAATGTGTCGTGGCCATTGCCGCCCGACAGGGTATCACGCCCGGCCCCGCCGCGCAGATGATTTGCGGCGGTATTGCCGATGATCTCATCGGCCCCTCGCCCCCCGATCGCATGTTCGATGACCGTGCCAAAGGCGATGCCCAGATTGCCCGAAAACCCGCCGACCGAAGAATGGCTGCCCGCGATCAGGCTGATCGTCTGCGCCGCCGAATAGCGCGACAGATCGAGCGTGTCGGTCCCGCCGCCATCCCAGATCGTCACCATCGGATCAAGGTTGAGGTCAAAGTCATAGACAGGCCCCGCCGTCGCGCCGAAGCCATAGGTGTCGTGTCCCGCGCGCGTCGCACTGTTGGCACCATAGATCAGCTGCAGGGCCTGAATGTCATGGATGCCCAGCGTATCCGGCCGCAGCGCAGTTGCGCCGGTGTTCTCGGCGCCGAAGGGGCTCATCACGGTGAACTGCTGGCTGTCTTGCACGAAATCGGCGTGGGTTGCGTGGCTGATCGGCCCCGGCGCCGTGTAGAGGCCCGGCGCGGCCAGCCCAAGGCTTTCACCGATCAGCTGCATCATCATCAGCGCGTCGATGCTGCCGGGCGGGGGCAGCTCGCTTGGCGGGGTATAGGCGTGAGTGTTGATGAACACATCGCCCGCCATCTGGCCGAACCCCGGATCACCCGGCGCCCCGGCCCAACTGACGGCCCCGTCCCCCGCGCTGAAATTGCCGTAAAGAAGCGTCGCCTGATCGGTGTGGCCGCCGGGGTTCTGTTCGACAAAGGTCAGTCCCGCAACCTCGGCGAACATGGCAAGAAGGCTGCGCGTCAGCTCCATCTGGGCTGGGGTGAATTGCGAAAAGCCGGGCAGCCCGTGATCGACCGTTTCGGAAAACCCATAGCTCAGCGTGACGGCGGTGCCGCGTTGGGCGGCCCAACTTGCGTGGCTGTCGATGATCCCCGTGATCATCGCGGCGTCGAACTGCGCCTGGGCGCCAATTGTCGCGGCCACCGCATAGTTGCCCGTGATTGCCCCGACCGCGCTGGCCTGAAGATAGTAACGACCGCTGTCCAGCGCCGTGAACCGCAGGACCGCGTTGCCATTGGCGAGGCTGTCGTCATCTTCACCGAGCAGCGTGGTTCCATCCGTCCCATAAAGCCTGAGATAGGGGTTGGTCAGGGCATTGCTGCCAATACCCACCATGGCAAAGCTGTAGCTTTGTCCGGCTACCAGGTCGATCGCGATGAAATCGGCGTCGCCTGTAACGCCGATGCTGCCATGCGCCCAGCCACCGACGGCCAGCACGAAGCTGGTCGCGGTCGTGTCGGGGGCATCCCCGCCCAGGCTGGTCTCGAAACTCGTCGGCATCGCCCTTGTCCCGCTGGCACCCGCCCGGCCAGACTGGGGGACGGGAGTTTGGGTATCAGGGACAGGACTGGCGGCAAAAGCGTTAACAAACCGTTAAAATCGCCCTGTCTGAAGCCCCTTGACGCCGCGTCTGAGGCCTTAGGCCCCGCCCAGCCGCAGCCGGGCAAACAGCACGCAGGCCTCAAGCCCGTTCTGCACCGCCTGTGCATCGCGCCGCCGCATCCAGTCAAGCCAAAGCCCATCCAGCGTGGCCATGATCAGATCGCTGACCATGGGAATCCGGTCGGTCTTCCAAGGGTCCGAAACCTGATGCAAAAGCCTTTCCAGCTGCGCCCGGTAACGGTCGTAAAGCGCGCGCTCGGTCGCGGCGATGGCAGGATGGACCTGCGCGGCCGACCACAGGTCGATGCGGGTGCGCAGATGCGACAGGGCAAGAAATTCCTCCGAGAACCCGGCTTTCAGAAAAGCTTCCAGCCGTTCGGCCGGTGTGGCACCGGGCATGGTGATGCGCGCATCGGCCGCCGCCTGCAACCGTTCTGATGCCAGAAGGCAGGTTTCGGCCAGCACCTCGTCCATATCGGCGAAATGATAGGTGATGTGGCCCAGCGACATCTTCGCCTCGGCGGCGATCTTTCGCGCGGTCAGATCGGCATATCCCACCCGTTCCAGACAGCGCAGCGCGGCCTCGACAATCTCGCGGCGCCGATCTCCGCCCTTGCGGCGGGCCTTCCCCTCTTGGACGGGCTGATCCATGGCAATCCTGAATGACAATAGATGAATGAAAAGGCTTTCCTCTTGGCTTTTTGCCCCCATTCGACCAGAAGGGCAACCTGAACCAGAGAGGCATCATGGCAACAGGTTTCAGTTTCAACCTTCATGCAACAGATGGCGCGGCGCGGACGGGGGTGATTTCGACGCCCCGAGGCGAAATCCGCACGCCTGCCTTCATGCCGGTTGGCACGGCCGGAACGGTCAAGGCGATGATGCCGGACTCGGTGCGGGCCACGGGGGCCGACATCCTTTTGGGCAATACCTATCACCTGATGCTGCGCCCGACTGCCGAGCGGATTGCGGCCCTTGGCGGGTTACACCGCTTCATGAACTGGGAGCGGCCGATCCTGACGGATTCGGGCGGCTTTCAGGTGATGAGCCTGTCCTCTTTGCGCAAGCTGACCGAGGAGGGCGTGCGGTTTTCAAGCCATATTGACGGATCAAAGCACATGCTGACGCCGGAACGCAGCATGGAGATCCAGCGGCTTCTGGGGTCAGACATCGTCATGTGTTTCGACGAATGTCCCGCGCTGCCGGCCAGCGATGAGGTGGTGGCCAAGTCGATGCGCATGTCGATGCGGTGGGCCAAGCGGTCTCGCGACGCCTTTGGCGACCGTCCCGGCCACGCGCTTTTCGGCATCATGCAGGGAGGCGTGAACCGCGATTTGCGCGAGGAATCGGCCAAGGCGTTGATCGAGATCGGATTTGACGGCTATGCCGTGGGCGGCCTCGCGGTGGGCGAGGGGCAGGAGGCGATGTTCTCCGTCCTCGACTATGCGCCGGGCTTCCTGCCCGCCGACAAGCCGCGCTATCTGATGGGTGTGGGCAAGCCTGATGACATCGTCGGTGCTGTGGAACGCGGCATCGACATGATGGATTGCGTGCTTCCCTCGCGGTCAGGGCGCACGGGGCAGGCCTGGACGCGCATGGGTGCCATCAACCTGAAAAACGCCCGTCACAAGGACGACCCGCGCCCCTTGGATGAAGCCTGCACCTGCCCTGCCTGCCGCAGCTATTCGCGCGCCTACCTGCACCATGTGGTGAAGGCGGATGAAATCATCGGTTCGATGCTGCTGACCTGGCACAACCTGCACTATTTCCAGGAATTGATGCAGGGATTGCGCGATGCGATCGCCAGCCAAAGCCTGCAGGTCTTTGTCGCGGCATTCCATGCAAGACGGGCGCAAGGCGATATCGACCCGCTGTGACCCCGCCTTGCAACAGCCTTGCAACAGTCTTGCGACAAACTGCAGACAAATCCGGCTTGTCGTCGCCCCCGACAAAGCGCAAAATGTGATCGACCGGGGCTGTTGACACCCCCACCACCCGCCCCCAGATATGGGGTCGAGGGAAGGGCCGGAACGCTGCCGATTGCCGGGGCGGGGTCCTTCTGCCCGATAAGGAAACGCGACATGACTGAGACCTTTGCCACGAGCTACCCGGTGCTTCCGCTGCGGGACATCGTGGTGTTCCCCCATATGATCGTTCCCTTGTTCGTGGGCCGCGAAAAGTCGGTCCGCGCGCTGGAAGAGGTCATGGCTGACGACAAGCAGATCCTGCTCAGCAGCCAGATCGACCCGTCGATCGACGATCCCACCACCGAAGGGATCTACCGCGTTGGCGTTCTGGCCAATGTGCTGCAACTTCTGAAACTGCCCGATGGCACGGTCAAGGTGCTGGTCGAAGGCAAGACCCGGGTTCGGATCACCGAATTCGTTGAAAACCCCTCGTTCTTTGAGGCGCGCGCACAGCGCCTGACGGAAACCCCCGGCGATCAGGCTTCGGTTGAGGCTTTGGTGCGGGCGGTGGCGGATGAATTTGAGCGTTATGCCAAGATCCGCAAGAACATTCCCGAAGAGGCCCTGGGCGCGGTCAGCGAAACGCGCGAGCCCCAGCGGCTTGCCGATCTGGTCGCCGGTCATCTGGGCGTCGATGTCGCACAGAAACAGGCGATCCTTGAAACGCTGGATATCTCGGAGCGGTTGGAGAAGGTCTATGGCCACATGCAGGGCGAAATGTCGGTCCTGCAGGTGGAAAAGAAGATCAAGTCTCGGGTGAAAACCCAGATGGAAAAGACCCAGCGCGAGTATTACCTGAATGAGCAGATGAAGGCCATTCAGAAGGAACTCGGTGACGGCGAGGATGGCCAGTCCGAACTGAAAGAGCTGGAAGAGCGCATCAAGAAAACCAAGTTTTCCAAAGAAGCCCGCGAGAAGGCCGAGGCCGAGCTGAAAAAGCTCAAGTCCATGAGCCCGATGAGCGCCGAGGCCACGGTGGTGCGCAATTATCTTGATTGGCTGTTGGGTGTGCCATGGGGCACGCAAAGCCGGGTCAAGAAAGACCTTGTCGCCGCGCAGAAGGTGCTGGACGCCGACCATTACGGTCTGGACAAGGTGAAAGAGCGCATTGTCGAATACCTTGCAGTGCAGGCCCGCAGCGCGAAACTGAAAGGTCCGATCCTGTGCCTCGTCGGCCCGCCCGGCGTTGGCAAAACCTCGCTTGGCCGCAGCGTGGCCAAAGCCACGGGGCGCGAGTTCATCCGCATCTCGCTCGGCGGGGTGCGTGACGAATCCGAGATTCGCGGTCACCGGCGGACCTATATCGGTTCGATGCCCGGCAAGATCATTCAGGCGCTGAAAAAGGCGAAAACCACCAATCCGCTGATCCTCTTGGATGAAATCGACAAGATGGGCCAGGACTTCCGCGGCGATCCGGCCAGCGCAATGCTTGAGGTGCTGGACCCGGAACAGAACTCGACCTTCGTCGATCACTATATGGAGGTCGAATACGACCTGTCGAACGTGATGTTCATCACCACGTCGAACTCGTACAACATGCCGGGGCCTTTGCTGGACCGGATGGAGATCATCTCGGTCGCCGGTTACACCGAAGATGAAAAGCGCGAGATTGCCAAGCAGCACCTGCTGCCGAAACAGATCGAGGCCAATGGCCTGCGCAAGGGCGAGTTCGAGGTGTCGGATGCGGCGCTCACCCATGTCATCCGCTATTACACCCGCGAAGCCGGCGTGCGGAACCTTGAGCGCGAGATTGCCAAGCTGGCGCGCAAGGCGGTGACGGATATCCTGAAGAAAAAAGCCAAGTCGATTTCGGTCGATGAGGCCAAGGTCGAGGAATATCTTGGCGTGCAGCGCCACCGCTATGGCCTGGCCGAGAAGGAAGATCAGGTGGGTGTCGTTACCGGGCTGGCCTGGACCTCTGTCGGCGGCGACCTGTTGCAGATCGAAGCCCTGCGGCTGCCCGGCAAGGGCCGGATGAAAACCACCGGCAAGCTGGGCGATGTGATGAAGGAATCGATCGAGGCGGCCTCAAGCTATGTCCGCTCGGTTTCGCCCCAGCTTGGCGTCAAGCCGCCCAAGTTCGAGACGATGGACATTCACGTTCACGTCCCCGACGGGGCTACGCCCAAAGACGGGCCTTCGGCCGGTCTGGCGATGGTGACAGCCATCGTCTCGGTGCTGACGGGGATTCCGGTTCGCAAGGACATCGCCATGACCGGCGAGGTGACGCTGCGCGGCAATGCCAGTGCCATCGGTGGCTTGAAGGAAAAGCTTCTCGCGGCGCTTCGCGGTGGCATCAAGACGGTGTTCATCCCGGAAGAAAACGCCAAGGACCTGGCTGAGATCCCGCAGAATGTGAAGGAAGGGTTGAAGATCATCCCGATCACCCATGTGCGCGAGGTTCTGGCCGAGGCCCTGGTGCGTCAGCCCGAGCCTGTCGAATGGGACGAGGCGGCGGAAGAGGCCGCCGCCGCCGCCCGGCAGGCCGCCGCGTCGATGGGCGCGGGTCAGACGGCGCATTAAGGTTTTGACATGTCATTTGGGGGCCCGCAGAGCGTTCTGCGGGCCCCCATTTATTCTGCAATGACAGAAAAGCGGCATTTTTGTTGCCGTGGTGTAGACAATGGCTGCGGTTAACTGGCATTGTCGTGAAAATTTTATTCTGCCGGACCCAATGCCGGCGCAAAGTCATAGGATTGCCATGCCCAGCGCCCCTGCGAAAACCGCTTCTGCTGCAAAGACCTCTGCCACCGCCAAGTCGGCTGCCAAGACGGCCACCAAACCGCCATCGAAGCCCGCTGCAAAAAAGCCTGCGCCCAAACCTGCGGTCAGCCCGGCTGTTGCGGTCAAGGTTGCCGAGGATGCCAAGTCCAAGCCGAAGGCGGCCAAACCTGCGGTCGTCGACGGGCCGGTCCTGCGCGGCAAGGATCTGGTCGCCCGCGTGGCCGAGGCGACGGGTGCCAAGGTCAAGACGGTGCGCCCCTTGGTTGAGGCGACGCTTGCCGAACTGGGCAAGGCGCTGGATCTGGGCCATACGCTGCAGCTTCCGCCCTTGGGCAAGCTTTCGGTCAGCCCGCGCAAATCCGACACGGATACCAGTCCGATCAAGCTGAAATTGCGTCGTGCCTCCGAGGCGAACGGCAAGAAAGCATCGAAAAAAGAGACCCTTGCAGAGCCGGATGAAGCCAGCTAAAAGCCCCCCCATCGGGCGATTAGCTCAGCGGTAGAGCGCTTCGTTCACATCGAAGATGTCAGCGGTTCAAATCCGTTATCGCCCACCATCATAGCGAAAGCGCGCCCCGGTTCGGGCGCGCTTTTTGCTTTTTCGTCCGATGGCCATTCAGGCAAAGATGAAATCGCTGGCGTCGAACTGGGCGGGCGTCATGCCGCGCACATAGACCGCGCCATTGCCGTAATCCACCCAAGTGCCGCCCACCGCCGTGCTGAAGGCCAGCGCAGAAAAGCCGCGCACCCCTTCGACTTGAATCCGGTCAACGCCGTTTTGAAAGTCGCGCAGGCTGTCGATCCCATCGCCTTGCTGGAACACGAAGACATCGGCGCCGCTGCCCCCAAACAGCGTATCGCGCCCGGTGCCGCCGTCGATCACATCGCGCCCGGTTCCGCCATAAAGCACGTCATTGCCCGCATCGCCCGAAAGCCGGTCATTGCCTGCCCCTGCAATCAGCGTGTCATGGCCTGAAAGCCCGCGCAGCTGGTCGTTGCCAAGGCCGCCGGTCAGACGGTCAGCCCCGGCGGTTCCGGTCTTTATCACGCCGCGCTGATCGAAGCTGACGGTATAGCTGCCGGTCGAGTTGCCAAATCCGCCAGCCGACAAAAACAGATGCGTCGTCTGGTTGGCCACGAAGTTCAGGCGGGCATTGCTGCCTGGACCGCTGTCATCATCCGATCCGATCAGGCGGCCATTGGCATCATGAAGCCGCAGATGGGCGTCAAGGCTTGACCCGGCGGCTGCATTGACCGCGACGGTATAGCTTTGACCGGCCTGCACCTCGATGCGGAACCAATCCATGTCACGGGGCAGGGCGACCGCGCCGCTGCCGGTGACGCCCAGCGCAAGCTCGGCCTCGGTTCCGGTGTTGGCGGCGAAGTCGCCTGCAAGAGCGCCCGTCACCCGGCTCCCCGCGGTCAGGCTTGCCACCCCATCGTAACCGACAAAGCGCAACTCTTGCGCAAGCGTGCTGTTGGTGCTTGTGGGGGCAGCATAGGCGACCAGACCTGCTTGCCACTGGATCGCCGTCGCGCCGAACTGGACATGCAGATGCGTGCCGCTGCGCGCCCCGGTATTGCCGACCTGGCCCAGAACCGTGCCTTCCTCGACCACCGATCCTACGGTCAGCGGCACCGAGCCCTGACGCAGATGGAAATACGAAGAATAGAACACCCGGCCATTGATCACATGTTCCAGCGTGACAAAGTTGCCGATATTCGAGGGGCCGAGCGACGGGTCTCCGGCATAGGAGGCGGGACCACCATCCACCACGGTTTCGCGCATGGCCACCACCCGGCCCGCCGCGACCGCCAGAACCTGTTGGCCGAAGTCAAGATCGAAGTCATAGGCGAAATGGCTGCTGCCGGTGTGGCTAAAGCCATTGCCCACCCCCTGGGTGACCAGGGTTGCACCGGCAAAGGGCAGTCGGATCAAGGTCTGTACCATCGTCAACTCCAAAGCGTGGCCCGGGCTTGCGTCCTTTGCCTTCACAGCGGACAGGGCCAAGCGTCACATGAAGGCTGGGCCGGATTTGGGCGAAAGCGGGGCTGCTAGGCAATATCACCGGGATGATAGGCGCTTGCCGTGCCGCAAGGGCTCTGCTAATCCGCGCTGCGGGGGCGGTTAGCTCAGTTGGTAGAGCGTCTCGTTTACACCGAGAATGTCGGGGGTTCGAGTCCCTCACCGCCCACCACTCCCCTTTGCACAATCCTTGCGCGCTGATGCTGATGGGCCGATGGCCGGCTTTGCCCTATATGCTGGTCAAGGCCAAAGGAGACCTGCCATGAGCTGGAACCCCATTCTTGACCCTTCGATCCCGATCGGCGACGCGGTGGATGCGATCGAGACGGTGATCGTGCCGCGCGCGCGCGATCTGGGCGGGTTTGAGGTGCGGCGTGCCTTGCCGTCGGCGGCGCGACAGATGGTTGGGCCCTTCATCTTTTTCGACCAGATGGGCCCGGCCGAGTTTCTGACAGGGCAGGGGATTGATGTGCGCCCGCATCCCCATATCGGGTTGGCCACGGTGACCTATCTTCTGAAGGGTCGGATGCATCACCGCGACAGCCTTGGCACCGATCAATGGATCACGCCGGGCGAGGTCAACTTGATGACGGCGGGCCATGGCATTACCCATTCGGAGCGCACCGACGGGCCCATGCGCGCAGCCCCGCATGCGATGTTCGGCCTTCAGACCTGGCTGGCCTTGCCATTGGCCGCCGAGGACAGCGCGCCCGCCTTTCACAATGCCCCCGAAACCGCGCTGCCGGTGCTGGAGGGCAAGGGCAAGACGGTGCGGCTGATCCTTGGCCAGGCCTGGGGGGCGCAGGCGCCGGTGCCGACAGCCTCGGAAACCTTCTATGCCGATGCCACGCTGGCGGCAGGGGCCGCCTTGCCCTTGCCCGACAATCACGAAGATCGCGGCATCTATGTGCTGGCCGGTTCGGTGATTTCGGGCGGGGTTGAACATGCAGCCGGGCGGATGCTGGTGTTCCGGCCGGGCGACGCGCTTTCGGTGCGCGCGGGCGTGCAAGGCGCGCGGTTGATGTTGCTTGGCGGCGCCACGATGGAGGGGCCGCGCCATATCTGGTGGAACTTTGTCGCCTCGTCCAAAGAGCGGATCGAGGCCGCCAAAGAGGCTTGGCGCGCAGGCGATTGGGCACATGGGCGCTTTCGCCTGCCGCCGGGGGATGACGGGGAATTCATCCCGGCGCCGGATCGTTGATTTTTCCCGGCTTTCCCGCTTGACGGCGCCGCGGGCCTTCCGTAATACCCGACGCACGCCGGGGCTGACCCCGGGGTTGATGATGCGCGGTGGTAGCTCAGTTGGTTAGAGTACCGGCCTGTCACGCCGGGGGTCGCGGGTTCGAGCCCCGTCCACCGCGCCAGTCATCCCCCCGAAATCAGCCCGTGCCGGAACCTGCGCGGTGGTAGCTCAGTTGGTTAGAGTACCGGCCTGTCACGCCGGGGGTCGCGGGTTCGAGCCCCGTCCACCGCGCCAGTTTCGAAGGAAAACAGCCCCGCCTTGCGCGGGGTTTTTTCTTTTTGCGGGTGGGGTTTGATGTATCGACAAAATGGAATATGTGTCGGTCAACCGAAAGGAACCGACATGGCGATTCTTGACCAGATCCCGCTCAGCCTGATCGTGCTGGCCTGCCTGACCCTTGGTCTGGCCCCCTTTTTTCCCGAGCCGCATATCTGGGAAAAGCTGAAGATGCTGGCGGCGGGAAATCTGGTAAAGCCGGTCGATATCTTTGACCTTGTGATGCATGCCGCGCCCTTTGCGGTGCTGGCGCTGAAGCTACTGCGCCTGGCACACGGCTAACTCCTCGTCGACTGCGTCGCTCGTCGTTGGGTCGGCTCGACGAGAAGGCGAAGCCGCCCGAGGAGAGGCTAAAGCGTCAGGCGATAGCGGACATGGCCGTCGTCGGGCGTGATGCGGTCATAGAGCTTGCGCGCAGCGGTGTTGGTGATTTCGGTGTTCCAGTAAAGCCGCTTCCAGCCCATCGCGCGGGCATGGGCGGCGAGATCCTCGATCAGCGCACGTCCCACACCTTGGCCCCGTGCCGCAGGATCGACGAAGAGGTCCTCAAGATAACAGTCATCGCCCATCACCCAGGTCGAGGGGTGGTGTTGATGAATGGCAAAGCCCAAGGCGCTTGCGCCATCAAAGGCCATTCGGGCCTTCATCGGGCTTTGCGGGTCCATCAGCCTTTTCCACGTGAAATCCGTGATTTCCCGGTCAAGGCTCATCTCGTAATAGTCCAGAAACCCCGCCCAAAGCCGACGCCAACCCGGCTCGTCCGTCGCTTCCGCCCAGCGGATGATCATGCCAGCTTCTCCAGAAGCCGCGCCCAGGACCGGATGCCCTTGTGGAAACACTCAAGGTCATATTTCTCGTTCGGGCTGTGGATCTGGTCATCGTCGCGGCCAAAACCCAAAAGCATCGCATCCATGCCAAGGTAGGTCTTGAAATAGCCCGCAATCGGGATCGACCCGCCGCAGCCGACATAGGCCGCCGCGCGGCCCCATTCCTCGCCCAAGGCGGCGCGGGCGGCTTCAAAGGCCGGGTTGTCGATGGACATCACCCCGGCTGGCGAATTGCCATGGCCCTTCCACTCGATGGTGCAATCGGCGGGCAACTGGGCCTCGACCCAGGCGCGGAAGTGCTGGCGGATGGCGTGGGGGTCCTGATCGCCAACAAGACGGAAGGACAGCTTTGCATGGGCCTCGGCCGGCAGCACGGTCTTGAACCCGTCGCCGGTGTAGCCGCCCCAGATGCCGTTGATTTCCGCCGTGGGGCGCGACCAGATCATCTCCAAGGGTGTGCGATCCTGTTCACCCGCAGGCACTGACAGACCGACATCGCCCAGAAAGCGGGCATGGTCAAAGGCCAGCGCCTGCCATTGGCTGCGGATCGCATCGGGAAGCTCGCGCACCCCGTCATAGAAATGCGGAATCGTGATGCGACCGGTTGCGTCATGCAGGCCCGCAAGGATGCGGGAAAGCACGCGGATCGGGTTTTGCGCCGCCCCGCCATACATGCCGGAATGAAGGTCCTTGTTGGCGGCGTGGATCGTCATCTCTTCGCCCAAAAGCCCGCGCAGCATGGTCACAATGGCGGGCGCGGTGTCTTGAAAGAGGCCGGTGTCGCAGATCATCGCCAGATCGCAGCGCAACTCGTCGGCGTTTTCCTGAAGGAAGGGGATGAGACTGGGCGAGCCCGATTCCTCTTCGCCCTCCAGAAAGATTGTCAGCCGGCAGGGCAGGTCTCCATGCACCGCCTTCCAGGCCCTGAGCGCCTCGAGAAAGGTCATAAGCTGGCCCTTGTCATCCGATGCGCCCCGGGCGCGGATCACGCGGCCCTTGGGCGTGTCCTGCAGTTCGGGATCAAAGGGGTCGCGGTCCCAAAGCGACAAGGGATCAACGGGTTGCACGTCATAGTGACCATAGAACAGAAGATGCGGCCCGCCGGTTCCGCCATGGGCCACCACCATTGGATGGCCGGGTGTGGGGCGCGCGCTGGCCTTGAAGCCAAGCGATGTCAGATCCGCAACCAGCCAATCGGCGGCGCGGGCGCAGTCGGGCTTGAAGGCGGGGTCGGTGGAAATCGAAGGGATCCGCAAGAGCGCCATCAGACGATCCAGCGCCTGAGGCAGGGAATCGTCGATTTTTGCAAGCACGGCCTCAAGCGTCATCTTTGCGTCTCCAATCCTGATGGGCGGGGGCGAGCCTATCAGGCGTTTCGGGGCTGTCCAGAGGGCAGCCGTTGCGCTACATGGCGCGTCATGGTTCACCCGTCAGGACTTCTGCCATGCTCTGCACCCGTTTCGCCCTTGCCTGTCTGATGACAGGCGCCACCCTTGCCGCCCCGGCCTTGGCCGAACCAATGGCCGGCAAGGCCGCCAAAAAGCTGTTGTTCGCCCCGGTCAAGGCCGAGGTGGAAATCCTGCCCGAGGCGGGATTGCCGCAGGACATGGCCGATGCGCTGGTGATGGTCGGAGAGGGGCAGCCCTATTACGGCGCTGTGGCGATTGCGCCCGAAGAGGGGCTGATGTCCGAGGCCACCGTGGCGGCGGCGAATTTCCATGATACCGGTTCGGCGGGCGTTGCGGCCCTTGCCGAATGCAATGCAAAGAAGAAAACCGCCAGTGATTGCGTTCTGGCCGCCTATATCCGCCCCAAGGGCTGGGCCGAGGCCGGGTTTTCCCTGTCGTCGGATGCAACGGCCGCTTTCAAGGAGTATGACATGAAGACCGGCGCTTTGGCGGTTTCACTGTCGACCGGTGCCTTTGGGATGGCCGATGGCGATGGGGCGGCCGAGGCCGCTTTGGCAAATTGTGCCGCCAAGAATGACAAGGCGACGGATTGTGCGCTGGTGGTGCAGAACTAGGTGGCCCGTGGGGCGAGAAAAGCTGTATCCTGCAGAGACAATTTGCCCCGTTGCCCCGCGCCGGGCTTGATGCAAGTCAAAGCGCAGCCTTTATGGCCGTGCAACAGCTTTGAAAGTTGACACAGCCGACCCATATCAGGCCCCGTATACGGACCAAGGAACCGCCGCCCCCGTGAAAGGGGCGCGCGCGGCCCCAGGAGACGAAGATGAACTTTGACGCCGCCCTCGACACCGCCCTGAATCGCCTGCACGAAGAAGGCCGCTACCGCACCTTCATCGAGATCGAACGCGAACGCGGGCAGTTCCCCCATGCTGTCTGGACCCGGCCTGATGGCACGACAAAAGACATCACCGTCTGGTGTGGCAATGACTATCTGGGCATGGGTCAGCACCCAGAGGTGTTGGCTGCCATGCATGAGGCGCTGGATGCAACCGGGGCAGGCTCTGGCGGCACGCGCAACATTTCGGGCACCACGGTCTATCACAAGCGGCTTGAGGCCGAGATTGCCGATCTGCATGGCAAAGAGGCCGCGCTGGTCTTTTCCTCGGCCTACATCGCCAATGATGCCACGCTTTCGACCCTGCCAAAGCTGTTTCCGGGCCTGATCATCTATTCGGACGCGCTGAACCATGCCTCGATGATCGAAGGGGTGCGCCGCAATGGTGGGGCCAAGCGGATTTTCCGGCACAATGATGTGGCGCATCTGCGCGAGCTGATTGCGGCCGACGACCCGGCGGCGCCCAAGCTCATCGCCTTTGAATCGATCTATTCGATGGACGGCGACTTTGGTCCTATCAAGGAAATCTGTGATCTGGCCGAAGAGGTTGGCGCGCTGACCTATATCGACGAGGTGCATGCGGTTGGCATGTATGGCCCGCGCGGGGCCGGTGTGGCCGAACGCGATGGCCAGATGCACCGCATCGACATCATCAACGCCACTCTTGCCAAAGCCTATGGCGTTTTTGGCGGATATATCGCGGCCAGCGCGA
>JACCDH010452079.1_pt1 | contig 17576 bp, 22 predicted proteins | sample 7442481 | NCBI WGS metagenome assembly JACCDH01 (sample SAMN15323433, study PRJNA562643) | freshwater metagenome | isolation source: river surface water | place: USA:Blue River Watershed | collected 2017-08-15
CAAAGTCGACAAGATAAAAAAGTCACAGTACCAGAGTCAGATGAAAAAATTGGAACAGCAGCTACGCGGTCATAAACTCTTCCCCTACTCTTCAAAAACTAAATTTGGCATCGAGGAACTTACCAACGAGCTTTTGTCATAGTTAAAATCCTCTATTTACAAAAATGGATTTAAAGGTATAGTTTCTGCCAGAAACAGAGGTGAGGTGATGGTTGAACTTCCAGTTAACAAAGACGTTCACAAAAGAATAAGCACCCTCAAGAAAGGAGAAAGCATTCAGCTAAGTCTTCATTTGCACGGACGACCCCCGAAAGTTGAAGTGGTTTCCGGCAATTTGAAACCAATTAAGTGCGTGGTCACCTATCCAGAGACCCGCAACGAACGGAAAGGAGTGAAGACCGTGACCACAATAGTCATTCTGGAGAAGAAATAACAACCACATTCACTAGTTCGTCCATTTTGAACACGCATGCAGAGGAGAGTTAAATGCCCACGAGCGAACGTATCAATGGCTGGCCTGTCGACTGTCAGGTCTCGAAGGTACAAGGCATCTTCATCGCCACTATGCCTTGGGCCATGTTCATTTCCTGCTATCTCTACAAAACGTTCTTCATGTAGATGAACGTCAAACCAAAGCATCCCGCATCAGAAATGATGCGGGATTTTAGTTATATACATAAAGTTTTAAGAACTGTGAGTTTTGGCTAAATTGTGGTGCATACATTGACTTTTTAGCATTTTTATGTATAATATATGTAGGTATAGGATGTTCCTATTCCTCACTGTTGGAATGTTTCCAACAACACCAACCCACTGTGTGGGAGAGAGGTACTACAATGAGCATTCGTTGCTTTTTCAAAGCCGCAGGAACCAACCCTGAGGTCGAAGGACCGTACTACGAACTCAGCAGCTACGCCTACATCAGCGGACACTTCAACTTCGAATCCCTTACTTTGGGCTTCCAGAAGGGTTCGAGTGTGAGGTCGATGATGTTCAGACCTATCGACCCGACCAAGCCTATTGTGCTTGCTGTCAACATCCAAACAGACATCGGCTTCATCGTCATCGACCACCACCTGAGAAAGGATGTGGAACCGGCGATGAGAAACTTCGGTTTCCTCAAAACTGACAAGTTTCTTGTTGACTGCAAAATGCAAGGTGGCTCCAGTGCGGATTCGCATAAAGAGTACTGGTCCATCAGAAGTGATGGGATGACCTTCGTCTACGGCGACGTGGATTTCCCCAATACGTGGAAAATCTACAACTGCGACCATTTGTGTGCGTTCGTCGGCGGAGACATGACCACCAACCAGCTCCGGATGCATGCCTACCTTTACAAACGTGCTTTTGAGAAAGCCGTGCGTCGAGAGGAGCTCATCAAGAAGCTCAAGAAACAATTCGAAGATGCCGTAGATGTCTGCATGCTCGGAACGATCACCCATCGAGTTAGGATCGAGGCGGCTAACCTCCGCTACGACAACCTAGTCAAGAAACTGAAGATTGCGCTGAGCGGGAAGCTCCCGTTCATCAGCAAGGACAAGATCTTGCAACTCATCGGAAACAACAACTGACGCCCTTCGGAGCGTCGCTCGCCACCCAGCACAAACTGGGTGGCGTTTTTCTTATTTCGTTTTCTTTCATATTTAAAGTTGATGGTATAATCCCCTTCATATGATTAACTTCCAAAAAACACCGAAGCAGTTCTGTGACAGTATCTCTATCGCCTTTAATAAAGAATTTTTTGCCATGGCAATGATGAATGGAGAAAGCGGTACGGTCTATTCCCTCACCCCAGGACACCTGAAAAGACTCTCACAGTACGCAGCCCATCAAGTTTCTGAATACGAAAAGCAGTTTGGAGAAATCAAAACTGAACCATGGACATCAAGCATCAAGAGTCCGCTCCAAATGACTTCACCGAAGAAAGAAGACGACAAGTAGCAATGCCTGAGCAGAAAAGAAACTAGCGAACGAGGTTACTTTTAATTTGTATCGCTTGGAGCAATGGTGAACCAGTCAGACTCTCCGACTATTTTAGTAGAACGCAGCATCTCAGCACGATCTGCATCACTAGGAAGACAATCGCTTTTACTTTGTGAGGCAGAAGCGTTACATAAACGTGATCTGTCTTTAGGTGTCGCTTGTAGACGTGCGACTATTTTGTACGTACCTGGCGTTAAGGAACCTGAACTGATAGATACAGGAATATTCCATATAGTCGAACCAGTGTAGACCAAATGTCCATCTCCGATATTTCCACTACTAACACTCTCTGTATCGCTAACTTGTTTATATAGAGATAAGAAAATATAGAGGTAGAAATCACTAGTAAATGAATTTACAATTTCATGCTTTACATCCCATTGAACTGTCGTCGACTCATCTGCATGAAGCACTGCACCGGCCGCTGGTGCAATAATTTTAATATCTGGTTCACTGAGTATAGAATCATTTGATGTTTCGACATTAGTAGAACTGACGTCTGCATTTACCTGTGTTTCCAATGGTTCAGTTGTGACAGTTGATTGCTCTACAGCATCAACACCATTAGAAGGCTCTTGATATGCTTCATCTAGAGTACAAATATTTGCTTCATAGTATTTTTGATCTACTGAATACGTAACGATACATCCTGAACTATCGAGAGAAAAATTATCATTTATTCCACCTTGCATGCCATCAGCGATCTGAATCCATTCTTCGTTATTCAGGTAGTAGATTCCTGTTTTTTCTGCAGCAAGAGTTGCGTAGTCATCACTGGCGTATATTCCCATAAATATTTTCCCATTTGCGATCTGCATCTCTGTATCGATATAACAACCACAACCACAAGAACCACAATATTGTAGATAAAAATTCTTTACCAACCATGGTCCTTTTGGTAACGTCTTTGTCTCGTCGAATAAGATTTCTCCTGAATTAGAAATTTTGCTAACTATCAACGGTTTGGAATTACTTAAGTCAAAATCGTCGTCATTTAAGTAAATATAAAGATCTTTTGACCTTACGTCTTTTGTGACCACATATTCTCTCCAGTCACTTTTAAATACTTTCTCAAGAGACTGATCTAGACTCCAATCCTTAATTGCGCTACTAAGAGACAGGCTATTGCCGTTGCGCCAAGATATAGAGTTGCCTGCTGTAGTTGAAGTAGAAATGCTTGAATTATGCGTTTCATGATACGCGCGCATTCTCGTTTCAAATTCCTGTCTTGAAATCTCCTTCCCTAAACTTCCATGTAGTGAAGTTTCTGAATGTCTAACTTCGGTTGACTGAGAAATTTTTGCCCAAAAATCGCTTACGACAGCGGCAATTATAAAACATACTATGAGTATTACGTATAATTTAATTCCGATTCTACCGCTCTCACTGGTTTGCGTTAGCATATATAAACAATAATATCCTATACAAAGAACTGAATTTAACTATTTCACCAAAAAACTATCTCGTTTAAGATGCATAGAGTTTCGTCCAAAGCTCCGTGGCTATAAACCAGTCTACAAAAGATTGCTGAGTTGAAACCAGAATAAGTGATCGAACTTAAAGTACATTTGCACGGTCGGCCTGCTGTCGTCGAAATCGTGTCTAGAAACGCAAAACCAATTGCTTGTTACGTCAAATACCCCGAAGTCTCTCTGAAAGTATAAGCAAAAACACATATAGTTTAAACGATATGTGTTTTTGTTTCTCTACTCCACCAAAAATCCTCCCGCTTGGTGCTCCCAGAGACGCTGGTAGGTACCACCCGCATTTTTGAGTGATTCGTGATTCCCATCTTCTGCAATGTGACCGTTTTCAAGAACGATGATTCTATCCATTTCGCGAAGGGTCGACAGACGGTGAGCGATAGCGATCACTGTCTTTCCAATCATGAGTTGATGGAGGGCTTTTTGAATCGCTACTTCGCTTTCACTATCGAGTGCTGAAGTTGCTTCGTCAAGGACGAGAATCGGTGCGTTCTTCAGCATAGCGCGAGCGATTGCGATACGCTGCTTCTGACCGCCAGACAGCTTGATACCACGTTCACCGACTAGTGTGTCATATCCATGACTTAGTGTTTCAATGAAGCTGTGCGCTTCGGCTTTCTTTGCGACCTCAATAATTTCTTCGTTAGTGGCGCCTGGCTTTCCGTAGGCGATGTTGTCACGAATACTGCGATGGAACAAGAGAGGTTCTTGCGGAACGACTGCGATATTTTTACGGAGTGATTCTTGAGTAATATGCGCTATGTCTTGTCCATCAATACTAATGCTTCCACTTGTAACCTCGTGTTGACGCAAGAGAAGCGAAACAAATGTCGTCTTCCCAGCGCCGCTATGTCCGACTAAACCGACACGCTGGCCATTTGTAATATCGAGCGTGAAGTCTTTAAAGACAGAAGTGTTTCCATAGTCAAAAGTAACATTGTCCCAAGTCACTCGTCCTTCAGATACTTCGAGTTCTTTCGCATTTTCTGTATTAGTAATTTCATGCGGAAGAAGAACGTCTTCGAGACCTTCTTCAACATCTGCATATTTCTTGATAAAGCTATTGATGCTGCTGCCGATGAAGATGAGTGTGCTGTTGACGTTCATGAGGAGCGTGATACCCATCACGAGCTGACCTGTTGTTAGAGTATTTTTTGACCAGAGCCAAACAATAATTATGATGAGAATAAGTTCGAAGACGACAATGAAAACGTTGTTGAGTAACAGCACCCATTCACTGATTCCCCACTGCTTCACATTGAGTGTTCGCATTCGCTCTACCTCGCTCATGAAAGCGTTTTCCTCATGTCCATGGCGAGCGTACTGACGCACCGCACTCATGTTGGTCAGTGCATCTACAAGACGACCTCGAGTACGGGTCGCTTGTGCTGCGTAGGCTACAACGTGTGGCCGACGATGCTTCACGAGCATGATGTTGAATGGAATAAGAATTGCCAAGAGTAATACGAACACAAATCCTGCAAGAAGATTGAGACTTGAGATGTAAATCAGTGTCACTATGAGTGACAAAACCCCTGGATAGTAATTCCAGAGAGCCGATTCATAGAGCGCTTGCGCTCCTTCGCTAGCATGTGTCACCTTGCTCGAAAGTGAACCAGCAAAGCGATTACTAAAATACGTATGACTATGTCCTCCTAAGTAAGCAAAGAGAGTTTGATACGACAAAGCGTTTGCTTTAGTCATCCAGTGCATGGCGAAAAAGCCACTCACTCGCCAGAGCGCGAAGATAATTGCAAGTGCGGTCGGGAATGATAAAACCCACCACCACACTGTAGTAATACTCCCTACGCCGTCACCTACTTTTTCTGCCGCATCGATAATGTGCTGGAAGACAAATGGAAGACTAGTGCTAAGAATTTGTGCTGCCGTCACAATTAAGAACGAAATAAGCACTTCGACCTTATGGCGACGAATAAGAAACCCTAGATACGGGAGTGGTTTCGTAGGAATAGACTGTTTTCTCTTTAATTTCTGCATATTACGGTTATGACGCCAACCAGCATACGCTCTTACCAGTAATACTCAAACATGACGCAAATATCGCTTAAATTAAGAACTTTAATGCTATGATTGAGGCTATAAAATAACGATATGTTTAAATTTCTCAAAAAGATAAGAATTCCTTTCTTGCCTAAAAAAGTAAGTACCGTGCCGACTGAAGAAGAAATCGTTGCTGCCAAGGACCACGCCAAGCAGTATCCTCTCATTAGCACGAGCTCGAAGTTACAAGGTTTGATAGATAACAAATTTGTCACTGATGCTGGCGTCCAACTAAAACCGGCTGAGTTTTTAAACAAAGTGATTTCGCATATAGAAAAAAGCGAACCACAGTCAGTGTTTGAGTTTGAAAAATTTGTAGACAATCTTTTTACCACTCTCCCTCTCCCTGCACCAAAGAAAAAGCGCTTCTCATTTCGAAAGAAGAAATAAAACCCCGCACAATTGTGCGGGGTTTGTTTTTGGATTCAGCCTATCATGGTCTATCTACCTCTGACTTCCCGTTCGATAGGATCAAAAATGTAAATATCTAAGTAGTCTTTACCTGCTTCATCGGCTGAAGGACGAGGAAGTTTTCCGAATTCGCAACGAGACTTAAAGAGTTTCAGTTCGAAAATGCTGAGCCATTCCTGAAGCGTTACTTCGCTTTCAGACAACTTCAGCTTTTCCTTATCGTCTTTCGGCTCATAACGGAAAATATAAATTCCATCATGACCATAGCGATGCACAGTATCTGGCTCGCGCCCAATGAGATTGCACATTGCATTGAAGAAAAGTCCGTAATTGAATGGGACGGTACGTCTGAACATGATTCAACCCTTTACCAAAACTTAAATTATAATACTACAAATATCTGTTTTGTCAAAGTCGCTGACCTACCCCAATTTCTGCCTAAACTCTCTTGTTACCACCTTTCCTTCTATCGACACTTCGGCTTTCTCTAATTCTTGAAGTTCGTTGATACTAAAAACACTGTCAAAACCATCCTCTACTGAAGGTTCGTCGCCATCTAAAAATCTTTTCATTCGCTCCATGGCGTGCTCTGGCACTACTCTTTCTCGGGATTGATTTCGTTCGCGAGCTATTTCGTATGGCACATCAGCAAAAACACCCTGGACTTTAGTTGCTCCACTTTCACGAGCAAATGCAATAAAATCTTTTCTCTCAAAATCTTTTACAAAAGTTGCATCAACAACCACGTTCTCACCTCGCTCTAAAGCTTCCTTTGTTCTCTCGTGCACCAAGTCCCAAACCTGTCGCATATCGACTTGAACCGAAGCATCACCTGAAACCTCCGCACGAATATCGTCAGGACTGATGTAGACATAGTCATTTGCCTCTGCAAATGGTTTTAGAGCTGTCGTCTTACCAGAGCCCGGCAAACCTACTCCTAGTATTAGTTTAGACATATTTGATTAATTATATACGACTACGTTCAATCAGTTATAAAATAAGCCTGATATTGACAAAATTACTATAAAATGTATAATACTTAAGATTCGTTGTTCATATTCTATAGTTACAAGGAGCCAAAAATGGTTGAAATTACCATCGGTCTCATGCTCGCTGGAGCTCTGGCGTTAATTCTCGCCCACTTCATCGAAAACTATAAAATCCATGATCTTTTAATAAACATTGGAGTAGCCGGTTTGGTTGCTCTTATGTACTACTGGACGCTTCTGCCAAGCGAATTCCACCTGCACAGTGACTGTGTATGGCTCGGAATGCTTGCCTCTGTAATGTATATCGCTTACGCGCTCTGGCGCATCAACGAATTTGTAGGCGACTTCCTATACAGTGGCGACTAAGCTGGCGAAGCTCTTCTAAGAAAGGGCGTAACTTACGGGTTATGCCCTTTTTACAATGTTCTTCCTAGAATTTTCATAACATTGACAAAATAGATATTTGTACTATTGTTTTGGTTGCCTTGCGTACTGTATGTAGGCATAGTTATTTCTAAACAACATAAACAAAGGAAACGACTACATGGATAAGCTTCCTGCAGTTGCTCACCTCAAGGGTTTCGGCCCGCGCGTCACCGAAGACCTGGTCGGTCTTGGTGACATCCTGGCAGCATACGTTGCTGACAAAGGCTACTCGCCAAATGTCGTCTACGAACTATCCAAACTGGGGATTTTCGGACCGCTGGTAGATTTCCTCTTGCTCAAAGAGCAAGCGAGGAATACCAACTTCCGAGAAGTTATTAACTACTTCGGTAGTCAAATTCGTGGTTCCAAACCAAACAATTCTCGTGTTACTCCCTATCGCGCAAGTGGTGCGGAGAATATGCGTATTCATCACATGCTCGCAGCTACGTCCAAGATTGAATATTTCGTCGGACAAGGAGCAACGTCGCGTGTCAGTATTCCTGACGGGCGCTCTGTTCCTAATTCATACTTTGAAACACCTATTGCTATTATCGGTCATGGTGCCGCCGGCATCATGGCAGAACGCGCCTTGGCACAAATAGGGTTCAAAAGAATCACTGTGTTCGAGTCCACCAAGTCACTGGGTATCTGGGCGAAACCGACAGTATATCGTGGTAGCCGTAACAATCCTCGCACCGTCGAGCTCTCTAATGTTGCACACCTCGATCATGCGCCAGGTAACGGCGAGACTGTCGTCAATTTCCTAGATGCTGTTTCGCGCGGACGCCGCGTTATTAATGTGTCGGTCACAAAGGTGATTCCAGGCGATCTCGAGCACAAGGTCGTGCTCAAGGACGGAACTGAACATTCTTTTCCTATCGTCATAAACGCGATGGGAATTGGGTCTCCAGTCCCTATCGACGACCCTGAGCGTATGTCTGGACCGAAAGGAAAAATCGTCCCGATTCGCTGGCAAGAGCCAGAACTGAACGCACAAAGTGTTCGTGGCAAGCGATTCGTATTCGTCGGCCTCGGCAACTCAACAGCTGAGATGCTACGCGTTATACACACTCATCAGGACAAAGGTGTTGATGTCGACTATCGAGTCATCACTCACTATCCGAACGATGCGGTGTATCGTCCGATGGAAACTGTCCGCGTTAAGGGTCGTGACTTCCGAGTTTTCCGTGACTTGGCACTGCCCAATCTCACGTCATTCCAAGGAGACCTACCACATTCGCGGAACGACTACTTCCGCGCATTGTACAACGGCAAAATCATCTCCGAGGTAACAAACTGGGATGTGAAAGCTAATCGTTTTATTGCAATACGCAAAAGACGAGCAGGTGAGGAGTTTGATTTCGATCGGCTCTACGTGCTCACCGGCTACAGAAACGCGCCGGCCACCTTTGCTCGTATGGGGTGCGTCTACGATGAAGAAAATCGTTGCACACCGCACGATTACGACGGCGAACTGGTGCAGAAGATCGGCACTATCGGCGCCGAACGCATTCATCGTGGCTATTTCGGTTTTGGTGCAGTCCTCGACTCGCCATACAACCGGAACACTTCGGTGATTCCTGGTATGGCGTTTCACCTGAGCGACCTTGTTTTTAGTTGTTTGATGCGCGCCGGCGAGCATGCTCACCGGCAAGACACCAGTCTGGCTGCGTAAGCCTTAGTTCCTATCTAATTGTTATGGGCGCTCTCTCTGAGAGCGCCCATTTTAGTTGTGGAGCACTTTATTGGCCTTAACTTCTGCACGCTATACTAAGTACATGTCTCAACCTTCGAAAGTGAAATCATTCATTGGTCACAGAATGACTCCTGATATTAAAGCTGTACTCAAAAAAAACAAAGATGTTGCTGCTACTTGGGAAACTCTCACTCCCCTAGCGCGCAACGAGTGGATTTGTTGGGTGACTATCGTAAAGAAAAGAGAGACGAGAGAAGAACATCTCGTTCGACTCTGCGAAGATATTCGTCGTGGAAAACGTCGTCCATGCTGTTGGCCTGGATGCCCACACCGCAGACCTAATGCCGAGAAGTGGTTCACTAAGAAAAAGTGACTTTGGTTGCATTCTGTTCTTCGCTGACATAGTATTTGAAAAGATACTTTAGTGGAGGGGTCCATGTCAGACTTTGCAAAAACCACCGCTCTTTTCCGTTCTATAATCAGACAATACGAGCACTTTTGCATTCAGTCAGTTGAAATTGAGAACGAAATTATCACGGTTACGATTGACCTTGATACTACGTCCGCTGAACCACATCGGATTAATCTCATGGTTCTGCTGAATACTAAAACTGAAATACTTACAATGTATGCGCGAGTGGTATTTGAACTCGAATCTACTCAAGTATCTAGCATCCTTTCAATCGTGAACGGTGTACAGTTTTCAGTCTTCCAAGAAGATTATGTTTGTAGTCCAGTATATATAGGTCCAGCACCAGATGGTAAAAGTCACAATTTCTACGTGACAACAAACCAACTTTTTACTGGAAAGTTCACCAACAACCGACCTGACACAGATACTGTTCGAGGCTGTGAAGCGTTGATCAAAAAGTTTGTGAGCGGGTACGGAGTCATCTTCAACACTCTCTACCGCGAGTTTCACGGCAAAGAAACCTTTAGCAAAAGACGAAAGATGAACTGATTGCACAACGGCCGGTCCCACAGGACCGGCCGTTTTTCGTTATTTCATGAGTGATTTTAAATCATTCAAAAGTTGGAGAGCGTGACTCGCTGGATCAACATTAGGATACACCCTTGCAACATTTCCTTCGGTATCGATAAGGTATGTCATGCGCTGGATTCCTAAAAATTTTCTTCCAAACAAGAGCTTTCTTTTCCACGCCCCATACGACTTTATCATTTCTGTTTTCGGATCTGACAAAAGCGTAAACGGTAACTTATACTTCTCTATAAACGTTCGATGCGAAGCGGGAGAATCGGCGCTGACACCAAGCACCACAACATCAAGAGAAGCAAATTCGCCATACACTTCTGCAATCATACAAGCTTCTTTGGTACATCCCGGAGTATCATCCTTAGGATAGAAATATAAGACCACCCACTTCCCTTTGAATTCTGTAAGTGAACGTTCTTGCTCGTTTTGATCTAAGAGCGTAAATAATGGTGCTGATTTTCCGATGTCTAACATTCCTCTAGAATATCACGTCGTGACTAGATACCTGTTGTGAAGCTTTTGACGTCACTGCAGCTTAGATACAATGTTTCGTACCCTCGACTATTCTGGTCAACATACTCTACACAGGAACGATAGAAATACGTAGTCTGTGATAAAAGATCTCGAACTGATTTTGCGAATGACTGATTACCATCAACATCTGTATCAAGGCTTATGAGTTGCAAACTATCGCCTGACTGTCTAATAGAAGTAAATTTTCCAGTTTTTGTAACACTAAGCACAGCAGCCTCTTTTGTTCCATACACGAAGAATGCGTGTCCGTCATTAAAATTATTCATTGCAATACGACCAGATAATGTAACAGTCTTACCCGAAGTGAGGGCTGTAGTGATTGTTGCTGTGGGTTTTTCACTCAAATCACGTCTATCGGTAGTGAAGGAACGAACTCCTGAACAAACCACTCCTGCAGCAGCATCACTATCGTGTTCAATACATACACGATAAAAATATTGAGTATCATTATCAACATCATCAATGGTATATGCGAAGCTTCCGTTTCCAATAGCACGTGCTACAAGACGAACTTTTTGTAAACTTCCCTCATCTTCTTCCACATCAGCATATGATGATTCCTTAAGTACTGCGTCGACAGCAGTTTTACTTGCTCCATATACAAGAAATACAATACCGTTCTCACCATCATTCATTTTATAGCTTCCAGTAACATCAACAGAATATGCTTCTACATTAGTTGCGCTTGCAAGCGAAATCGAAGGGCGTGTAAATGAATTTGAACGATAATTCGCCTCGATCGTTGTGAATGAACGCACCGATCCGCACGTGAGACCAGTTTCATATTCAAGACAATAGGTATAAAAATATTTAACTTCATCAACAAGAGCGCTGAGATTGATAGCGTATGATTCCTGAGGTTTAATGTTTACATCAACAGACCGAACACGCACTTTATCATTATTAAACACTGGAATAGATTCATATGATTTATATCCAGCAATTACTTTATTTACACTTTTTTCATCATACCCATAGACGATATATACTCGCTCTCCTTTTTTGGCATACAGATTAACTTGCGCTCGTACTGTCGCTGATTTTGAAGAGATATTCTGTGCAGCAAGTGTCGTCACCTGTGGTGCTCTACTGTCAACGATAGGTGTTGTCGTTTCAGTAACAATCTTTGTTGTTGTTGGTTTTTTAGCAGTTGTTTTTGTAGTTGGTTTCGTCACAGCATTAGAATTTAGAGTCTCCCCACCACTAACAAGCACGCGACCAGTTTGCTCTGGCTGCGCCACTGAAGAAGCACCAATTCCTCCTCCTAGTGAAAGAAGTAGTAAAAGGCCTATAACAGCGATTATCTGCGGCATATTTACTACTATACCACATTTTAACTAAAAAATCAATATAGCCTGCCTAACCGTACAAAAATTCCCCTTTTCTATAAATTTTGCCGTCTTCCGTCCTTATTTCAATAATCTCAAATGAATTATGTAACCCTTCGTCACGTTGATATTTAACGGTAATCTGCTCACCTTGTTGAAATGGTATTTCAGCCCCTAGTGGCAAATCAATTCCTGCCTCAACCACACCTTCATCTTCTAACACGATCATAAACTGCAACCCATATTCCCTTTTCCCTGTATAACTATTTGTGTAGTCGTACACATCTGCTTTTTTTACCCTACCTACACTTTCACGGACACCTTCTGCTCTGGCTTCATACTTATTCTCTATTGGAGCGACTCTTTGGGCTTCCGCAGGATTATCCGTAATCGGCAACGCACTTAAACCAGCTGCTAGAGACGCAGCTTTCAAGCCTTCTGTCCACGAATTCTTATTTTTCTCTGGCTTATATCCTTCCATATACTTACCGTAAAAAACTAGTTACTATTTTCTGGAAATGGTTGCTGTGATCTATCAAAACTCGCTACCTCCTCACCATCAAGCATTACATTAATTCTTTCTGTATCTTTCGGGACTACATCTTTTGAATCTTCGGCAAGAGTAATTTTAGTTGACTCTACTTCTGGGGTGAGTAAATCACTATTAAAAGATTTTCCGACGGCCTCCCCAAGTGGAGACATAGCCAAAGCAGCAGCTCCAACGGCCGCTCCAGCTCCCCACGCAATAGTCTTATCTCTTGCTTTGATATCTTCTTCAGATTTTTCAACTCTTTGCTTTGGTTTTTCAGAATTCATCTTCATAGCACTACAGGTATAATTTATTTCTTCCACGCTCTATCTTGTCTCACTAAGAGTTGTGGTGCTGATTCTGGATCTGCCATTACCTCTTCGACTATTTGCTCGGCTCTTATGCCTTGAGACGCTTTCACAAGCACAACATCACCTGGTTGAAGAATTGCTTGTAGCTCCTTCCCCGCTCTTAGAGCATCATCGTACTGAAAAATATTTAATTCAGACATACCAGCTGCAAGTGCACCTGACGCAATCTTACGCGCACGTACACCAACAGTAATAAGAATGTCTGAGCAAGTTACTGCCTGAGCACCGATTTGCTCGTGTTCGTTTGAAGAGTATTTTCCGAGTTCGAGCATGTCTCCAAGGACGGCAATTTTTCGTTTCGCAAACTTAATTTCCTTCAGCGTCTCGAGCGCTGCTTCAGCGGCTGTGGGTGAAGAGTTATACGTATCGTCGATGAGAACTGATGACTTCAGACCAGTAATGAGACGCATGCGTCCTGGAGGCGAATTGAAATTTAATAGACCATCAACCGCTGCTTCTGGAGCAACACCGAGCACAGAAGCGACTGCCATCGCCGCCGAGCAAGCGTACACTTGCTGCGCACCAACAACGTCTTTGATTCGAACTGTGTATTCATTGTCACGATTATTTATAGTAAATTCAATCGCAACTGGATGATTATCGACGTATACAATATTGTCATTTGATACAGTAAAATCTGATGGCAAGTAGCGACTGAAGCCAACCATTTTATTGCGTACTTCTCCGAGATGTCGCTGGATGATGACGTCATCATTGTTAAATACAAGAACTCCGGTTGGCTTGAGAGCATCGACGAGTTTAAGCTTTTCTGCCGTCACTTCTTCTGGTGATGAAAAATACTCGACATGAACCGGGACAGACGGGAGTCGTGTGAGCACGACAATGTCTGGAGAAAGCCATTTAGTGAGACGCTCCATATCACCTGGTCTGTCGATACCAGTTTCGAGTACAAGTACAGTTGGATAATGTTTCAGAAACAACACCATCAAAAAACCGTCGGTTATGTTTTTAATCCATATGAATGGGTTATTCCAACCATTTGGAAGGCCAAGTACTGTAAGTGGCACGCCGATATCAGAATTGAAACTCTTCTCACTCTTTCGAGCGAGCGTAGAGTTTTTAATCGCGGCATAAATCGCATCTTTCGTCGAAGTCTTGCCTACACTTCCGGTGATAGCGATAATGGTCGGCTTATGCTTTTTAAGCAACATCGCCGCTTCAAAGGTAAGGATGGAAACAACGAACTTTTTAAAGATTGATTTCATATGCTATCTGTCAGGTGGAATCGAATAATAGTTGATGAGGAAGCGAGCAATATCCATAAACGGCTCGGTGAGTGTCTCTGAAGCGTACTGCACTCCCTTTGGTTCTACAGTATACATGAAAACAATTATCTCCGGATCATAGGCTGGAAAATAGCCAAAAAATGAGTGTAGGAAACGATCGTCATAATAGCCACCATTCACAGGATCAGGAATCTGTGCTGTTCCAGTTTTTGCGGCAATCGAATGGTGAGGTAAAGCGACCGAACCGCCGCGAAGCGCTTCGTCCACCACCGTCGCGAGCATTCGTGATATTTCTTCACTAGTTTCTGGTTTTAGAACTTGCGTGCCTTCTGGGTACCGAATTTCTTTTTCTGTCCCATCGTGATATTCGATTCGCTTCACGAGATGAGGAGTAACCAAGCGACCTCCATTACCAAGAGTCGCAAGAGCACGAGTGACTGCAATAGGTGTCATCGCGATACCTTGTCCGAATGAGGCAGTAGCATACTCGACGTCTCGTGGTGAATTAAGGTTATCGATAAGACCGTACGTTTCGTTTGGTAGGTCAATTCCGCTCTCACTACCTAATTTGTAACTAAGAAAATAATCTCGAAATCTTTCCTTCCCCATTTGAGTCACAATCCACGACACTCCAGTGTTGAGAGATTGATTAAGTACTGCTTGCATTGCTACAGTTCCACGTCCTTTTCCGTCGAAGTTTTTGATTGTAAATGTATCAAGGTCGATGTATCCAGCATCGTAATAGGTTGACTGTGGCGTAATTGCCCCCGAATCAAGACCTGCTGCCATGGTGAGGGCTTTAATAGTTGAACCAAATTCATACACGTCTTCTACGAGTGGATTACGGAATTGTTCGATGTCGGCTTCGGAGCGATTGTTAAGGTCAAAACTTGGAACAGCATTCATAGCATAAATTTCACCAGTCTTTGGATTCATTATGATGGCACCAGTCAGTGTGCTGTCATAGTGATCATTTGTTTCAAGAAGAACTGTGTCGAGCATCCGCGATACAGAAGGTTCAAGCGTCGTGATGATGTCGCCAGTTTTATCTTCGTTTCTCCCATATACGATGTCCCCTAGGTTACTGAAGAGTTCAGCAAAAAAATTAACTGAAAGAATTTCATTTTCTCGAAAGAGAACACTGTCATACTGACGTTCAAGACCATACTTACCATGGAATTCAGTTCCACCATCTTCCGTGTAGCCAATGAATCCGATGGAACGGGCTGCCACAGAGCCGCCCGGATAATATCGCCATTGATTACGGTACAAAAGCGCACCATCAAGCGCGAACGCTTCGATTATTTTTGAGTCCTCTTCTGAGACTTGTGGTTCGAGTTCGACATAGACTTTGCTTGTATCAGCTAATCGCTCGTTACACCACGCTTCTCCACGCAGAACATACGGGGATAGCGCCGCACAAAAAGCGACAATGTCGGTGACTTGGGAAGGATTGGCTGCGAGCAAATAGCCCGCTCGTACAGCTGCCGCCGAAAGCTCTTCCCCTTCGTGCGTTAAGAAATAAATTGAACCTCGTGAATAGAGGTCAGTTTTCGTATGAACATACTGTCGCTCAGCTCGATCACGAAATTCGTCAGATTGAAGAATCTGCACATAGTACAAACGCCCAATCAGTAAGAGTGCAATGAACAATAAACAACCCGAAAGAAGTCGTATTCGGAATGTGAGCTGCTTTCGTTGCATGAATTAGTTGTCGCGGAGTACGAGACTGCTTTCGCCGCGGGTTACAAAAACTTTTGAAGTATCAGTGTCGTACCCTTCGAGGGTAGAAATACGACTAGCGATAATGTGATGTGCTTCAATAAATGAAGTTTCGAGAACAGCAATTTCAGTTTTAAGTGCACTGATGTTTTGATTTGCTTCTTTACGCATAACCACATGAACCACAGACATGTTCAAAAAGTAGAGATACGCGACCAGGTTTCCTATAAGTAGCGCAAAGGCCACGATGGTTATTCTGGATTCTTTGATTGTTTCGCGACGTATGTTCATCGTGGTCTCATTACTAGGTTTTAGTGATAATTCTCAGTTTTGCGCTTCGTGCGCGAGGATTTTCAATAACTTCTTCTCTCGTTGGTGACTGTGGCTTTTTGGTAACGAGTTCTCCTCGTTCTGCCTGCACTAATTCTCGAAAGAAATGTTTTACGACTCTGTCTTCGATACTGTGGAAGGTAATAATCGCCATGCGCCCTCCTGGCTTCAGGGTCTCAAACCCTTTTCCAAGAAATCGCTCAAGTACTCCAAGCTCGTCATTCACTGCAATGCGAAGCGCTTGGAAGACTTTTGTAGCTGGATGGATACCCCTATGAAGTGCAGCTTTTGGCACTGAAGCCATGACAACGTCTCGCAACTTGAACGTTGTATCAATACGTTCTTTTTTTCTAGCTTCGATAATCGCTTTAGAAATTTTTCTAGCTGCAGTTTCTTCCGCATAGCCGTAGAAAATATTTGCTAAAACTTCTTCGTCCCATTCATTGACGATATCGGTTGCAGTAAAAGAGTACGCACTCGGATCACCGAAGGTCATGAGGAGTGGTTCGTCGATGTTAAACGAAAATCCCTTCTTCCCTTCAGCAAACTGTTCCATTCGCCAACCGAGGTCAGCGAGTATCCCATCCACTGTCGTAGTATGTAAAGAACGAAGAATCTCTGTAATGTTTTCAAAGTTGTCATTCACGAGGTGAATGGTGCACTTTGCTTCCTTGAAGGTTTGACCCTCAAGTGCGGTCTTGTCGGCATCAATGCCAATGTACGTTCCCCGCTCATCGAGCATGCGAATGATTTCGCGTGCATGACCGCCACTACCGAATGTTGCATCAACAACGGTGTAATCCGGCGCGAGCGCAAGTCCGTCGATTGCCTCTTTCAGCAATACTGTCTTGTGCTTCATGGTGAATTGATGTTAGAGGACGCCAATCTCTCCAAGCTTTTCGGCCAACTGATCGGCCTGCTTTTCGATTGTGCTCTTGTAGCTCTCCCATTTCTTCTCATCCCAAATCTCGATACGATCGTAGATACCCGCAAGGACAACCTTGCTACTGAGTACCGCGAAATCTTTCAAGAAGTCTGGCACGAGAATACGTCCAACTGAATCCACCTCCACCTCTACTGCTCCTGATAAGAAGAATCGATTGAAACTTCTGGTGTCCGCCTGTCCGAGTGGCAGTTGACCAACCTTTTGGGTTATCTTCTGCCACTCTTTGAGCGGATATACAAAGAGACAGTTATCAAGTCCGCGAGTGATGACAAGCTTTGCCCCAAGTTCCTTGCGCCATTTAGACGGCAAAGACAGCCGTTTCTTAGGGTCCAACGTGTGCTTGTATTCACCAATCAACATACTTGATAGCTTTGATCCGGTTTTCGCACCGACCGCAACCTATGTGGAGACGGTTGTGGCGGATGCGAAAACCAGATCTGCATACTATTTTCATAGTATACCACTATCTCCCACCACTCACACATTGTATAACACTTCATCCCACCAGCAACCACTTTATACACA
>JACCDH010526173.1_pt1 | contig 17569 bp, 15 predicted proteins | sample 7442481 | NCBI WGS metagenome assembly JACCDH01 (sample SAMN15323433, study PRJNA562643) | freshwater metagenome | isolation source: river surface water | place: USA:Blue River Watershed | collected 2017-08-15
ACCAGACTGATATCGCACTTGCCCGCAGCATCCGAAAAGCTCAGCTTGCGCGTCAGTGTGGCATTCATTCGCCAACCCGAGGTCTGCGACCAGGGATCATTCGAAGGCTGTGACTCTTCCCGGCTCAGCGCAGCGCAGGCCAGCGCGAGTACCGGCAAAGGTGCTGGCACTGATGAAGGGAAAAGCACGGCATGATGGCGTTCTATCAGTCCGGTATCCAGATCGGCCGTGGAAAACGGTTTGCTGGCGATCAGGCGGCCCAGGAATTCCACATTCGTTGAAAGACCCACCGCTTCGAATTCAGCCAGCGCCTGTGACATGCGCGCCAGTGCCTGTGTACGATCTTCACCCCAGACAATCAGCTTGGCAATCATCGGATCGTAAAACGGTGTGATCGCATCACCTTCGCGCACACCTGCATCAATACGAACCACGCTGTCGCGCGTGAATTCGGCAGCGTCTGGCATGCTCAGGTGCTGCAGACGGCCTGTCGAGGGAAGGAAGCCTTTTTCGGGATTCTCCGCATAGATGCGCGCCTCAATCGCATGACCATGGATGGCGAGCTCTTGCTGCTGCAGAGGCAACGGCTCACCCGCCGCTACCCGCAACTGCCACTCGACCAGATCGGTACCCGTGATCATCTCGGTCACCGGATGTTCAACCTGCAGCCGGGTATTCATCTCCATGAAGTAGAAACTGCCATCCTGCTGCGCAATGAACTCCACCGTACCTGCGCCGACATACGCGACGGCGCGCGCTGCTGCCACCGCAGCATCACCCATTGCTTTGCGGCGCTCTGTGGTCATGCCGGGCGCAGGCGCTTCTTCCAGTACTTTCTGATGGCGGCGTTGTACGGAGCAATCGCGCTCGAACAACGATACGCAATTACCCTGTGTGTCGGCGAATACCTGTATTTCGATATGACGCGGACGGACCAGATATTTTTCGATCAGTACCCGCTCATCGCCGAAACTGTTCTTGGCCTCGCGCTGACAGGATGCGAGCGCGCTGGCGAAATCCTCGCTACGCTCGACAATGCGCATGCCCTTGCCGCCACCCCCTGCGCTCGCCTTCAGCAGCACCGGGTAGCCGATCTTGTCTGCCTGCTGCTGCAGAAAGCCAGCATCCTGATTTTCACCGTGATAACCGGGGACCAGAGGCACACCGGCTTTTTCCATCAACGCCTTGGCCGCAGACTTCGAGCCCATTGCGCGAATGGCAGAAGCCGGTGGTCCGATGAACACCAGGCCTGCTTTCGTGCAGGCGTCTGCAAACCCGGCGTTCTCGGACAAAAATCCATAACCCGGATGTATCGCCTGAGCGCCTGTGGCCTGCGCCGCAGCGATGATGCGGTCGGCCTTCAGATAACTGTCGGTTACTGCGGCACCGCCAATCGCAATCGCCTCATCACAAACGCTGACATGACGCGCACCGGCATCTGCCTCTGAATACACCGCCACCGTGCGAATACCCAGCCTGCGCGCCGTCATCGCCACCCGACAAGCGATTTCGCCGCGATTAGCGATCAGTATCTTGTTGAACATCGTCTCACTCCGGTGCCTGTATTCCGTTGGTATTTTTTGTCGTCATCCACATCGCTCAACATACTGCATCCAACACCCTCAGCGTTCTCTCCCCCAAGCCCGCAATCTCTTCTTGCGTCAGCACATAGGGCGGCATCCAGTACACGGTCGTGCCTATCGGTCGGAGTAGCAGCTCTTGCTCCAGTGCTGCGGTAAAACACCGTCGCGCAAAACCTTCTTTTATCGCCGGGCCTACATCAAATGCGGCGATCATCCCACGCTGCCGCGCATGCCTGACCGACGGATGCGCCGCGACTTTGCTCAATGCGTGTCCAAGCCATTGCATACGCTGACGGTTGGAAGCAAGTACATCATCTTGATCAAAGATATCCAGCGTCGCTAAAGCGGCACGGCATGCGAGCGGATTGCCGGTATATGAATGAGAATGCAGAAAACCTCGGCCGATATCCGGGTGATAAAACGCCTGATAGATCGTGTCGCTGGTCATGACCAACGACAGCGGCAGATATCCTCCGCTGATACCTTTCGACAGACATAAGAAATCCGGCCAGATACCTGCCTGTTCGCAGGCAAAAAAACTGCCGGTCCGTCCGCAGCCCACCGCAATTTCATCAGCAATCAGATGCACGCGATATTCATCGCACAGCGCGCGCAACTGTCGCAGATACTCTGGATCATGCATGGCCATGCCTGTTGCGCACTGGACCAGCGGTTCGACAATCACGGCGGCGATACGCGCAGAACGGCGCTCCAGAAAACTGCGCATCGCGGCAATGGCGCGCGCGGCAACATCCACACCGGTTTCGCCATCTGCTGCTTTGCGTGCATCCGGGCTCATCACCACATGTGCGCGGCGATACATTCCGCTGTAGGCTTCGGTGAACACGGGCACATCGGTAACGCCCAGTGCGCCCACGGTCTCGCCGTGATAACTGCCCTCAAGACAAACGAACTCCTGCTTTTCAGGATGTCCGGCGTTGCGCCAGTAATGAAAGCTCATCTTCAGCGCGATCTCGACGGCGGATGCGCCGTCGGATGCGTAGAAACAATGACCGAGATGATGATCCGTCAGCGCAGCAAGCCGCTCTGATAGCTGCACCACCGGTTCATGGGTGAAGCCAGCAAGCATCGCATGTTCAAGCCGGTCCAGCTGATCTTTCAGCGCGGCGTTGATGCGCGGATTGGCATGACCAAAAAGATTCACCCACCATGAGCTGACCGCATCCAGATAACGCCGGCCTTGATGATCCATCAGCCACGCACCTTTGCCATGGCTCAGCGCGACCAGCGGCAGCGTTTCGTGATGCTGCATCTGTGTGCAGGGATGCCATACGCTGGCGAGGCTGCGCGCGACCCAGTCCGAATCGCTGATGTGGCTGCTGCCGGTGTTCATGATGTTCGAAGAGATTCTTTACATCCGGAACACGCCAAAGCGCGTCTCCGGTATCGGCGCATTCAGCGATGCCGACAGGCCAAGCGCCAGTACGGTACGAGTATCTGCAGGATCGATGATGCCGTCGTCCCACAAGCGCGCGCTGGCATAGTAGGGATGTCCCTGCGCTTCATACTGGTCACGTAGCGGGCGCTTGAACGCTTCTTCTTCCTCTGCGCTCCAGCTCCCACCTTTGGCCTCGATGCCATCGCGGCGCACTGTGGCCAGCACGCTTGCCGCCTGCTCGCCGCCCATCACCGAGATACGTGCGTTCGGCCACATCCACAGCATGCGGGGCGAGTAAGCGCGGCCGCACATGCCGTAATTTCCTGCGCCAAAGCTTCCGCCAATGATGACAGTGAATTTCGGCACAGCAGCGGTTGCCACTGCAGTCACCATCTTCGCGCCATGACGGGCAATACCTTCGTTTTCGTATTTGCGGCCGACCATAAAGCCCGTAATGTTCTGCAAAAAAACCAGCGGTATCTTGCGCTGGCAGCACAGCTCGATGAAATGCGCGCCCTTCACGGCGGATTCTGAAAACAGAATCCCGTTATTGGCAATGATCCCGACAGGCATGCCATGCAGATGCGCAAAGCCGCACACCAGCGTCGCCCCGAAACGCGGCTTGAATTCATCCAGTTCGCTGCCATCGACAATCCGCGCGATCACTTCGCGGACATCAAAAGGCTTGCGGGTATCCGTCGGAATCACGCCGTACAGCTCGCTGGGGTCATAGCGCGGTGCCACAGGCTCGCGCAGCAGCAATTGCTCGGGTTTTCTGCGATTCAGATTTCCGACCAGCGTGCGTGCCAGCGACAGCGCATGCAGGTCATCCTGCGCAAGATGATCAGCCACGCCAGACAGACGGGTATGCACATCACCACCACCCAGATCCTCTGCGCTGACGACTTCGCCGGTCGCCGCCTTGACCAGCGGCGGTCCGCCGAGGAAGATGGTTCCCTGATTCTTTACGATGATGGATTCATCACTCATCGCAGGCACATACGCGCCACCTGCAGTACAGGAACCCATTACGACAGCAATCTGCGGTATGCCCTGTGCGGACATATTGGCCTGATTGAAGAAGATGCGACCAAAATGATCGCGGTCGGGAAATACATCATCCTGGTTCGGCAGGTTCGCACCACCGGAATCCACCAGATAGATGCATGGAAGATGATTCTGCTGCGCGATCTCTTGCGCACGCAGATGCTTCTTCACCGACATCGGATAGTAAGTACCGCCTTTTACGGTGGCGTCATTGCACACGATGACGCACTCAACGCCCTTCACGCGACCAATGCCGGTGATCACGCCTGCACATGGCGCGGCATTGTCGTACATATTGAATGCAGCCATCTGGGAGAATTCCAGAAATGGCGTACCCGGATCCAGCAGCTGATTCACCCGTTCGCGGGGCAGCAGCTTGCCGCGCGCCGTATGCTTGTTGCGGGCTTCCTCGCCACCGCCGAGCGCGAGTTTCTCACAATGGGCTCGCAAATCGTCCACCAATGCCTGCATCGCAGCAGCATTTGCCGCGAACTCGGCCGAGCGCGGATTGAGTTGGCTTTCAATAGCGGGCATGGAATTCCTTGAGGACGCAGGTATTTGCTTTTGCTTGCTCAGGCTTTGAAATCGCCGTCGACGTAAAACCAGCGGCCATCGCGACGTATAAAACGACTGGTCTCATGCAGCCGCCGTGCACGGCCGCCAACCTTGGCGCGCGCGATGAATTCAACCGTGCCGTCATTACCCTCTTCCTGTGCGGTGCGCACCTCGAGTCCGACCCACTTGATACTGGGATCGATCAATTCCTCGGCGGGGCAGCCGGCACTGTCCCAGGTCGCGCGCAGATAAGTCTCGTCACCCAGCGCATAAGCGGTGTAACGCGAACGCATCAGCTGCTCGGGCGTCTGTGGCAGCTCGGCGCCGCTGATGAAAGGTCCGCAGCAAGTCTCAAGGGCTTCTCCGCCACAGGGGCAGGGTTTGACGGTTTGTATGCTCATAGTGTCCGACATTAGTTCGCCAGGGCTCGTCCTATCAAAATCTTCTGAATGTCACTGGTGCCTTCGTAAATCTGACAAACGCGCACATCGCGATAAATACGCTCGACCGGAAAATCTGCGAGGTAGCCATAGCCACCAAGAGTCTGTATCGCCTCGGTGCAGACCTTCTCGGCCATCTCGCTGGCGAGTAATTTTGCCATTGCTGCCTCTTTCAGGCACGGCAGGCCAGCATCCTTCATCGCCGCCGCATGCCAGACCAGCTGGCGAGCTGCTTCAATCTGCGTCGCCATCTCGGCCAGACGAAACTGTACCGCCTGATGCTCAAACAGAGGTTTATCGAAGCTTTGCCGGTCTTTTGAATAGGCCAGCGCCGCATCGAACGCTGCGCGCGCCATACCCACCGACTGGGCTGCAATACCAATACGTCCACCTTCCAGACCCGACAGAGCAATCTTGTAGCCCATGCCTTCTTCACCGATCAGGTTCTCAGCGGGCACCCGGCACTCCTCAAACACAATCTGCGCAGTATCGGACGAATGCTGACCCAGCTTCTCTTCGATGCGCGCCACAATATAACCAGGCGTATTCGTCGGTACCCAGAACGCGCTGATGCCGCGCTTGCCAGCGCCCTTGTCGGTCACGGCCATCACGATACATACATCGGCGTTCTTGCCACTGGTGATGAATTGCTTCACACCGTTGATCACATAGCTGTCACCCTCGCGCCGCGCAGTTGTGCGCAAGGCCGACGCATCGCTGCCCGCATGTGGCTCGGTCAGCGCGAACGCGCCCAGCATATCGCCTCTGGCCAACGGCGCCAGCCATTGCTGCTTTTGCTTCTCGTTCGCATAAGCCATGCCAATGCTGCACACCGGGCAGTTGTTCACCGAGATAACGGTCGAAGTGCCGCCGTCACCAGCGGCAATCTCTTCCAGCACCAGGGCCAGCGACAGATAGTCAAGCCCCGCACCGCCCAGCTCCTGAGGGACAGCCACACCAAACGCACCCAGTTCGGCCAGCTGCTTCAGTGCGTCTTTGGGGAATTCATGCTCGCGGTCCCAGCGGGCAGCATTCGGTGCGAGCTGCTGCTGCGAGAAATCGCGCAGCGCATCCCGGATCATTTGATGTTGTTCTGAGAGGACCATGTGTTCTATATGTTCTGACTATTTTGTGTGTTACGTAAAGTCGCTGGACCCCGGCCTGCGCCGGGGTGACGCCAGATGAGTCAACTTGCTTAAATCTGTCACCCCCGGCGCAGGCCGGGGTCCAGTGCCTTTCATTTCACCACATCTAGTCGTGCTACCACTGCATCTTGCGCCCGTCATAGCTCTGAAAGCTGCCACTGTCCGAGGGCTTCATGCGTTCAATGACTTTGAGCATGCCCGACACACTCTCCGCGACCGAGGTCGGCGCGGAAGCACCGCCCATGTCGGTCCTGACCCAACCGGGATTCATCGTCACCAGAGTGATATTTGGATAATCGTTACGCGCTGAGTGCACCGCCATATTTAATGCCGCCTTGGAGGCACGGTACACCCAGCCCATGCTGGATTCGGCGTCACCAATGCTACCCATGCCGCTGGTGATGAAAGCGAACTTGCCACGGGCGGCACTGACGAAAGGCGCCACCAGTGGAATCGCCTGCATCGCACCCAGCACGTTCGCATGCATGGTGGCGTCGAACATCGGTAGTGTCGGTGGCTCGCTGGCACCATCATAGGAGCCAAACACACCGGCCACATAGACAGCGAGGTCAATCTTCTCACCATCGAGTTGCCAGGCCAGCGCCGACAGCGACTCGGGCACGGCCACATCGATTTTCAGTGGATGGGCGCCATCGTCTTTCAGTGAGGCCAGCGATGTTTCATCCCGTGCGGTCGCGAACACCCGCCAGTCTGCCGCTAGCAGCTGACGGACAAATTCGCGGCCGATGCCGCGCGATGCGCCAATGATCAGTGCGGTGCGCATGCGGCTTACATCATCTCGATGGCCATTGCGGTCGCCTCGCCGCCGCCAATGCACAGCGCGGCGACACCCCGCTTGCCGCCGGTTTTCTTCAGCGCGCCGAGCAGGGTGACAATGATGCGGGCACCGGATGCGCCGATCGGATGACCAAGCGCACAGGCACCGCCGTGGATGTTGATACGGTCATGTGGAATGTTGTGCTCTTTCATCGCTGCCATTGCGACGGCTGCGAATGCTTCATTCACCTCGAACAGATCGACTTCCTTGCTGGTCCAGCCCGTCTTTTTATACAGCTTCTCGATCGCGCCAACGGGCGCTGTCGTGAACCACTGTGGCTCTTGCGAATGACGCTGATGACCGACAATCTTCGCGATCGGCTTCACACCCAGCTTTTTCGCGGTAGATTCGCGCATCAGCACCAGTGCGGCAGCACCATCATTGATGGATGATGACGACGCAGCAGTGATCGTGCCATCTTTTTTGAATGCGGGACGCAGCTGCGGAATCTTATCGATCTTCGCCTTCAGCGGTCCTTCATCCTTGTCGATCACGACATCGCCACCCTTGCCGGCGATCGTCACAGGAGCCATTTCCCATTTGAACGAGCCATCTGCGGTCGCTGCCTGCGCGCGCTTGACTGATTCGATGGCAAACGCATCCTGCTCTTCACGTGTGAAATGGTATTTGGCGGAGCAGTCTTCGGCGTAAGTACCCATCGCGCGGCCCTTTTCGTAAGCATCTTCAAGGCCATCGAGCATCATGTGGTCATACATCATGCCGTGGCCGATGCGGTAGCCACCGCGCGCCTTGGGAATCAGATACGGTGCATTGGTCATCGATTCCATACCACCCGTGACGACCACATCATTGGTGCCAGCGACCAGCGAATCGTAACCATAGATCGTTGCCTGCATCGCCGAGCCGCACATCTTAGACAGCGTAACGGCGCCCGCAGAAACGGGAATGCCGCCCTTGATGGATGCCTGACGTGCCGGTGCCTGACCCTGTGCCGCCATCAGGCAGTTACCGAAAATGACGTCGTTCACCACATCGGGTGAAATGCCGGCGCGCTCGACGGCCGCTTTGATCGCTACTGCGCCAAGGTCATGCGCAGCGAGCGAAGAAAAATCGCCCTGAAATGCACCCATGGGGGTGCGGGCGGCGCCGACGATAACGATGGGGTCTTGCATGGTTTTCTCCAATCTGAGTTTCAAGTAATGTAGGGGAATGGTACGAATTCGGTGAGTTCAGACCAGTCAGGCCGCCTGCGGCACTGGCGCATGGCCTGACTGATGGATGAAACGTATCTCTTGCGGATAAGGGAAAACGTCCTCGACTTGTCCTTCTTCGATGCGTGCTTTGCGCTGCCGCCAGTAGTCGGCCGTCAGCAGGTCGGCATGATATTTCATGAAGACCTCGCGCACCTTCGGATTGCCCAGCAAGAAGACGCCGAACTGCTCGGGGAAGACATCATTCTTCCCGACCGAATACCAGGGCTCGCTGGCCATTTCATCTTCTTCATTGCGTGGCGCGGGAATATCGCGGAAATTGCAGTCGGTGATGTACTCGATTTCATCGTAGTCATAAAACACCACACGGCCCTGGCGCGTCACGCCAAAATTTTTGTACAGCATGTCACCGGGGAAGATATTGGCAGCAACAAGATCCTTGATCGCATTGCCGTATTCGCGCACGCCATGTTCCAGCTTGGCCGCATCGCCCGCAGCTTCCGCCTCGGTCAGCCAGATATTCAGCGGGGTCATACGTCGCTCGATATACAGATGACGCACGATGATCTGGTCTTGCTCTTCTTCCACCAGTGAGGGCGCGACGGCTTTCAGCTCGGCAAGCAGCTCTTCAGAGAAACGTGAGCGTGGGAAGGCCACATTGGAATATTCCAGTGTATCGGCCATACGGCCGACACGGTCATGGTATTTGACCAGCAGGTATTTCTCTTTTACCAGCTCGCGCGTCGTTTCCTTGGGAGGTGGGAAGCTGTCCTTGATCGCCTTGAAGACATACGGGAATGAGGGCAACGAAAACACCACCATCACCAGTCCGCGGATACCGGGGGCAATCTCGAAACTGTCCGACGAATGCGCCAGATGATGCAGAAAGTCGCGGTAAAACGCGGACTTGCCCATCTTTTGCAGACCCAGCATCGTATAAATTTCGCTGCGCGGCTTATTCGGCAGCATCGTGCGCAGGAATCGGACGTATGCCGATGGCACTTCCATATCCACCATGAAGTAAGCACGCGTAAATGAAAACAGCGTGGTGATCAGCCCGGTATCGGACAGAACCGCATCCAGTATCAGCGAGCCCTTGCGGTTGTGCAGCACTGGAATCACGAAGGGATGATCGCGATTGCCATTCACCACCTTGCCAACAATGTACGCGCCCTTGTTTCGATAGAACAGGCTCGACAGTACTTGTATCTGGTGATTCGGCTCGACCGGCGCACTGCCCAGCATGTCCTGCATGCGAGCCTCAACCTGCATCAGGTCGCGCTCGAGATCGGAGAATTCGCAGGCCAGCTGAAAATTGGTGACCATGCGGCGCACTGCATTGCGCATGCCGTCGCGTGCCGGGTAATAGACGCGATAGACCGGCACACCCTCGGCGGGCTCGATATATTCTGTGGATGCAGCCGGGCGCACAAAAATGAAGTCATTGTTGTAGTACGCGCGGTGCAGCATCTTGCAGCAGACCGAATTAAAGAAGGTCTCTGCCAGTTCGGGCTGACGGTGGTCTGTCAGCAGACCAATGTAATGCAGTTTCACTTCGCGCCAGACGTTATCGGTCAGCTCGGCTTCGTCATATTCATCCTCAAGAATCTGCACGCATTCGCGCACGCGGCTATCGTAGAAGGCGATGCGCTCGCGCGCCTCGGACTGCGCCTGCTTCCAGGTCATCAGTTCAAAATGACGGCGCGCCGCCTGGCTGGCGTGACGGAACAGCCGATAGTGCTTGTCAAAACCATCCAGGATCACGCGCGCGATATCGAACGCGATCTGAGACGACAGGAGTTTAGGGAAATGCTGCATCTGGCGCGGTGTGTTTCGTTTAATGCAAAAATCTATGGTTGATGAAAATTCATAACGTCACTGGATCCCGGCCTGCGCCGGGATGACAGTTTTGATACCAGCCATCTTTCGAAACTCATCCCGGCGCAGGCCGGGATCCAGCGCCTTTTGTCATTCGCTGAGTTCATTTCGTCGGGCTTACAGCGTCTCTGCAAACAACTCACGTCCGATCAGCATCCGACGAATCTCACTAGTACCCGCGCCGATTTCGTACAGCTTGGCGTCGCGCCACAAACGACCCACCGGATATTCGTTGATGTACCCATTTCCACCCAGCGTCTGTATCGCCTCACCCGCCATCCAGGTCGCTTTCTCGGCCGAATACAGAATGGCACCTGCGGCATCTTTGCGCAGCGCACGTACCTGTTCAGGCGTCTTTGCGCGATCACACGCCTGACCCACTGCGTAAACATAAGCCTTGCACGCCATCATGGTCGAATACATGTCGGCCAGTTTGCCCTGCATGAGCTGGAATTCACCGATAGGCTGCCCGAACTGCTTGCGCTCATGCACATAGGGAATGACGGAATCCATGCAGGCCTGCATGATGCCCAGTGGCCCGCCCGAGAGCACGGCGCGCTCGTAGTCGAGGCCGGACATCAGCACGTTCACGCCACGACCCAGACCACCGAGCACATTCTCGGCGGGCACTTCGCAATCCTGGAACACCAGCTCACCCGTATGAGAGCCACGCATGCCGAGCTTGTCGAGCTTTTGCGCGACCGAAAATCCTTTGAAGCCTTTTTCGATCAGAAATGCGGTGATGCCACGCGGGCCGGCTTCGATATCGTTCTTCGCGTAGACGACCAGCACATCAGCATCCGGACCATTGGTGATCCACATCTTGCTGCCATTGAGTACCCAGCGATCGCCCCTGAAATCCGCCCGCAGTTTCATGCTGACGACATCTGAACCCGCATTCGGTTCCGACATGGCGAGCGCACCGACATGCTCGCCCGAGATCAGCTTGGGCAGATAGGTTTTTCTTTGTTCTTCGGTGCCATTGCGGCGAATCTGATTGACGCACAAATTGGAGTGCGCGCCATACGACAGTCCGACCGAGGCGGATGCACGCGAGATCTCTTCCATCGCGATGATATGCGCGAGATAACCCATCGCCGAGCCGCCGTAGCTTTCCTCTACCGTCACGCCCAGCAAACCCAGCTCACCCATCTTGCGCCACAAATCCATAGGGAACTGATCCGTGCGATCGATCTCGGCGGCGCGCGGTGCAATCTCCGCCTCGGCAAACTGGCGCACTGCATCGCGCAGCGCGGCAATGTCTTCGCCATGATCGAAGGTGAGGCCCGGCAAATCGATCATTCGTTTCCCCCTGTCTGTTCTGTGAGGTTGTTCTTCTCAGGCGACGCGGCGAGTACGCGCCGGTGCTGGTTTTTGTTTGGTTTCTTCGAGCATTTGATGGCATTGCTCTTCATGGGCGGCGATCTCGGCCAGCGTGATCTCGATATCCTCGCGCTGCTGCTCCAGCGATTCACGATGGCGGGCCAGCACGGCCAGAAAACGGGTCAGCTGCGCCGCCGAATCCTTGGGCGATTCGTACATATCGACCAGATCCTTGATCTCGGAGAGCGTCAGACCCAGTCGCTTGCCTCTCAGCGTGAGCTTGAGCCGCGTGCGGTCGCGCGCGCCGTAGACGCGGATACGTCCCCCGGCGCCCTCACGGCGCGGGCTGATCAGACCCTGATCTTCATAAAAACGTATCGCTCGCGGCGTAATGTCAAACTCACGCGCCAGCTCGGTGATGGTAAAGGTCGCCATGGCAATTTGCAGGTAAAATGCCGTTTACGTAAACGTCAACTAAAGCGGTATTGTAAGGGGGCAGCGCGGGCTTGGAAAGCCTGACCTGAACCCGAAAAATGGCGGCTTTCCAGCCCGCCTCCGCTTTCCAATCAAATTCCCCGGGTTTTCATGAACGCACTCGAATCCGAACTGAGCTACGTGTTTGGCGACACGCTGCCTGCCACCGGTACGACGATGGAAGTCGCGCCCGGCATACGCTGGATCCGCATGGGCCTGCCCTTTGCGCTGAATCACATCAATCTGTGGCTGTTGGCCGATGAAGAAAAAACTCCAGACGGTTTATCACGCCGCGGCTGGACCATCGTCGACTGTGGTATCGCCAACGACGCGACCAGACAGGCCTGGGAACAGATATTCAGCCATGAGCTGCAGGGCTTGCCGGTACTGCGCGTGATCGTCACCCACTGTCATCCCGACCATGTAGGTCTGGCTGACTGGCTGTGCGAACGCTGGCAGGCACCGCTACTGATGACCGTGGGTGAATACGGCTTTGCACGCACGATGTCGGCGGGCTTGCCCGGTGCTGACGGCCCTTCCATGCTGCCGTTTTTCAGGCTGCATGGCTTGAACGACCCGGAGATGCTGTCGCAGCTCGACGGACGTCGCAATTATTACCCGTCGCTGGTGCCTTCGGTGCCAACCGCCTTTCTGCGACTGGAAGAAAACCGGACGCTGAAGATTGGCTCCCATGCGTGGAAAGTCATCACCGGCAGTGGCCATTCACCCGAACATGCCGCGCTGTACTGCGAATCACTGAAACTGATGATCTCGGGCGACATGGTGCTGCCACGCATCTCGACGAATACCTCGGTATTCTCGATCGAGCCTGAATTCGATGCTGTAGGCAACTTTCTTGATTCGCTGAACAAATTCCTGCCGCTGCCGGAAGATACGCTGGTGCTACCCTCGCACGGCAAGCCCTTCCGCGGACTGCATCGGCGCATCGCGCAGCTGCATGCCCATCACACCGAGCGTCTTGAAGAAGTCCGACAGGCCTGCTTGAGCGCGCCACGCTCTGCGGCCGATATTGTGCCGCTGATGTTCCCGCGCGCGCTGGATGCGCACCAGCTGAGCTTTGCGATGGGGGAAGCGCTCGCCCACTTACACCGACTTTGGTATGCAGGCGAACTGACGCGAAACAAAGATGATGATGGCGTAATGCGATTCTCAAGTATTTGAATTCAGACTGAATTCAATGCGTAGGCCGACGAAGGCCGACATTGTGAAGTACAAACACAGGAATTTAAAAAAACTCAACTTTCGCATTTTTTACAGACGGTAGTACGTTCATAGACTGACTATTACATGTTTACATGCAATAGTCGGCTCATGAACTCAACCCAAGAACGCTTGGAATTCAGCGAAAGGCTGCAACAAGCGCTCCGCAACGCAGAGTATTCACCGAACAGCCCCACCCAACTGGCCCGGGAATTCAATGTGCGGTTTGCAGGACATCCCGTGACAGTTCATGCAGCCCGCAAGTGGCTGCAGGGGGAGTCCATCCCTACGCAGGAAAAACTCCGGGCGCTGGCCAGCTGGCTGGATGTTCCTGCGGACTGGCTGCGTTTCGGTAATGCCATCGATCAGCGCGCAAAGGGCTCATCGGCAGCATCCTCCCCGACCGACAACAAGATCGTGGCGACGCTCGAGCAGCTCGACGAACACCACAAAACCATTGCACTGGAGTTCTTGCGCACGCTGGCAAGGATCGCAAAGAAAAAATAAGCCCCCTGTCTTTCAGAGGGTTTGCGCCAGTTCCTTCAGATAGCCCAGGCCCTCGATCGCCCGGCTGCCATACCAGGACAACATCTCCCCATCGACAATCCGCACCGGTTTGCCGACCTGCTTCTCCAGCGCGTCGGCATGTAACTGGGTGAAACGATAGGGCTCGCTGGAGAGAAGAATCTCGTCGATCTCTTGCAGCATCTGTTGATCCCAGCGAAATACCGGATACCGCGCCTCTGATGCTGACGCCCACTGCTGCCAGCCGATCAGCGCTAGCATGCGCGCGATATAAGTATTACGTGAAACGGTCATCCACGGATCTTGCCAGATGCAATACAGCACGCGATAAGGCGCTCGGGCGTCGTGCTGAGACTGGGAGCGATGCAATGCCGACAGCGCATCGCTGAAGCGCGCACACAAAACTTCAGCCTCCTGTGCTTTGCCGAAGATGCCTCCCAGCAGACGATAGAGGGAAAGATTGTCCTCAGGTGCCACTGGGTGCGTAACGATCACGTGGGGAACAAACTGCGCAAGCTCATCGACCGTCGGTTTTTCATTTTCATCGATGTTCACCACCAGATGGGTGGGGGCCAGCCGGCGAATCTTGTCGATGTTCACATCTTTCGTGCCACCGATTTTCGGAATTGATTCCAGCGTGTGTCCGGGATGAATACAAAAACCAGTGCGTCCGACCAGTACCGGCGCAAGACCCAGCGCGCAGATCAGCTCCGTCACCGAAGGCACCAGCGACACGATGCGGCATTCCTCAACGGCTGATACACACTTATGTTCGACGCCGATGGCGTCTGTAAGTACATCCGTGAGTACGGATGTCATGGCTCACCTGCTTCACTAAAAGCCGGCTTGTGTGGCGCATTGGCGAAGAGCCGGTCATACAGCCAGTTCGGCAGTAACCTCAGCAACCATGACACACCGCGCATCTGCCATGGTATGACGGCATAGCTTCGACCGGCGTTAATCGTGCGCACAGCGCGCCGCGCAAATTCATCTGCCGGTAACAGAAAAGGCATCGGATACGGATTGATGCGTGTCATCGGCGTATCGATATACCCGGGCGCAACCGTGACGACGCGGATGCCATAGCGACGCAGCTCGACCCGCAGCGATTCGCAATAGCTGATGACCGCTGCTTTTGAGGCACTGTAAGCCTCTGCTCCGGGCAGGCCACGTATGCCGGCCACGCTGGCAATCCCCACCAGCCGAAGCGTCAATGCGCTGCGAGGTTCAGTCTCTGACTGCCGCTTCATTGCATCAATGAACGGCGCGAAGGTCGCCACGGTGGCGATCAGATTGGTCTGAATGATGCGCGAGAACACGGCAAGATCGGCCTTGCGCTCGGTGAGTGTGCCATGTGAGATACCGGCATTGGCGATCACGATATCGATACCACCCACTTCCCGGAGAAAATCTTCAGCCGCTGCCGCAACGGCGGCACTGTCATTTACATCAACGGCGTAGCACCGATGGAAAGCGCCACCGGGAAGTGATTCAGAAAGTCTCTGCAACGCATCGCCGCGCCGTGCAAGCAGACCGAGCCGCGCGCCTTGCTGCGCATATTCACGGGCCAGTGCAGCGCCCAGACCACTGGATGCACCGGTGATAAAGACGCGCAGCACGCCGTGCAACGAGGTATTAGCTTAATTCCAGCGGCTTATTTCTTTTTCGCGATCAGTGCATCCATCACCTGCAGCGTTGCTGCATTCATTGCCTGCTCGGATGCGCCACGCATGGTCTGACCAACAATCGATGGTGATGTGATGTACTGACCATCAATGACGACCGTGGGCACGCCGTCGATACGATAGGTCTCCTGCAGCTGACGGACACGATTGACTTTCGACTGCACACTGAAAGAACTGTAGATTTCGAGGAATTTCTTGCGGTCGACGCCATGTTTTTCAATGAAATCGATGATCGCGTCTTCTTTGTCCAGCTTCTGGCGCGCGCCATGGATCGCATCGAACACTTGCTTGTGCACATCCATGCGGTTCATCGCTTCAAGCGTGTAGTACAGCTTTTGCTGAGGTACGAAAGATTCGCGGAAACCAACCGGCACACGACGAAAGACGATGCTGTCACCGCGCTTTTTCACCCACTCGGTCAGCGAAGGCTCGAACGCAAAACAGTGCGGGCAGTTGTACCAGAAGAACTCGAGTACCTCGACCTTCTTGCCCGTATCGGTTGGCTGGGCATTCTGCAGCCGGTGATATTCGGCACCCTCGACCGGCTCCGTGGGAGAGGCCACCGCGGAAACGGCGGTGATGAATCCGAAACTGGCGACTGCCATCAGGCGAGCTAGAAAGCGCATACTGAATCCTTGTGCAAAGTAGTGAGTTGTCTCGGTTATTTCTTTTTATTTGGGTACGCGAACGACAGCAGCATCGACGCCATTGTCGGACAAACGCACTCGGGCGCGGTTCATCGCCTCTATTTCGGAGAACGGGCCGACCCGCACACGATATAGCGTGCCCAGCTCGGACTTGCGTTCAGCGATGGTCGCCGCTACGCCCATCAGCGCCAGCTTGGCCTTGGTCGATTCGGCGTCGTTCAGCTCGCGAAACGCTCCTGCCTGCAAATAGTAAGTGAAGCCTTGCGTGCCTGCAGACGATGCCGCCTGAGCGGCGGCGGGCTGTGATGACGTCGCGCCTGCCGCCGGGGCGGTGGACGTTGGTGCGGCGGCGGCAGTGCTCGCCGGTTTCTCCGTGCGCGCCTTTTCGGCAGGCGGCGGATTGCTCACGCTGGCTACTGCCGGCGCGCTGGGCGCAGGAGCAGCGTCGTTCTTCTGTGGTTTGCCTGCTGGCTTGGGCGGTGCAATGGGTTCAGCATCATCCAGCCGCTCGCGGCGTTCGCGAGCGCCGCCCGGCAGCGTCTTGTTCGGGTCGCCTAATTCACCGGCAGGCTGAGCCTGCTTGCTGAGCTTGTCGACGAAGGGCAACGGCGTCTTCATGATGGTCATTGCGACCCAGACCGCGATGACTAGACCAACAATCAGGCCGATGATCACGCCGGCCACTGTGCCGCCCCGCTGCCAGCGGCGAGCTGCGACGTTCGCTGCAATCCTGTCAGTCATTCGTAGTATGTTCAATTCCCCGGAACTCTTCATCAGGCGATTGATTACATCCGCGCCGGTGCAGACACACCGATCAGCTCCAGGCCATTCTGCAGCACCTGACGCGTTGCCAGCAACAGTGCCAGTCGCGCCAGTTTCAGCGCATTGTCATCGACCAGCACACGCTCTGCATTGTAGTAGCTGTGCAGCTCGCCGGCGAGTTCCCGCAGATAAAAAGCCACCTGATGCGGGCCCAGCTCATCGGCTGCTTTTTTCAGCATCTCCGGATATTCGGCGAGCTTGGCCATCAGTGTGGCCTCGCGCGGGGACACCAGCGGCGACAAATCGACCGTTTTCAGCAACGCATCATCTCCGCCCCATTGCGCCAGCACAGAGCAGATGCGCGCATGCGCATACTGCACATAATAGACAGGATTTTCGTCAGACTGCGCGAGTGCGAGATCAACATCGAACACAAACTCGGTATCAGCTTTGCGCGAAATGAGGAAGAAGCGCACCGCATCGCGGCCGCGCGTCAGATCTCTGACACCTGCCTCGTCAGATGGCGCATCACCCGCCGACCACTCAATCAGATCGCGCAGTGTCACATACGAACCCGCACGCTTGGAAATCTTCACCTCTTCGCCGTTTTTCATCACGGTGACCATCTTGTGCAGCACATAGTCCGGATACCCGGCGGGGATGCCGACACCAGCAGCCTGCAAACCCGCGCGCACTCGCGCGATCGTGCCGTGATGATCGCTACCCTGAATGTTGATCACTTTCTGATAGCCGCGCTGCCACTTGGTGCTGTGATAAGCGACATCCGGCACGAAGTAGGTGTAGGTGCCGTCAGACTTTTTCATCACGCGATCTTTGTCATCGCCGTATTCAGTGCTCTTGAGCCAGAGTGCGCC
>JACCDH010874158.1_pt1 | contig 17564 bp, 15 predicted proteins | sample 7442481 | NCBI WGS metagenome assembly JACCDH01 (sample SAMN15323433, study PRJNA562643) | freshwater metagenome | isolation source: river surface water | place: USA:Blue River Watershed | collected 2017-08-15
ATGCCATTTTCTGAACAAGACCCAACGGAACATCCATTAGCACTTTATGGGGCAACAAAGAAAGCCAATGAAATGATGGCCCATTCCTATTCAAATTTATTTAAATTACCAACTACTGGGTTAAGATTTTTTACTGTATATGGACCTTGGGGCAGGCCAGACATGGCATTGTTTTTATTTGCAGATGCAATTTTAAGTAACAAAGAAATTAATGTTTTTAATAACGGTGAAATGACCCGAGATTTTACTTATGTTGGTGACATAGTAGAGTCTTTATATCGTTTAGTATCTAAGATTGCAACTCCAAATAAAAATTGGGACCCCCAAAATCCCGATATCCCATCTAGTTTAGCGCCTTATAAAATCTTCAATATTGGTAATTCATCTCCTGTGAAGTTGATGACCTATATAGAAACTCTAGAAAGGCTTTTGAAAAAGAAGGCTAAATATAATTTTTTGCCACTTCAGGATGGAGATGTTTTGGCGACATATGCAGATACAAAATCTCTAGAAAAATATATAGACTTCAAACCATGTACTTCGATAGAAGAAGGCATTTCTCAATTTGTTAATTGGTATAAAGAATACTATAATATTATCTAATGTTTGACGATAATTTTACAAGACTTTGGTTACAAATTGAATATAAAAGAAAAAAGCAATTAGCTCTTTTACTTTGTTTAATGTTTATAGGTTCAATTGCCGAATTAGTTAGTATAGGAGCTATTATTCCATTTATTGGCGCTCTTACATCTCCACAAAAAATCTATAACATAAACATATTAAAAAAGATATTTAATATGTTTAATATATACAATGAAAAACAAATTATAATTCCGCTAACAGTTTTCTTTTGTATTGTTGTTTTGGTTTCTGGCTTAATTAGACTATTACTCGTTTGGGTCCAGTCAAGATTAAGTTATGCAATAGGTAGAGATTTAAGTTTGAATATGTATCGTAGAACTCTCTATCAACCTTATATGATTCATATTTCCCGAAATAGTAGTGTAGTTATTTCTGGAATTGCAAATAAGGTAAATACCCTAATAAATGCGACACTCGTTCCAATTCTTACTATTATTTCATCATTTATGGTAATGGTTATGATATTAGGAGGATTAATTTTTTATGATCCTGTTGTCTCTATTTCAGTTTTTTTAATATTTGGACTAATTTATGCATCCATCATTCGAATTTCAAAAATAAGAATGCAAGATTACAGTCAAATCCAATCAAATCAACAGGACAAAGTAATTAAATTATTGCAAGAAGGCTTGGGCGGTATTAGAGATGTTTTAATTGATGGAGCTCAAGAAACCTACTCAAGTGTTTATGCTAAATCAGATAGTATTTTGCGAAGAGTTCAGTCAAATATTCAAATAATTTCATTAAGTCCAAGATATTTAATTGAATCAGTGGGATTAATTTTAATAGCCATATTATCTCTTTTTCTTTTTAAAACAAGAAATGGAGCATCAGATGTTTTTCCAATACTTGCTGCATTAGCATTAGGCTCACAAAGACTTCTTCCGATTCTTCAACAAATATATTCAAGTATTATTTCATTAAAGAGTAATCAAATTTCTTTAATGGATACACTCAATTTACTTGAACAATCAATCCCAGAAAAGTCTTTATCAGAAGGAAATGTAGATTTCAAGGAAAGGATAGAGCTAAAAAGTATAAAATTTTCATATTCGCAAAAATCTCAACTGGTGCTAAATGATTTAAACTTGATAATTTTAAAAGGTGACAGAATTGGGATTGTAGGATCTACAGGCAGTGGCAAAAGTACAGTTTTGGATTTAATAATGGGTTTGTTGAACCCAAATGATGGATTCTTTCTTATTGATGGCAAAGTGATTTCTGAGTCAAATATTAGTTCTTGGCAAAAACATATTGCTCATGTTCCACAATCAATTTTTTTGTCTGATTCCACAGTTTCGCAAAATATTGCTTTTGGTATTCCTGAATCAGAAATAAATCAATTAAAGGTAAAGTCAGCAGCACAAAAAGCACAAATTGCACAAATTGTAGAGTCTTGGCCTGACAGTTATGATACAATTATAGGGGAAAGAGGAGTTAAACTCTCTGGCGGCCAAAGACAGCGCTTGGGTATTGCCCGAGCGTTATATAAAAATGCAGAATTAATCGTTTTTGATGAAGCTACAAGTGCTTTGGATAATGATACCGAAAATGATGTAATGCAGGCGATTTATGATTTAGATTCTACACTTACTATAATAATTGTTGCACATAGGATAACAACTTTGAAAAAATGCAATAAAATTATTGTTTTGGATAATGGTAAAATATCAAAAACTGGAACGTATTCAGAAATTTTTAAATAATAGATTAAAATAGAACTTTATGTTAAAGAACAAGACAATATTGATAACAGGGGGAACAGGCTCATTAGGGCAAGCATTGACTAGCTATATTCTTCAAAAACATCCAGATATAAAAAAATTGATTATATTCTCACGAGATGAACAAAAGCAGTTTCAAATGTCTCAAATTTTTTCAGAACAAAAATATCCAGCAATCAGATATTTCCTTGGGGATGTTCGAGACAAAGATAGACTAACGCGCGCTTTTCAAGGTGTTGATTTCGTGATTCATGCTGCTGCCTTGAAACATGTTCCAATTGCCGAATACAATCCAGATGAATTTATAAAAACTAATATCTATGGCGCACAGAATGTAATCCACGCAGCTTTAGAAAATAGTGTTGAGAGGGTCGTTGCTTTGTCGACAGACAAGGCTTGTGCTCCTATTAATTTATATGGTGCAACAAAATTAACTTCTGATAAATTATTTGTTGCTGCAAATAATATTAAAGGAATAAATCCGGTTAGATTTTCTGTAGTGAGGTATGGCAATGTAATGGGGTCTAATGGTTCCGTGATTCCCTTTTTCATGAAGAAAAATAAAGAAGGTCATATATTACCTATTACGGATGTTCAGATGACTAGATTTAATATAACTTTAGATGGTGGCGTGGCAATGGTGATGTATGCATTAGAGAATGCTTGGGGAGGAGAACTCTTTGTTCCTAAAATACCATCTTATAAAATTCTTGACGTTGCAAAAGCTATTTCAGAAAAATTAGAATATGAAATAGTCGGAATTAGGGCCGGTGAGAAATTACATGAAGAAATGATTACAAGTTCTGATTCATATAATACATATGATTTAGGTTCATATTATGTTATTTTACCACAAATGCCAAAATGGAAATTAAACGATTTTATAAACGAGTTTAAAGCGGTAAAAGTTAAAGAAGGGTTTACTTATAATTCAGGAGAAAATACTGACTGGCTTTCAGTTGAACAGATAAAAGATTTAATTTCAAAAAATGTTTAATTAAAATAAACAGATATTTAAATGAAGTCAATTCCATATGGTAGACAGAATATAACCGATCAAGATATCCAATCTGTTGTCGAAGCATTAAAATCTGATTATTTAACTCAAGGGCCAAAAATATTAGATTTCGAAGTTGAATTCGCAAACTACATAGGTTCAAAGTATGCTGTTGCTGTTTCAAATGGTACCGCTGCGTTGCATTTAAGTGCTTTGGCCTTGGGTGTAAATCCAGGTGATAAAGTAATTACTACTCCAATAACTTTCTCTGCATCAGCTAATTGTATACGTTATTGTGGAGGTGATGTAATCTTTTCTGATATTGATCCTGAAACATATTTGCTAGACATCAATAAAGTTAAATTATTATTAGAATCATCGCCTAAAGGCACATATAAAGGGCTAATACCCGTTGATTTTGCTGGCCGGAGTATAAATCTAGAAAATTTAAAAAAGCTAGCAAAAGAATACGATTTATGGATTATTGAGGATGCCTGTCATTCTCCTGGTGGTTTTTTTATTGATTCAAATGAGAAAAAACAGAATTGTGGTAATGGGAATTTTGCAGATTTAGCAATTTTTTCTTTTCATCCTGTAAAACATATTGCTTGTGGGGAAGGTGGAATGATTACTACTAATAATGAAGAATTGTATAGAAAATTGCTTTCGTTGCGTACTCATGGAATTACAAAAAATACTTCAGAGTTTATAAATTCTAAAGAATTTGCCAGCGGAGAAAAAAGTGTTTCTTATCCAGGTTGGTACATGGAAATGCAAAATCTTGGATTTAATTATAGAATTACAGACTTTCAAGCAGCTTTGGGATTAAGTCAATTGACTCGGGCAAATGAAGGATTAGAACGGAGAAAAGCCATTGCGGAAAAATACACAAATGTATTCTCTGGAAAACCATATATTAAAGGACTATCTGGTTTAGTAAATGGGCATGCTTATCATTTATATGTTATTGAAGTAGAAGATAGACTTGGCCTTTATAATTATTTAATAGATAAAAAGGTTTTTGCTCAGATTCATTACGTACCATGTCATTTAATGCCTTACTATAGACAACTTGGATGGGAAGAAGGGGATTTTCCTAATTCTGAAGAATACTATCGAAAATGCATAAGTTTACCGATGTTTCCTATGCTATTAGATGAAGAGCAAGATTATGTAATTTCAACAATTGATAATTATTATCTCAAAAAGTCATGAAAAAGTTAATCCTTGGAACAGTTCAAATGGGGCTTAATTATGGTGTAAATAATAGTTTAGGTAAAATTACATTAGTTGAAAGTAAAAATATTTTAAAACAGTCATATTTATCTGGTATTGATACATTAGATACAGCAGATGGCTATGGAGATGCTCATAATGTAATTGGAGAATTTCATAAAGATAATCCGGATCTCAAGTTTAAAGTAAATACAAAATTATCCCATAATATAAGTTATAGAGATGATATTAAGTCCAAATGTATTGAATATATAAATGTCTTAAATGTTGATTCTATTGAGGTATTGATGTTTCATTCGTTTGAATCATATTTAAATAATCGAAATTGTATTAGTCAATTAAACGAACTTAAAGATCAGGGTCAAATTAAGAATATAGGTGTTTCTGTTTATACAAATGATGAACTGAAATATTTAATTGAAAATGAACCATTTGTAACAGTAATTCAACTTCCTTTTAATTTGTTTGATAACAATTTTATTAGAGGAGAATTATTGATACAAGCAAAAAATAATAATAAAATTATTCATACTAGATCGGCCTTTTTACAAGGTCTTTTTTTTATGAATCCAAGTGGACAAAATAAAGTTCTACACTATTTAAAAAACGAACTTTCTTTATTAAATAAAATTTCTACTGAGGAAAATTGTTCAATTTCAGATTTAGCACTTAGCTATTGCGTTAAACAAAAATTTATTGACAAAGTCATTATTGGGGTAGATTCTACCGAACAATTGTTAGAGAATATTAAATCATCTTCGTATTTAATTAAAGATGAAGTAGTTGAAATAATAAACAAAATTCAAATAACAAAACTTGATTTATTAAATCCTTCAAAATGGGACTAAATACTATTTTAATAACACAAGCAAGATTAGGAAGCACAAGATTGCCACAAAAAGTCTTAATCGAAATTGAGGGGAAGCCTCTTTTGAAAATACATCTTGAAAGGCTACAAAATTGTAAAAATATTTCTAAAATTATTGTTGCGACTACAGAAAATATTGAGGATGAAATAATATACGAAAATTCGATTAAATGGGGATTTGAAGCATATAGGGGATCCGAGTTTGATGTGCTCGATAGGTATTATAAAGCAGCTAAAGACAATTCTGCCGATTGGGTTGTAAGAGTTACTTCAGATTGTCCATTGATAGATCCAAATTTAGTTGATCAAGTAATTTCTTATACACAAAACAATCAAGCTGATTATGGATCTAATACTTTAATAGAAAACTTTCCTGATGGTCAAGATATAGAAGTTTTTAAATTTTCAGTTCTAGAGGATGCTTGGAATAATGCTAAGCTAAATTCTGAAAGAGAACATGTTACTCCATTCATTCGAAAAAATTCCACTTTTAATAATATCAATAAGTATTTATCTGTTAATTTCTCATGTAAGGGAAATTTTAATAAAATAAGAATGACTGTTGACGAACAAAGTGACCTTTATACTATTGAAAGTTTAATTAAAAATTTGGGATATAATGGAACTTGGGAAGAATACTCTGACTTTATAATTAATAATCCTCAAAAATTTGACAATCAGAATATTATAAGAAACGAAGGCTATTTAAAATCTCTAAAAAAAGATTAAAATGAAAACAGGTCAAAAATTATATAAAAAAGCAAAAAACCTTATTCCAGGTGGAACGATGTTGTTATCTAAAAGGCCAGAAATGTTTTTGCCAGAAAATTGGCCATCTTATTATTCAAAGACCAAAGGTTGTGAAGTTTGGGACTTAGATGGTATTAAGTATTTCGATATGTGTATAATGGGAATCGGCACTAATACACTTGGGTATTCACATGATGAAGTGGATAATTCAGTCATAGATACAATACATAAGGGAAATATGAGTACTTTGAATTGCCCAGAAGAAGTTTATTTAGCCGAGAAGTTGATTGAAATGAATCCATGGGCTGATATGGTTCGTTTTGCAAGAACTGGAGGCGAGGCAAATGCAATTGCCATTAGAATAGCTCGCGCAGCATCAGGGCGTGACGAGGTTGCAATTTGTGGATATCATGGATGGCATGATTGGTATTTATCAACTAATCATAATGATGGTGATGGCCTTTCAAATCATTTATTGCCAGGATTAGATCCAACTGGTGTACCCAAGAACTTAAAGAATACTGTTCATCCTTTTTTGTATAATAATTTTGAGGAATTATTGAGTATTGTCAATAATCACAAAATTGGAGTAATTAAAATGGAAGTTGTTCGAAATTTTGGACCGGAAAATGATTTTCTCCAAAAGGTTAGAAATTTGGCAACACAAAAAAATATTGTATTAATTTTCGATGAATGTACTTCAGGATTTAGAGAAACTTATGGAGGTATATTCAAAAAGTATGGTATTGAACCAGATATGACAATGTTTGGTAAAACTATTGGTAATGGATATGCGCTCACTGCAGTTGTAGGAAAAAGAGAAATAATGGAAGCGGCACAAAAAACCTTCATAAGTAGTACTTTTTGGACCGAAAGAATAGGTCCAACGGCCGCACTTAAAACTTTGGAAGTAATGGAGCGAATACAATCCTGGGATATAATTACAGCGAAAGGAAACAAAATGAGGGATGGTTGGAACAAAATTGCTGAAAACAATAATTTAAAAATTAATATTTCCGGAATACCATCTCTGAGTTTCTATAATATTATTACAAACAATTCTGAAGATTTTTTAAAATATAAAACATTTATAACACAAGAAATGCTAAAAAGTGGTTTCCTTGCTAGTAATAATTTTTATGCATCAATTGCGCATACTGATTTGAATATGGAGAACTATTTAGATAAATTAAATCCAATATTTAAAATTATAAAAAAATGTGAAGATGGATATTTAAAGATTGATTCTTTGTTAGAAGGACCAGTTTGTCACGCTGGTTTTAAAAGATTAAACTAGACAATATTTTTTCTTAGTATTTTTTTAAATAGGTTTTTATGGTTTACAAATGTTTAAAATGTAATTTTTTAACTGATAATTATTTTGAAATTAAACCAATTTCTATTGACGATATTGAACAAATACGTATTTGGAGAAATAAACAAATGCATGTATTGAGACAAAAAAAAACAATTACAAATTCAGAACAGGTAACTTATTTCAACAACATATTATTGCCGGCTTTTAACCAAGAATATCCTAGTCAAATCATATTCTCATATTTCAAGGATAATATCTTAATTGGTTATGGAGGACTTGTTCATATATCATGGGAAGACAAGAGATCTGAAATGTCTTTTTTATTAAATCCAGAACTTGTTGAAATTGAAAATATTTATGATCAATATTTTTCAAAGTTTATAGATTTCATGAAAGAAATTAATTTCTCTATTCTTAATTTTCATAAACTTTTTACAGAAACATATTCACATCGTTTTTTTCATATTAGTATTTTGGAAAAATCTGGTTTTGAATTGGAAGGAGTTCTGCGTGATCATATTATAATTGACAAAAAGTATTTTAATTCATTAATCCATAGTATTATAAAAAATGTTTAATCAAAAAAGAATTTTTATTTCTGGAGCAGCTGGCGTGATAGGTACAGAAATGGTAGATATATTATTAAATCAAGGAGCTATTCTTTTTGTCGGTGACTTAAAGCCTTGTCCCGAAAAATGGTTTAATAAATTGGAATATTTTCATGGTGATCTAAATAATATTTGTTTTGAAGAACTGAATTTATTTAAGCCAGAATTTTTTATTCATTTAGCCGCTACTTTTGAAAGATCCTCTGAATCATATGACTTTTGGCAAGAAAATTTTAGACATAACATACAATTAAGTAACCACTTAATGACTATAATAAAAGATTTAAAAAGTATTAAAAGTGTTGTTTATGCATCAAGTTATTTAATTTATGACCCTCATTTATACAATTTTAATAGAAGTCAAGAAATTCCATATTCTTTAAAGGAAACGGATCCAATTTATCCTAGGAATTTAACTGGCATGGCTAAATTAGCACATGAAATTGAACTCCGCTTCTTAGATATATTTAAAAAAGAACAATTTTCAATTGGTATTCCAAGGATTTATCGCGGATATGGTAGAAATTCTAGAGATATTATATCAAGATGGGTTAGGGCAATATTAAATGATGAAGAAATTAAAGTGTATAGACCGGAAGGAATATTTGACTACATATATGCTAAAGACACAGCCTTAGGGATTTTGAAAATTGCAGAAGCAAAGGTAGAAGGTATAATAAATTTGGGTACTGGGTCTGCAAGAAAGGTAAGTGATGTGGTTAATGTACTAATTTCTCGTTTCCCAAGTGCAAAAGTTAAAAATATTGAAAGTGACATTCCATATGAAGCATCTCAGGCTGATATTAGTGAGTTGTTAAAAAAAATTAATTGGAAACCTACCTATTCTATTGAAAATGGAATAGATGAGATTATTGAATTTGAAAAATCAAGAATTAACAAAACTAATGTAAGTTTTGGCAATATATTAGTTACTAGTGCATCTAAAAAAATTGGGTTATTAAAAGCAATAAAAAAGGCATCTAATAAAATTTCAAGTGATATAAAATTATATTCCGGTGATACTAATTCAAATGCATTATGTAAATACTTTACTGATGACTTTTATTTAATGCCTAAAACAACAGAATCAAATAAATCTGAAATTTTAAATTGGTGCAAGGATAATAATATAACAGCAATAGTCCCAACCAGAGATGGGGAGTTATTATTTTGGGCTAATTGGAAATTAGAATTATTAAGTAATGGTATTAAAGTAATGGTTCCAAATGCGCGTTCAGTTGAAGCATGTTTAGACAAATTATTGTTTTCTTCATCATGTAGAAAGTTGAATTTGCCTGCAATTAATTCAGCTTTGACAATAGAAAATTGTGATTCTAACTTTTTTGTAGTAAAAGAGCGTTATGGGGCTGGATCACAATCAATTGCTATTAATGTTGATATAGAATCAGCTTTAAAACATTCAGAAACGTTAGAGAATCCTCTATTTCAACCATTTGTTCCGGGATCTGAAATATCTGTTGATTCTTACATTACTGAATCTGGGATTGTTAAGGGGATTGTAACAAGATTTAGGAGTGTTGTTGATAACGGTGAATCTGTTATAACAGAAACCTTTTTTAACGAAACTTTAAATAATCAACTATTAGAAATAATAAAAAAATTAAATCTTTATGGGCACGTTATTTTACAGATAATTTTAGACGCAAATAACAATATTCACATTATTGAGTGCAATAGCAGATTCGGTGGCGCTTCAACTTTATCATTGGAAGCGGGTTTAGATTCATTTTATTGGTTTTTGCATGAAGCAAATGGAATTAATATTGACAATTTGCCATTTCAAGTAAAAAAGCAAAAAATTACCCAAATTCGTTTCCCTCAAGATTTGATTCTTTATGATATTAGTATTTGACTTGGATGATACATTGTATGATGAAAAGCAATTTGTTTATTCCGGTTTTTTAGAAGTTGCAAATTGGATTTCAGAGATGTCAAAAACATCCTCTAATATAATTTATGAATCTATGGTTAAAGACCTATCAGTGAATGGACGTGGTGAAGTTTTTAACAATGCATTGAAAATATATTTTCACAAAACAAAAAAAAATATTAAAAAATGTATAAGTATATATCGTTTACATAAACCAAGAATAAGTCTTGAAAAAGATGTAGTGAACCTTTTGATAGAATTAGGTAAGACTTATGAATTATACATTGTCACAGATGGAAATAAAATTGTACAAAATAATAAAATTAAGTCTTTAGATGTTGAGAAGTTTATAAAGAAAGCATTCATTACGTATAGATATGGATTAAAAGCATCTAAGCCTTCTTTAAAATGTTTTGAGATAATTAAAAATATAGAAAAAATAAATTGGCAGGAATTAGTTTATATTGGGGATAATCCAAATAAAGATTTTGTCAATTTAAATAAAGTAGATGCAATTACAATTAGAGTTTTGCAGGGTGATTATGCAAATATTGAAGTTACAAATGAGTACGATGCAAAATTTAAAATTGATAAACTTACCGATTTAAGAATGTTAATTAAAAATATTTTATGAAAATAGGAAATTATAAGATTGATAAAGATAGCCCTTGTTTTATTATAGCTGAATTATCCGCTAATCATAATGGAAGTTTACAAACTGCTATCGAAACCATCAGATCTGCAAAACGCGCTGGTGCAAATGCAATAAAGTTGCAAACCTATACACCTGATACTATTACAATAGATTGCGATAAAGACGATTTTGTGATTAAAGGGACTATTTGGGAAGGAAGAAATTTGCATAAACTTTACCAAGAGGCATATACACCTTGGGAATGGCATGAAACCTTGTTTAAAACTGCAAAAGAAGAAGGGTTAATTTGTTTTTCTTCTCCATTTGATAAAACAGCAGTGGATTTGTTAGAATCCCTGAATACACCTGCGTATAAGATTGCTTCTTTTGAAATCACTGATATTCCATTAATTGAATATACAGCATCTAAAATGAAGCCTATTATTCTTTCAACGGGAATATCAACCCAAGAGGATATAAGTTTGGCAATTGATACATGTTTAAGAGTTGGTAATAATAATATTGCTTTATTGAAGTGCACCTCAAGTTACCCAGCTCCACTTGAAGAAGCTAACCTTTCAATGATTAAAGATCTTGCCAATCGTTATGATGTAATTACAGGATTGTCCGATCATACAATCGGAAGTCTTGCCCCAGTTATATCAGTTTGTTTTGGGGCGAAAATAATCGAAAAGCATTTTATTATAGACAGAGAGATTGGTGGGCCTGATTCATCTTTTTCTATGAATGAAAATGAATTTGCTGAAATGGTCTATTCAGTTAGACAAGCTGAAAGCGCAATTGGGAGTATAGATTATTCACTAAGCGAAAAACAAAAAATATCTAGAGCTCATTCTAGGTCATTATATGTTGTTAAAAATGTAAAATTTGGTGAGGAATTTACAGAAGAAAACGTAAAGAGTATAAGACCCGGTTTTGGTTTGCATCCAAAACATTACAAAGAAATATTGGGAGGGAAAGCAAACTCAGATATTGAAAAAGGGACTAGATTTTCATTTGATCTTATTCAAAAATAATAACTCGATGAAGGAAAATATTTTTATTTACACACCATTTAGTGGCAGTTTTTATGATAAATATCTATTAAATTTAGTTGACAATTTAAATTATAATGAAATTATAATTGGATCACCTCATGATTTAAAAATACAATTTCCTACTAATATAAAAGTTATCAAGTTTGATGAGTTTAGTTATTGGTCGAAAGCTGGTGATTACAAAGAGTTGCATGCACTGATCGATTTTTTAGATACCCAAAATATATATAGGCTTCACATTTTAAGATACTCTCACGAAAATCTATTTTCTATTCTTGTCAATCACCCAAAAATACATAATTTTAAAATTTCTATAGGAATTTTTGGTCATAGAGAAATCATCGAAACAGGAACACGGTTAAATTTATTTGACAAACTAACTAATTCTAATTTAATAAGCTCTATTTTGATCCACTCAATTTCTAAAAATGTTGTACCTCCAGAACTATTGAAATATAATCACAATTTAAAAGTCCATTTTGTTAGTGACCCTATATATGATAACATTGAAGATTATAATTTAGTGAATTATGTATCTGAAAATATCAAACTGCTGTATTTTGGAACATTCTTTTTTGGCAAAGGAGTTGATATTTTAATCGATGCATTAGATCATATTAAAATTGATAATTTCGAACTAACGATTGCCGGAGATGCAAGTACCGCGAATTTCGATATATCTAATATAGAATCTAATGATAAAGTTAATTTTATTAATAAATATTTAAGCGAAAAAGATGTAGTTGCATTGTTTCAAAATAGCAACGTAATAGTACTTCCATATAGATCGACATATCAGTTTGATACAAGCGGGGTGCTAGTCCAAGCGGCATTATCAAAAAGGTTAATTATCGTTCCTGATATTTTTCCATTTAACGAGGTAGTTAATAAATATTCACTTGGGCTTACATTTGAACCTAATTGTTCAGAATCTCTTTCAAAATCAATAGTTCAATTGGTTACTAATTATGATCAATTTTATTCTAAAGCAAACTTTAGTGAGTTTGTAGAAAATATTTCCACTTGGGAAGAAATGTCAAATTTAATTTAAATTTATTATGAAAAACGTAATTGTATTAGGAGGTGGCGGTTTTATTGGAGGTCACCTAGCAAAGTCTTTAAAGGAGTCAGGATGTTTTGTAAGAATTGCAGACATCAAAAACCATGAATATTTCGAACATTCGGAAATTTGTCATGAATTCATTAAATGTGATTTGACCGACCCTAAAGCAGTAGAATTAGTAATTAGTGAAAATTGTGATGAATTATATCAATTAGCAGCAGATATGGGTGGTGCTGGATATATTTTTACTGGAGCAAATGATGCAAATGTTATGCATGGTTCTGCTTTAATTAACTTGAATGTAGTCCATGAATCAGTGAAGAAAAATGTCAAAAAAGTATTTTATTCTTCCTCTGCATGTATGTATCCAGAACACAATCAATTAGATCCAGATAATCCAAATTGTGAAGAATCATCTGCATATCCAGCTAATCCTGATTCAGAATATGGTTGGGAAAAATTGTTTAGTGAACGTGTTTTTTTAGCATTTAATAGGAATTATAATTTAGATGTTAGAATTGCCAGATTTCATAATATTTTCGGACCTCAGGGAACATGGACAGGTGGAAAAGAGAAAGCTCCTGCAGCGATGTTAAGAAAAGTTGCAATGGCAAAAGATGGCGAAGAGATAGAAGTTTGGGGAGACGGAAAACAAACTAGAAGTTTTTTATATATTACCGAATGTATTGAGGCTATTAAACGTTTGATGGAAAGTTCATTTATTGGACCTGTTAATATTGGTTCAGAAGAAATGGTAACGATAAATCAATTAGCACAAAATGCAATTAATATTTCAGGTAAAAATATCAAAATCAAAAATATTGATGGAGATGAGTTTATTTCAAAGTACGGTTTTAAATGCCCTAGAGGAGTAAAAGGTAGAAATTCTGACAATAGATTATATTTTTCTCAGATTGGCTGGAAAGTATCTTTGCCTTTAATTGATGGAATGGGAAAAACATATGAGTGGATTAACAAACAAGTTAACTTAAAATAATCAACTACTAATTCAGTATATATTTTGAAATCAAATAAACTTTTTGTTCTAGTACTCCAATTATTGGAGAAAATTTCAGTTTCAATTCATGAAACCTACATAGTTTCTAGGATATTTATTTTCAATTATAAATATTTTAAAAAAAATAAAGTAACTAGAAGAAGTGTATATATAGATTGCGGATCCAATTTAGGGCAGGGTTATGATTTTTTTTCACGCTACTTTCCCATTAGTAATTTTGATCATGTATTGGTAGAACCAAATCCTTTTTGTGTTAAAGTGCTTAAAGATAAATATCTCAAAAATAGTATCAATAAAACTTTGAGTATTATAGGTAAGGCTGCAGATGTAAAAGATGGGTCAGCTTTATTTTATGGTTTAAATAATGTTAATAAAGGAGAGTACTCAGACGGAGCAAGTATTCAAGAGTTTCATAATTCTGCATTATATACTTTAGATAAAGATGATGCAATAGAAGTAGAGACGTTTGATTTCTCTTCTTTTATTAATGATTGCCATAATAAATACGAAAAGATTGTAGTGAAAATGGATATTGAAGGGTCGGAATATGGTATTTTAAATAAACTTCTAGAGGATGGAAATGCGAAACATATTGATTTAATTTTTGTAGAATTTCATTCTGCTTATATGGTTGATAAACAAAAACATACTTTTAGTACTTTAGAAAAGGATTTAATTAATTCTTTTAGAAAACTAGGTGTTGAATTTTATATTTGGAGATAATATTTTTTAATAGAACATAATTTAAATTGGACTTTTCAAAATACAAGGTTGTCAATAAAGAATTTCAAGAAAAATACTTTAAGTATATTACAGCATATCCTAACGCATTTTTATTATTTGAAAAATATTTAAGGACTCTCTCTGATCCTCAAAACGCTATTAATGCTTCACAATTAATTATTAATTACAGCAGGTTTAGTTTTGTTAAATCCCTTTATAGAAATTACGTTAGATTTTTATTAAAACTTTGTCACAAGTTCCTGAATAATGAAAAATTAGGATGCTATATATATAATATAGATAGATTCCCGGGTTTATATGAAAGTTTTTTAGACAGTAAATCGATTTCAATAAGGCATAAACCCAAAAGTATTTTATCATATTTTTCATTAAGTAAAATTGACTTACATTCCATAGTTTCCTCAAACCTTAAAATCATTAAATTTTATAAACGTCTTCAAAATTCTAATATTGATATAATATTAGAACAAAAGGATATTATGAGATATATTGATGGGGTTGTTTTAAAAGAGATAGAATTAGCAGCGCTATTTTTAAGTAAATACAAAATAAGTTCAATAATTTCTACAAGCGATGATGATCCATATATGAGAATTTTATGTTCTGCATCAAAGCTTTCAAAAACAGAGATCAATATAATTGCCCATGGATATATTGGTCATCCATCATTATTAACAATAGCCCCAATATTTGGAGATAAATTATTTGTTTGGACACAAGTTCAAAAAGACGATTTAATTAAGTATTTGGATGAAGAAAATGCAAACAAAATACATTTTGAGGGCTCTCCTTTAATTATAAATAGAAAACAAAATATTTTAAAAACTAAAATAGTTTTATTTGCTTTGGGCTGTTTACCTGTTGATAAATTAGCGAAAGATGATTCTTTAGATATAATTGAAAAATATTTATCCATTATACTAACTTTCGATTTTCTAGTTGAAATACGTTTTCATCCCCAAGACGACTCAAATTATTTAAACTTTATACAAAAATTCCAGGGTAAAGTTTTTAAGTCAGAAAATCATTCTGTTTACGATTCAATTGTAACATCAGAATTTGTTATTTCAACGCCTACATCAATTATTATTCAAGCAATACATAATGGTAAAAATGTATTTCAGATTGATGAGTTGTCAAATGAAATTTACTATGAACAAGCAGTCGTAGTTAATTTGAATAATATATCAGATGAAATTAAATTTGAAATTGATGGACACTCCAGAGCGCTCCCCAGTGTAAAAGCCTTAATGCCAGAGTCTTTGGTCAGTAAATCTTGTTTGTTTATAAAATAAGTTTTTTTTCATATGAATGTAGCTGTATATACTTGCATAACTAATAGTTATGATTCCTTAAGTTTGCCTAGGTACATTAATTCAAAACTAGATTATTACTGTTTTAATGATGGAAGTATAGATGTGTGTGAACCATGGATTAGTGTCAGATTAAATGACATTCAAAATCCAAAAGATGCAAATCGAAAGCTTAAATTATTGCCACACCAAAATGATATATTAAAAACATACGACATCACTATTTATATCGATGGTTCAATAGAAATAGTATCTGATTTGAATTTTATAATTGACTATATAATAAATACTGAAGGTCATACGTTTATTTACGAACATAAGTATAGAAATTGTATTTATGATGAATGTATAGAGTGTTATTTAAGTAACAAAATATCGCTCAGTTCGTGTAGAAAAATGTTAGCATTTCTATTAAATGAAAATATGCCACCAAAAATTGGTTTGTTTGAAGCAACAATACTAATTAGGAAAAGTAAAAACCTGGAGTGTATTAATTTAATGAATCATTGGTGGGAAAATTACATTAATAGTTTTGGGGTTAGAAGGGATCAAATTGCTTTAATGTATACTTTATGGTGTAATAAACTAAATGTTTCAACATTGGGCTTGCCAGATTATCATTATGGAAATTTAAATTTTAAGTCAAAAAACAATCATACAAATTCTGGTCTAAAATCATTTTATAATTGGTGGGTTCGGCGACCAGGTCTCAAAACTCTTTTAAAATTTAAGATACTTAAGCTTGATAAGGATTAATTACCTCGTTTCGAGTATATTACTGTGCTTTTTTATAATCTGGTTGTCATATTTTGCTGGCTGGAGATTAACTGGTATAGATAGAGAAAATTACATTGATATGTATTTTGGTGTAGTTAATTCTGATTTACTGTCAGCGAAATTATTTAGTTCGAAAGATATATTTTTCTTGATTTCATCTGAAGTTGTAAATCTATTTACTGATGATTCACGTTATTTATTTACCCTTTTAATATTATTGTCATTTTCAATTAAGATTTTTGTTTTCAGAAAGTTAAGCCAAAGATTTTATATATTAATTTTTTTAATTTATTTGACTTTTCTTTCGTCAGTTCTCGAGTTTATTGCTTTTAGATCGGCTTTGTCCATGAGCTTTTTATTGCTTGCTATTCTTAGACCTAATAAAAAGTATTTGTTCTTAATACTATCTGTTTTATCTCATATAAGTTCAATTTTACCAGCATTATTATTAATTCCTTCTTTTATAAAGTTTGCTAATAAATACAAAATAGTCTATTTGATATTTTTTTTGATTCCAATTTTTATTGATTCAAACGTATTAAGTTTTTTACCACAGGGGGAAAGCTACGTCAATAATCAGCAAGGGTCTTTGAAAGCCTTTATTTTGCCTTGTTTAACACTGATTATAAGTTTACTTATTTTAAATAATTTCAAGATTGTTTATACAAATAATCCGAATAGTAAGATTATGATTTTTATTAATAATTCTATATCATTAATATATTCTTTAATTTTTTTTTCAATTGGTATTACACCGTTTATCGTTACAGCAGCCACTAGATATTTAGAATTGGTATATCTTCTTTTAATAATAGCAGGTGTGGCAATGTGTAAAAAATCTTACATAAATCTTATTGGTTTTCTGCTTCTAATTTTAGTTTTAGTTTATTTAAATATTGTAAAAAACTTATGGGTAAATA
>JACCDH010316641.1_pt1 | contig 17553 bp, 15 predicted proteins | sample 7442481 | NCBI WGS metagenome assembly JACCDH01 (sample SAMN15323433, study PRJNA562643) | freshwater metagenome | isolation source: river surface water | place: USA:Blue River Watershed | collected 2017-08-15
AAGAATAGTTCAGCTCACAATCTATAGGTTCATGTCTATCCGGCACACCGGCAATTTGTATATGACCTATTTCATTCATATGCTGACGTAGAGTCGTCACGATGTCACCCTCTGTAATTTGCGCATGATAAAAATCCATTTGCACTTTCACATTCGGCTCACCAGATTTTTTACGCAAATCATGCGCCTGCTCTTGCGTAGTTAAAAAATAGCCTGGCATGTCGCGCTGATTTATTGGCTCTATCAGTAAGGTAATGCCATAGCTAGCAAGCTGCTTAGCTGCATACTGTAAATTAGATAGATACACTTCTTCGCATTGTTTTATATCTGCGTCTTTAGGTATTACACCCGCCATCATGTGTAAGCGTCGCGTTCCTAAAGCAAAGGCATATTTCAAACCTAATGCGATGCTTTGTTTAAAATCTTCCTCTCTTCCAGGCAGCGCTGCCAATCCTCGCTCACCTGCGGCCCAATCACCAGCAGGAAAATTAAATAAAATATTTTCTAACTGATAGCGCATAAGCAAACTAGATAATTTTTGCTCTGAATATTCATACGGGAATAAAAACTCAACCGCTTTAAAACCAGCATCCGCTGCAGCAGAAAAACGCTGCAAAAATTCATGCTCGTTAAACATCAAACTTAAATTCGCTGCAAACTGTGGCAAAGTTATTTACTCCATAAAATTTTAAAAATAAGACAAAGCAAAATAAATTGCCCTGACGGTCTTGTCAATCAAAGTACTCATTTGCTATTCAAACCACACCCATCAAGATAGGAATTTAATCTGATATCGGATGTGGTACACCATTTTTATCTATAAGCACTGTGATTGTTTTCCATTTTACTTCCGCATTGGCAGTCAACGTTAACAATGCTATCCAACCCGTAGTGGTTTCTTTGTCATGAAATCCATTAAAGACGAAATTACCTAAACTATAGATAATAGGTTTGTTTTTATAGATTTCAATATTCTGTGTGACATGAGGATGCCCGCCCACTACTGCATCTGCTCCGCTGTCTATCATCAAATGCGCTAGTGTTTGCTGCTGAGATGAAGCGATTTTTTCATATTCCCAACCCCAGTGAGGTACTACTATTACCCAATCTGCGCGATGCACTTCGCGCGCACGTTTTATATCAGCGACAATAAAATCAGTATCTAACCAAGCCACACCTGCTCTATCTTCCAAGGCTTCAAAACTTCTGGGGAAAAATCCGTCATAACCTAAGACTGCAATTTTCTTTCCTTTGACAGTGGTGAGATAAGGTTCATGTGCAGCACGTAATGTGCGACCACCACCAAAATAAGCGAGCTGTTTTTTCTCTAACTGATACAGCATATCTTCAAAAGCGACAGGCCCAAAATCTCCTGCATGATTATTCGCTACCGATACTGCATCAAAGTATTTTTTTAGTGTTGTAATCACACGTGGATGCGCACGAAATGTATAAGTCTTATCTTCAGCTTTTCCTTTTTGGCTCACTGTACATTCAAGATTACCTATGCGTATATCAGCCGCACGGAAAATTGATCGCACATAAAAAAATGGATCTCTACCCTGAGCAATCAGTTGTCCCGGACGCTCAGCCAACATGATATCGCCTACAAATAACATCGTAATATCAGTTTCTTCAGCATGAATGATATGGCTAAACAAAAGAAGTAAAAGCGAGAAGAATATTTTCAACATAACGCTATAAAGATCTAATTAAAAAATATCTTAAAAAATTTATTGATCACAATGTGCAAAGCATTGCATGAATAATTCTTTTTCCATACGTGCTGAATAAACTTTATGTAAACCAAAACCGGATTGATGCTGGCTACAGTGTGCTTGGGTGAGCGTGTATTCAGCAGCATGGATCAATACATATCGATTCTTAGCATCATGGTAGACATAAGTTTTTAATTTGCCACGCTCAGCCAAATACTGTGCTGAAAATCGAAATGGTGACAAGACATCCGTAGTTGTCATTGCATAGACATCATCAGTGGGACGCACTTCGACATGCACTGTTTTCCCACCATATTCAACATTACAACGAACGTGAACTTCACCAGACCACGCCACTGACATGGTGAGCGATGCTGCGGAAAACAAAACATAAAACAAAATAGTTTTCATTTTTTTAATTTTTTCTGCTTATTGAAAGGTAATTTAGTAAAAAATAACGAAGAACAACCCCATCTTTTACTAAAACGCACAGAACTATTCACAAAAATGCGGGATTTAGTCACTTTAACTTCTATTATCATCCACACTCAACATAAGGATGCGGTTTATTCCGTTCACAACCAACATCATGACATTTCAGGCTATCGCATTCGACGCATACGGCACACTCTTCGATGTGTATTCCATAGGCGCGCTTGCAGAAAAACTCTTCCCCAACAAAGGCGAAGCTTTGGCAACGCTATGGCGTGATAAACAAATTGAGTACACACGCTTAAGAACCATGTGTTCTATGTACAAGCCATTTTGGGAAGTGACACAAGATGCACTTATTTTTAGCTGCAATAAGCTTGGCCTCCATCTAGATTTTGATTCACAAAATGCACTGATGGGTCAGTACGCAAAACTCCAAGCCTTCCCAGAAAATCTCGACGTACTCAAGCAATTACAAAAAATGGATTTAAAACTTGCCATTCTTTCAAATGGTAATCCACAGATGTTGGAATCTGCTGTGAATGCAGCTGGTATGCAAGGCATCTTCAATCACTTGTTATCTGTCGATAGCGTAAAAAAATATAAAACTGCTCCTGAAGCTTATCAGCTAGGGCCAGACATGTTTAGCCTGCCTGCCAAAAAAATTCTCTTCGTCTCGAGTAATGCGTGGGATGTCTGTGGAGCGACATGGTTTGGCTACACCACTTTCTGGGTGAATCGTGCAGCAGCACCGATTGAGGAATTAGGCGTTAAACCAGATGCCGAAGGAAAAACACTTAAAGACTTACTCAGCTATGTAGAAAAATCTTTAGCCGATTCACATGCAAGCAGTCATTAACTATTTTTAGTTTTAAACGTATTTAATTTTTCATTTCACATCATCTTATTGAGGTTTACCGTATGACACAACGCACCCAAGTTAACCGACTACAAGTCGCATCTGTTCTTCAACAATTCATCGATCAAGAAGTATTGCCAGGCACAGGTGTAGATAGCTCGGCATTTTGGAAAGGCTTTGATGCGATTGTGCATGACCTCGCACCCAAGAATGCAGCTTTACTTGCTGAACGTGATCGTCTTCAAACAGAATTAGATAAATGGCATAGCGCACATCCTGGCCCAGTTACTGATATCCCAGCTTACCGAACATTTTTAACCAGCATAGGCTATCTAGTTCCTCAACCTAAAGAGGTTGCTGCCACCACCACTAATGTAGATGCTGAATTGGCTTTACAAGCTGGCCCTCAATTAGTTGTACCTATTTTGAATGCGCGTTACGCTTTAAATGCAGCAAATGCACGTTGGGGCTCACTCTACGATGCGCTATACGGCACCGATGCAATCTCCGAAGCGGATGGCGCAACCAGAGCCGGTGCTTACAATCCAGTACGTGGTGCTAAAGTGATTGCTTATGCACGTGCATTGTTAGATCAAGCAGCAGCTTTAGCAAAAGGATCGCATAGCGATGCCACTAGCTATCAAATCAACGATGGCAAACTTACTGTCACTTTGAAAGATGGCAGCATCACCACATTAGCAGACGCCACAAAATTTGTAGGCTATCAAGGATCAGCGGATCATCCAACTTCTGTATTGTTGGTTAATAATGGTCTGCACATTGATATTCAAATCGATCGCAACCATTTGATCGGCAAAACTGATGCAGCTGGCATTGCTGATCTCGTGATTGAATCTGCTTTATCGACCATCTTAGACTTAGAAGATTCTATAGCTGCAGTTGATGCCGATGACAAGGTCGTAGGTTATAAAAACTGGTTAGGTATTTTAAAAGGCACCTTAGTTGAGAAAGTCAGCAAAGGTGGTAAAAGTTTTGATCGCACCTTAAACGCAGATCGTCAATACACCGCTGCTGCCGGTGCGCAAGGTGCAAAAGATGGCGTCGTCACTTTACATGGTCGTTCATTACTGTTCTTACGTAATGTTGGTCACTTGATGACGAATCCAGCCATTCTTTTAGAAGACGGTCGTGAAATTCCTGAAGGCATACTCGATGCTGTTGTGACAGTCACGATCGCCTTACATGACTTACGTCGCAGCAAAGAACAAAAGTTAGGTAATTCACGGACTGGTTCAGTCTACATCGTCAAACCAAAAATGCATGGCCCTGCTGAAGTGGCATTTGCTTGTGAATTATTTACACGTGTAGAAGAACTGCTTGGACTGCCTGCTAACACCGTGAAGCTCGGCATCATGGATGAAGAACGTCGCACTAGCACCAACTTAAAAGCTTGTATCAATGAAGCGCGTGCACGTGTCGCTTTCATTAACACGGGCTTCTTAGATCGTACTGGCGATGAAATGCACACGGGTATGCATGCTGGCGCCATGTTACGCAAAGGTGATATGAAGACCAGCACATGGCTGACTTCTTATGAGCGCAGCAATGTGTTGGTTGGCTTGTCCTGTGGTCTCAGTGGTCGCGCGCAAATTGGTAAGGGTATGTGGGCTATGCCCGACATGATGGCAGCGATGCTAGAACAAAAAATTGGCCATCCTAAATCAGGCGCTAATACGGCATGGGTACCATCACCAACCGCAGCTACTTTGCATGCACTGCATTATCATCAAGTCAAAGTTTTTGATATACAAAAAGAATTAGCTAAGGTTGATGCCCCTGCTGAAATCGATAAACTGTTGAATGGCTTGTTACAAGTTCCAGTTGCGGATAAACCAAATTGGTCTGCTGCAGATATTCAACAAGAATTAGATAACAATGCGCAGGGCATACTGGGCTATGTCGTACGTTGGATTGATCAAGGTGTGGGATGTTCGAAAGTACCTGACATACATAACGTCGGCTTAATGGAAGATCGCGCTACCCTGCGTATTTCAAGTCAGCATATTGCTAACTGGATGTTGCATGGCGTAGTCACTGAAGCACAAGTGACTGAAACATTACAACGTATGGCGAAAGTCGTTGATACACAAAACGCAGGTGATCCATTGTACAAACCAATGGCAGCAAACTTTGAAGCATCATCCGCTTACAAAGCTGCGCGTGATCTCGTTATGAAGGGATTGGAGCAACCTAGTGGTTACACAGAACCACTATTGCATGCTTGGCGTTTGAAAGTAAAAGCAGGCGCTTAAAATGGAGGGTCAGTAGGTACGATTAGCGTAGCGTAATCGTACGTCAACTACTTTCGTCTTTCTGGCTCGTACGAATACGCTACGCTATTCGTACCTATAAAACTACAATCTATTAAATAAAAAATTAAATAATTAATTTTTATTTTGCATTACTCATAGGTGCACCTAGCGCCAACCATTTTTTAAAAGCGACTGATGCTATACGCGCATAGTAATCACGGATTTGACTGGAGATCACTTTGGGATAAACAGGAATAAAGGTTATGTTTTCACCTTGTGATAAAAATCCCTCTGCCCAAGCGCCACACACCACGCCTTCTTCTATCAACAAAGCTTCTCTGTCAGCGTAATGATCTTTAATCTCGGTTAACACTTGCTGACGTTGCTTTAACATTTCTTCAGACTTCATCTCGGTATTTTTTGATTTTTTTTCATTCGTATAAAACTCAGAAAATAATGCCGGCATTTTTTGTAATTTAATTTCAGACTCTGTATTTTTTTCTGCAGCAATTGAAAAAATAGTGGTTATCGCTGAACAGCGTAGCAATTGATTTTCTAATCGTGAATCTTGAGCCTGTGCTGATACCAAGCTACTCAAACTCCAAGCAAAAAAAATCATGAATGCTTTAGCTACAATCGATTGCATGATTGACCTCATCAATTTCAAACATAAAATAACCATTACTTCATCGCAGACAAATCAAATGCACGCGCTAATAACTCAAATGAACGTAACTGCACAGCAGGATCATGCGTCCATGCACACACCACTAATTCATCAAGTTCTAAACTACTAGCTAGTACACGTAATTTTTCTGACGCTTGATCTGGCGCACCGACTAACGCTGTTGTGCGCATACTCTCCATACGTGCTTTATCCTCAGCACTTAAATCCATCATGGCTTCTTCTGGGGACAAGAGTGGACCAAAGCGTCCTCGATCACGATCGCAGCGCCAACGCGCACGACTTTGAAATTGCATCCATGCTTCTTCTTCTGTATCCGCTAACAGTGCTGATACACAAATGGTTGCATAGGGCTTAGCCAAATATTCACTAGGCCGAAACTGAGAACGATATAAATCGAGTGCTTCCTCAACACCGACACCATCACTAAAAAAATACGCAAAGGCATAAGGTAAACCTAAATGCGCTGCTAATTGCGCACCGTAGTTTGAACTACCTAATATCCATAACGAAGGCGCAGTCTGCCCAATTGGCAATGCCCACACACCTTGACCAGGATGACCAGCAGGCATGGTTTGTCCTGTGACCCATGCTTGCAATTCCATGACTTGCTGAGGAAAACGTTCAGAGGCATAGCGATCAGGATTGAGTAATTGCGAAGTGCGGCCATCACTACCCGGTGCACGACCTAGGCCTAAGTCCACACGACCAGGAGCTAAGGCATCCAACACCCTAAATTGCTCTGCAACTTTTAGGCTTGAATAATGCGGCAACATCACACCGGCACTGCCGATGCGGATACGTGAAGTACGCGCTGCAATAGCAGCTAGCAGTACTTCAGGAGCAGTCCCAGCAATGCTAGGCAGACTGTGATGCTCACTCACCCAAAAGCGTTCATAGCCTAGCTTTTCGCAATGCTCAGCTAATGCCAAGGTATGACGAATGGACGCATCTTGTGGGCGCCCCTTAGCAATCACAGATTGATCAAGTACGGAAAGTTTTAACATGTGTGCATTATAGAGGGAAGCGCCGCTTCACTAGATGAGCCTCTTACCTAGCTAAAGTACTGTGGGACATGCGAATAACGGGAACATACTTAAGTGGAGTTTTACTTAATTGAACCGCAAATTTTTATAAAGATCACATGAAACGAATATTAAACAATCTTAGCCCAAGAAATTTAACACCACCTACTTATTTGAACCCAAATCATCAAGCTGATGAAAACCTTACGACACCACTCTACGCATTTACTCCACCACTACTAACTCATGATCTTTATATACAACTTGCAGATCTTTTATTAAAACAGGATTTCGAAACAGCTACCCATATCGCAGAAGTAAGAGATTTAACAGAAATATTCTATCTAACCGATACCTATCAAAAAACATTACTGATGTTTGCTGTAGAGGGAGGCAATACTGCACTAATCAGAATTTTACTAAGTAATGCGATCGATCCGGATGCATTAGCAAGCATGAAAGATTTTGTTGGAAGAACAGCGCTGATAACTGCAGGCAGGAGTGGTCATACCGAATCAATCAAAGTAATACTGGGCAGTGTCCACTTTCCAGAACAGCATATTTATGAATACGATCATTTCCACTGTACAGCGCTCATGACTGCTGCACAGGTGGGCAATCCCGAATCAATCAAGGTCTTGCTTAGCATGGCGAGTAATCCAGATACGCTAGCAGGTATGAGAGATTCAAGTGGCCGAACAGCACTAATGTACGCTGCGATGGCAGGTAACGCTGAATCAATCAAAGCTATTCTCAGCGGGGTGAAATATCCAGAAGATCTTGCATGCATGAGGGATGCAGATGGGAATACAACACTCATACTCGCTGCTTCGCGTAACAACGCTGAATCTATAATAGCCCTACTCAGCAATGTGAACAATGCAACACAACTTGCATTCATGAAGAATCAGGATGACTACAATGCGTTGATGTTAGCAGCCTTTGATGGAAGTACTGAAACTATTCATGCCTTACTTAACCATGTGAAGAATCCAATCGAGCTTATCTATTTTTATAATGATTCTGGCACAACAGCATTAATGCTCTGCGCTCAAAATGAAAACATTGATGATCTTGACTCTAATGTGATTACTGTAATGTTAAATATAGCAATGAAAATACGTGATACCAACTATCGAATGTCTCCACAATATAAAAAGGGAAAGCATGCGTATATATCGTTAGAGCCTGACTCACTCATTTTTCAAACAGATATAAATGGAAAGAATGCGTTTATGATTTCAGCGGAAGAAAGTAACGACTTAGCGCTTTTGACATTATTTAATTGGACCACAGATAAATTGGCTTTATTAAAACAAGAAAATAAAAATCAATGCCCTACGGTAGATTTACTCGACCCTGATCAGTGTGATGCACTCATTAATCTTCTGGAAAAACAAAAGCTATCAGAGTGTGTGCATAATGCAGACGTAGTACTGTCTTTACTACAAAAACAACAAGCTCATTTTCTTTAATCCAATTAAAACTGAGTCCTTGACTACATAGGACTTAATTTTCTTATTCTATTTAAATTATTACTAGTGGAAATATAAATTCACTCATACGACCTGACATGCGTTCGTGTCGATTCCCTACTTTCTATTCGTTTATATTGTGACGAATTGGTGCTGCATGACAATCAGAGTAACTATATTTTTAAACATAACATCACTTAAAATAAATTAAAAATATCGCTGTAATGCTTGAATTTTTTCTATAGATCTATTGGTACGAACTGAAAATATTGTTCGAAAAATTTCGTATTAAAACTGGAACTTACAAAATAGAAAGCTTACTTATCAGAACCTTAATAACCTACAAGGATGATATGAAGCAAACATCAAGCGATCCTAGCGCAAGGAATTCATTACAACCAGCATATCTGCAATCGATAAATCAAGAGAACATCCAACCAAATATTCCGATAAACGAACATTGTTCAGATACTCAGCCACAGATCATAGAAAGATCGCAGGTGGATAGAAATCAACTATTCCCTACAACGCCAACATCAGTAGATCTCTTAGAAGCTACCAATCTGCGTCTCATAAATCCAATCACAAAAAATATAAATCCACCACTATTAACGGATGATCTTTATTTACAGCTTGTGGATTCTTTATCAGCGCAAGATTTCGAATCAGCTATACGTATCGCGGGCGTGAGGGGCTTACAAGAACTTTATGAGCTAACTAATCAAGATCAAGAGACTTTATTGATAGTTGCTACAAAAAAGGAGGATACTGAAGTAGTCAACGCATTACTTAATAAGTTGAGTAATCCAGATTCATTCGCACATATACAGGATAAATATGGTTGCACGGCGCTGATGTATGCCGTAAGAACAAATAACACTGAATTAATCAAAGCCTTACTTAGCAGTGTGAACGATCGAGATATGCTCGCTTGTATAAAAGACAATTATGGTCATACAGCCCTAATGCACGCTACAGTAGCTGACGTTCCAGATTCAATCAAAACATTACTCAGCATGGTGAAGGATCCGGAAGCACTTGCATTTATGACGGATGAAGTGGGCATGAATGCACTTATGCTCGCTGCATATCGTGACTGTAGCGAATCAATCATTGCTTTGCTCACCAGTGTGAGAAATGGGAAAAATCTTGCATTCACGAAGAATGTGAGTGACTTCAATGCGCTGATGCTAGCAGCCCTTGGAAATAATACGGAATCAATCAAAGCCTTACTTGATAATATTGATAATCCAGAAGAGCTTGTCTATTTTCCTAATAATGATGGCAAAACGGCTTTGATGATCTGCTCTAGAAATGATTCTGGTTTTGAATTTAATCCTAATGGATTAATTATGATGTTACAGACTGTGAAAAATATTAGCGATCCTGATTCCCTAATATTTCTGACAGACATTAATGGAATGAATGCATTTATGATTGCTGCTGGAGAAAATAACGATTTAGCAGTAGCGACATTATTACATTGGGCTACAGATAAGTTAGCTTTATTGAAGGAAAAAGATATTAACCAACGAACAGCATTAGATTTACTTGATCCAGTTTTGTGTGATGGACTCATCAGACTTCTGAATGGAAATAAAATATCTGTAGAAGCAAAAGATCTTAATGAGGTACTGTCTTTACTAAAACAAAGAGCCCAATTTCATTAAGCTCATTGATAAAACTAATACAGTAGGTGGTCGCCATTCGGCGACCATTTTTTTTCACAATAGAAAATTTTAAATTTAATCAGAAAGTAAACATTATTCAGCTATTAATTCATATTTAAAACGGGAACATACATAAGGGAAAGCTTACCTATGCGAACCCTAACCTTTTTTAAGGATGATATGAAGCGAACATCAAGTGATTCTAGCCAAAGAAATTTAACGCCACCTGTGAATCCACAATGGCTACAGCAACAGAATATTCAGACAAATCAGCCGAATAACGAACACTATACGATTGTTCTACCACTATTAACCGATGATCTCTATGCATATCTTGTCGATCCTTTATCAAGACAGGATTTCGAAAGAGCTATGCGTATCGCGGGAGTGAGCAATTTATCTGAATTACTCCAACTCACCGATGCATACAGAAGAACATTGTTAATGTTTGCTGGAATGTCGGGTAACACAGAATTAATCAAAATTTTACTCAGCAATGCGAGTAATCGGGATGTGCTTGCAAGCATGATGGATGTGAATGACATGACAGCATTGATGCACGCCTTAAACAATGTTGAGTCAATCAAAGCTTTGCTCGGTAAGGTGGACTATCCAGATGCGCTTGCAAGCATGATCGATTCAAAAGGCTGGACGGCTCTCATGCAAGCTGGAATGACAGGTAACGTCGATTCAATCAAAGCTTTGCTTGGTGGGGTGAATAATCCGGATGCACTCGCATTCATCAAGGATTTTTATGGTTGGAATGCGCTGATGCACACTACACACTATGGCAACGCCGAATCAATCAACGCCATACTCAGCTTCGTAATCTATCGGGAGCAGCTAATATTTGAAGTCGATAATTATGGATTTACAGCACTGATGCACGCTGCAAAGAAGGGTAACGTCGAATCAATCAAGCTCTTGCTCAGCAGTGTAAAGAATCGGGATGCGCTCGCAAGCATGAAAAATATGAGAGGCGAGTCAGCACTGATACTAGCTGCAGAGTCGGGGAACGTTGAAGCAATCAAAGCCATCCTCAGTAATGTGAATAATCCGGAAGCGCTCGTATTTATGACGGATGCAAATGGCATTTCAGCGCTGATGCACGCTGTAAATCATGGTCATATCGAATCTATCAAAGTCTTGCTAGAAGGCGTGAGCGATCGGGATGCTCTGGTTTGTATGAAGGATTTGAATGGCAGGACAGCGCTGATGCACGCTGCAGTCCTTCATGATTTTGAATCAATCAAAGTTTTGCTAGAAAGTGTAAGCAATCCTGAAAAGCTAATATTCATGCGGAATTATAAAAACCAGACAGTACTAATGCTAACAATCGAGAAAATTAGCTGTGCTGAGTCTTTGGGAACTGATTATGAAATGATCATTCTCCATTATCCAGAAGCTGTGAAGCATGAAAATAAATATCAAACAGAATCAATCAAAGTCTTGCTCAGCTACGTGAGTAATAAAGAGGCGTTCATATGTAAGAAAGATGGAGATGATTGGAAAATGTTGAACTACGCATTACGTTTGGATAATGCGGAATTAGTCAAAATCTTGCTAGACAGCCTTAATAATTCAGACGAACTTTTAACCATGATAGATTCACAAGGCATGAATCTACTGATGCACGCTGCATCTCAAGGCAAAGCTAAATCAATCGACGTCATCCTGAGAAGTGTTAAAAACCCAGGAGCATTTGCAATGATGAAGGATTCAGAAGGCAGAACTGCGCTGATGCACGCCATATCTCATAACCACCTCAAATCAATCAAAGCCATTCTTAGCAATGTGGGTAATGCAGATGAGCTTGCATTCATGAAGAATAAGGATGACTACAATGCGCTCATGCAAGCAGTCTTACATGGAAGTTACGAAACAATTAATACCTTGCTTGACCATGTGAAAAATCCAATCGAGCTTATCTATTCTTCTAGTAGTAATGGCAGAACAGCGTTGATGCTTGCCGCTAAAGATCATTATCTTCCTCATTATGAGCCTAATGTGATAACCGCAATATTAGAGAATGCAAAAAAAATACGTGATCCTTACTATCGAATGTCTCCAAAATATAAAAAGGGAAAGAATGCTTATATATTTCTTGATCTTGACAATCTCATATATATGAAAGACTCAAAGGGAATGAATGCATTTATGTTTGCAATGAAAAATGGAATACCACATGCGATTCTACCTTTCTTGATTTTGGCCACTGACAAGTTAGGTTTATTTGATAAGAAAAATAATGATCAAAAAAATGTACTAGATTTTATTGATGAAGAATTGTGTAATGACCTCATACGAGATCTTGGAAGTAAAAAAATATCAATGAAATTGCATGATGTCGATGATGTACTCTCATTGCTAGAAAATCATAAAGCTAGCTATTCTCAAAGGAATTAAAAACTGAAGGTTTGTGGTCGCTATTTGGCGACCATTTTTTAAAAGAGAAAATTTTATTATTCACTCATTTTAATTAACGTAGTTCGCTTCCATCAGCATCTCGTATACAAATTTTTTATTAATCACTATTCAAATCTTTCAATTAAATCTATCAAAAAAATTATTTGGAAATAATTTTTTTAGAAGTCGATTTTTTTATTGTCGCCATTGGTCTATAGATTACATCATCAAGCAACTTTGGCTTAACTTGCCTGACTACACGATTAACTTTACTACTTGCCTGTAAATTACCAACGTAAGTAGCAATCGCAGTTGTGAGTAATTGATTCACACTACATTCTTCACACTCGGCTAATGCTGCAACTTGCTGATGTAACCCTCTAGGAATTCTGAGAGCAATTTTCCCGCTAAAGGAATCAAAGGAAATCGGCTCTCTAATTTTACGTCCATTTGCTAGCGATACATCTAACCAAGATAAGGCAGCTTTTTCTAAATTAGCTAACGTCTCTTCTGCTGTATCACCTTCTGCAACCAGTCCTGGAAATTCCTGAATAGAAGCAGTGTATCCACCCTCCTCTGCAGGTAGCAGACGTCTAACATAGCCTCTTTTTAAAATTTCCTTAGAATTCATCATCTCTCTCATTCTCTTTTAAATAAATTTCCCATTCATCGTGAATAAAATATTTTATTTAACACTAAATAACGATCATGAAATTTCTGAAGTTGAATTCGAGGATCTCATTCTCTCAGACCGATTCGAAAAAAGAAGAACTATTAGTAATGTATGACTTTTTAAAACGAAATATGAAAGATGTATTTTAAATATTAAGAAAATTGCATACAAATGGCGATGCTGTTTTAATCGATTATCAAGATTACCACTGAGGTTAATATGAATTCTGTGTTCAATCCCCCGCATCCGGGACTCACTCTACGCGATGACATTCTGCCTGCATTAGAGCTACAGATTGTAGAGGCAGCTGTGCAGTTAGGCGTCGATCGCACGACTTTATCCAAAGTACTGAATGGTCGCGCTGCTATTAGTCCTGCTATGGCTTTGAGCATTGAGCGCTGGCTAGGACGTGACCATGGAGGTGCGGCCGAATTCACCAGAACTCGATACGTAGAGAGTCCTATCTATCATGCAGTGTAAAAATCAATTTAAGCTACAGAAGTATTTTTATCGAGGTGAGCCTCTTTAATGGGTAAATGAATGAGCGCAGCACCTACAGCCAACAAAATGTCCACGTACCAAATCCAGTCATAGCTACCCGTTAATTCAAATACCTTTCCACCCATCCATGCCCCCATGAAACCACCTATCTGGTGAGACAACATCACAACTCCGAAAAGTGTCGCCATATTCGATACGCCAAAAAATTTAGCAACAAGACCCGCAGTTGGTGGAACGGTAGATAAAAAAGTTATCCCCATCACAGCGGCAAAAATTAATGCAGTCGTTCCTGTTTTAGGTGCTAATAAAAATAGAAGAATCGCAATTGCTCGAGCTGCGTAGACTAACGATAAAAGTGATTTCATTCTCCATTGACCTACAGCCCATCCCATAAGAATGCTGCCAATAATATTAAATAAACCCAGCATCGCAAGTGCCCATCCACCATACACTGGTGGAAGTCCACATGCTGCAATCACACTCGGTAAGTGAGTCGCCAACAAAGCCACATGAAAGCCGCAAACTAAAAATCCAATAGAGAGCAATCGAAAACCTGAATGGGATAAAGCTGCTCGAACAGCATCAACCGAGCTTATAGAAGAGCCACCAATTGCATGAGAAATTTGTTTTGGGCTTCGTAAAATGAATGCGGCAGGAAGAGCAATTAAAACTATTAAACCTAAAATTTGTACTGCGCCTGCCCAACCAATTCCTGCACTAAGGGCTCCTGCAATTGGTGCCATTACAAACTGACCAAATGACCCACCTGCATTCACAATGCCGGTTGCCATTCCTCTACGCTCTGGAGTAATCAACCGGGAAGTGGCAGCCATTAAGACAGCGGGCCCAGCTATACCTGCACCACCAGCTGAAAGAACACCAATGGCTAAAATTAAGCCTAAGGTTGAAGTCATTAGTGGTGTTATCACCGTGCCTATGGTGACGAGCAAAATACCAACGATGAGTACTCTGCCTGCACCAACTTTGTCAGCAATCGCGCCGGCGAAAGGTTGAGTCAACCCCCAACATAACTGACCACAAGCAAAAGCTAAACTGATAGAACCGATTCCTAATCCTGTCGCAGTATTAATCGGCGACAAAAAAAGTCCCATCGATTGTCGAACACCCATGGTCAATGCGAATGCACCAGCTGCAGCAGCTAATACCAACCAAAAACTAAACCGAGGAGTTATTGAATTAGTCATTTATTATTTTCTCCTGTTTCGTTCATGAGTTTGATTACTTTGCAAATCAACTTTTTAGTATTAGTCGTGCTAAAGCGTAAAAAAAAATAAAACGACAATTTAACGAACTTTGATTACAACTTTTCCTTTAGCACGGCCGCTTTCCACATAGGCCAATGCTTCGTTAGTGGAGTTGAATGGGAATATCTTGTCGACGACTGGACGTATGACTCCCGACTCAATCAGTGGTGTGATTTGTCTTAACTGACTACCACTGGCTTTCATGAACAAGAAAGTGTAGTCAACATGGATACGTTTCGCTTTTGCTCTGGTACGAAAACTAAGAGCACGGATAACTTGTTTCACAATCCATGGAGCCTTAATTTCATCTGCAAATGCTGGATCAGGAGGACCAGAGATTGAAATGAGTTTTCCACCGGACTTGAGCACGCTGAAAGACTTGTTTAATGTTTTGCTGTCTTGACTGTTGAGCACGACGTCGTAGTCACTTAGAATTTTTTCAAAATCATTTTTTTTGTAATCAACCACAACATCAGCACCTAGCTCTTTTACCCAAGCCAAATTGGCTGTGCTGGTAGTAGTGGCAACTGTTGCACCCAAGTGCTTTGCGAGTTGGATAGCAAACGTACCAACGCCACCAGAACCAGCCTGAATAAAAACCTTCTGCCCGTTGTTTATTTTTGCCTTCTCAACTAAAGCCTGCCAAGCCGTCAAAGCTACCAGTGGGATAGATGCAGCCTCTTCCATCGTAAGATTCTTAGGCTTGATTGCCAGTGATGCTTCTTTAATGGCGACAAATTCTGCAAATGTTCCGATCCGAAAATCATCAGGTCTGGAGTAAACCTCGTCACCTGACTTGAACTGCTGCACGTTGCGCCCTACTTTAACGACTACGCCTGCTACATCGTGGCCAAGTACAAATGGTGTGCGATACGGAAGAATGAGTTTGAATTCACCATTGCGAATTTTTACGTCCAATAAATTCACACCAGCAGCATGCACCTCGACTAAAACTTCGTCATCGCCAAGCTCAGGAGTTGGTACATCTGCCAACTTCATTGCGTTGCCTTTTCCATAGCGTTCAACAGTAAATGCTTGCATGGTTTTCCTTTTTTTAAAAAAATGCTGAGGTGTTAAACAATAGTCAGTCTGGTTACTATATTTCGTATGATGATCGTCATAAAAATAAGCAAAAAAAATTATTCGTTAGAGGCTACTGGAGACAGAACCAGATTCTTCAAGCTTGCATTACAAAGAGCCTCAGATAGTGCGGCATCATCAACGGCACGAGCTAATATCAGTGTTCCAACCATCGTAGCTACGGTAACCAAAGAACGTTCATGGGCACTAGGTTGTCCCCAATCTGGCATTTGCCTAGCAACGAGATCAATCATTTCTTTGATGCGTTGTGTGGCTGCATGGCGTACATCAGGAGTTTGACGTGGCATTTCAGAGCCTAACGCTGAGATTGGACAACCGTTTTCTATGCCCTGCACATGGTCTTTTGAGAGGTAAATTTCTAACAGCGACTTCAGTGCTTGATCATGGGGTACGGTAGAAATGAATTTCGCTGCTGCGGCATTCGATTGCGCACCAGCGTAGTCAGCTGCTTCAGCCAACATAGCTTCGCGAGAATCAAAATGGGCATAGAAAGCACCATGTGTCAGACCCGCTTCTTTCATAATGTCGGCAACGCCAGTGCCGTTATAGCCGCTGCGACGTATCGCACGCGCGGCTGCATCAACGATGCGTTCGTGGGTGGCTTCTTTGTTAGAACTTCTAGATTGTGTATAATTCTTTCGCATGATGAATATCATATCAAAATCAAAGTAAGCGCGCAACCAAAACTGAAGAAAGCTCAAGTGGATCAACTTAAAATGTTACGTGAAATTAATGCCACATCACTTTTTAATAAGTGGTTAGGCTTAGAAGTCGAGAGCGCTAGTGAAGGCGAGGTGCAGTTATCGCTAATTTGGAGGGATGAGTTAGGTCAGTATTCTGGATTTCTACACGCTGCCCTCATCGGTGGATTAATTGATACTGCATGTGGTTTTGCCGCAGCGACTGTTGCAGGCCCTAAAGTTCTAGCTTCTAACTTTACAGTTAACTGCCTCAGACCTGCAGTTGGCGAAAAATTCATCGCAAAAGGTAAAATAATCAAAGCCGGAAAAAATCAGATCTTCACTGCGTGCGATCTTTTTGCGATCAATGATGGTAAGGAAAAATTAGTCGCTAATGGTCAAGCAATACTTTCTGTCGCAGGCTGATTGATGTAGGGATACGCCCGACTTCTCGCATATAAGCTCGTCGCTTCGAATCCCCCACGCGAAGTCCGCAGGGACTTCGCTTCTCTCCAAAAAATAAAGCCCCTTGAAGGGGCTTTGATTTTTTTGGCGGACGAGTTTTATTTATGGGGATTCTCCCGGCGTCTCGCTTGCAAGCTCGTCGCTTCGAATCCCCCACGCGAAGTCCGCAGGGACTTCGCTTCTCTCCAAAAAATAAAGCCCCTTCAAGGGGCTTTGATTTTTTTTGGCGGACGAGTTTTATTTATGGGGATTCTCCCGGCGTCTCGCTTGCAAGCTCGTCGCTTCGAATCCCCCACGCGAAGTCCGCAGGGACTTCGCTTCTCTC
>JACCDH011743316.1_pt1 | contig 17549 bp, 12 predicted proteins | sample 7442481 | NCBI WGS metagenome assembly JACCDH01 (sample SAMN15323433, study PRJNA562643) | freshwater metagenome | isolation source: river surface water | place: USA:Blue River Watershed | collected 2017-08-15
CTGCCAATTACAACCAATTTGTCTGAATATTTTTCCTGCAACTTCTGCAAATCTTCGTACTGTGGTGTGAAACCACATTCGCTTGCTGTATTCACAAACAATATTTTCTTGCCTTTGAATTGCGATAAATCAATCGGTGTTTTACCATCCAATTGCATGATCTTTATGTTGTAAACAGACTCTGAAGGAGTTGAACTTTGGGCCGTTTGAGCATCTACAGTTTTTGATTTTCCGAAAAAACATCCTGTGAGCAACGCGAACGCCCCAGAAGCCAATACGTTTCTTTTTAAATTTCTCATAATTATTCTGACTAACAAATATAACCAAACAAAGGTTTTTCGTATTTTCGTGGAATGAGAATTTCTACAAAATTATTTGGAGGGATATTTTTTGCGCTTTCAATCATATCGTGCGAGGAAGAGCCACCAACGGGTTTGAAATTTAAAGAACGTCCTTTGTTGGATACCACCTACCTGTCTTCTGCTCCCGCTCCTCAAACAAAACAAACTTTGTTGATAGATATCACCGGTGTCCGTTGTAACAATTGTCCTCGAGCAGCTGAAAAAGCCCATGCTTTGGAACAAGCGAATCCGGGAAAAATTCAAATATTGGCCATTTATCCAAACTATAAACCGTTATCGAACCCTTGGGAGGGATTTGATACCTTGGTAAATAAAGATGCGGATGATTTAGTAGGGACATTGGGAGCTGTAACAAATTTACCCAGTGGAATTATTGATAATGTGAGTTATAATGGGAAGTATTTTATTGATGAAAATTCATGGTCAATTGTTGTTGATCAACAGAAAGTGAAAACCACTCCAATCAATATCGAACTAAAGGCGAGTTGGTTGTCTAGTGAAGACAAAGGTCGTGTAGAGATAAAAGCGGTGGCCAATACCAGCATTCCAAGCACAACCAAACTCAATTGGGTCATTGCTATCCTTGAGGATGGCATGGTTGGTTGGCAATCTACACCAACTGGCGTTGAAGAAAACTACACTTTCAAACATGTCATGAGAAAACTCATAACTTCCGCTTACGGAGATCCTCTGCCTCAACAAGATATGCCTGCAGGATTTACCGTAGAAAAACATTACTACATACCGAGAGTGTCAAAGTGGAAAGCTGACAAATTAAGCTGTATGGTTTGGGTAATGAATGCCGATACAAAAGAAATTTTACAAGTAAACAAAGTGAAATTCATTCCATAAATGGGATGGGATGAAGCCATAAAGACATTCAAACAATATTTGACTTTAGAGAAATCTTTGTCGAAGCATAGCATTGAAGCATACGCGCGAGACATTGAAAAGTTGAAATTTTGGTCTACAGATTTTGGATTAAACAGTCCATTGTCCCTCAATAAAAAAAATCTAGAACAGTTTTCAGCATTGATTGCGGAAATGGGTTTTCAAGCTACTTCGCAAGCAAGAATTGTATCGGGTGTTCGTGCTTTTTACAAATTTCTGGTTCTCGACGATCATTTGAGTGACAGTCCTGCTGATTTTTTGGAGCCACCCAAAACGGGACGAAAATTACCTGTGGTTTTGAGTCCCGAAGAAATCGACGCCATGATTTTAACAATCGACAGATCTACTGATGAAGGTGAACGGAATGTAGCAATGCTCGAAACCTTGTATAGCTGCGGTTTGAGGGTGTCTGAACTCGTGGGTTTGCAAATTACTCATGTGCACCCAAATGAACAATTCATTCAAGTTTTGGGGAAAGGAAACAAGGAACGTTTAGTGCCTATTTCAGAACGTGCCCTGAAACACATTCAATTATATACAAATAATATACGAAATAAACTCGACATTTCCAAACAATACAGAGATTTGGTATTCTTGAATCGCTATGGAAGGGGACTCACCAGGCAGTCAGTATTTTTATTCATCAAAAAAGCGGCATTGATGGCTGGAATTGACAAAGTGATCAGCCCACACACATTTCGACATAGCTTTGCGACACATTTGGTGGAGGCTGGAGCTGATTTGAGAGCAGTTCAAGAAATGCTGGGACACGAATCAATCACCACCACTGAGATATACACTCATTTAGATAGAGGGTATCTGGCAGATACTTTGGTGAAATTTCATCCGAGATCTTCTTAATTGGAAAACCAACTTCCCCAAGTTTTTTTATTTCTGAGAAAGTATCCAAAAACTAAAGAATGATTGAGCACCCCGGATAAAGACTTTAAAGGCTTTGTATTGGATGAAATTTGAAATTCACTTTTGTGCTTGTCGAAATATTGATGGGCTTTAAAAATTTGCCAAACGTGCTTTGGTTTACCTTGTATGAGGAACAAAAAACCAGCCAAGCCATCAAAAAGTTTCCGCTGTAAGATACGTTTTCCTTTGATTTGAAGGGGTAAATTTTTATGCAACATGAGCAAAGAATTCCTAAAATTAAGGTAAGTTTTTCTTGGATTTTGATTCGACAATGTGGCCCCTCCCATGTGGTAAAAAATACTCTCATGGCAATTGTAAATGGAATACCCCAATAGTTGTAATCTCCAGCAGAGGTCAATTTCTTCCATATGAGCAAAAAAATCTTCATCTAATCCATTTGCTTTTTCCCACGCCTCACGTTTGATAAACATGGCAGCACCAGAGGCCCAGAAAATTTTTTCAGACTGATTGTATTGCTGGCGATCAAATTCAACATTTCCAAAAATTCTTCCTTTACAAAAAGGGTATCCAAATTTATCGATGTACCCACCAGCAGCACCGGCATATTCGAATTTATCTCTGTTGAAGTAATCCAATATTTTGGGTTGACAAGCACCCAAATCAGGAAATTGTTCAATCATTTTCATGAGTGGTTCCAGCCAACCTTTAGCAGGTTCTGCATCAGAATTCAACATCACAAAATAATCTGCATTTCTACCCTTCAATCCACGATTGTAACCTCCAGCAAATCCGGTATTCGAATCGAGTACCACCAGTTCAATATCAGGATACTGGGTTCTTACAAAATTTGCACTATCGTCTGTGCTCGCATTGTCTACAACTACAATTTTACAATTGGGATATTGAGAGTTGGCCACAACTTGAGGCAAACATTGTTCGAGTATGTTTTTGGTATTGTAATTTAAAATTACGATTTCAATTTGAAAATCTTGAATCATTTAGGCCTTCGCGGTTTTTAAAAATGGCGTAAAAATAAACTGAGAATGTTCGCCATGTAACCATAAAATGCACATGTATTTTTTGGGATCACCAAGTGCAGTTTTGAATTGTGGAAGTTTTTCTTGGTTGAGAATGTTGAGTTCAATCAATCGTTCTACAACTGTAGCATTGATTGAATAGGGGAAGCCAAATTCTGTTCTGTCGAGAATCATTTCGCCAATTTTAGCGTTTTCTTGGTGCGCTACAAAAATGGGACATTCAGAAAATCCACCGTCTATGATATCGTTACTCACTTCTTTTAACATTTCAGAGATTTCTGAAATTTGTGTCTCCAACGACTTTAGTGCAACTTCAATTTCTTTCGGGAGCATTGTTAATGGCTAATTTTTATTTTTTGTGTATAAGAATGATCCTGTGTACGTACTTGCACAAAATAGAATCCTTCTTTTAATTGATGAACATGAACTTTTTTTACATTCCCTTTTTCTTCAAAGGCGAGTTGACCGTTCATGTGGTATATTTTTACGTGTTGAATGGGTTCTCCGGTGATAGTTTCAAGGTTCAAAATTGAATTGGCAGGATTTGGATATGCTCTTAAAACTTGAACTTTTGATTGTTGAATTTTCGGTACATGACTCAAAGGAGACAATTTGATAGACCAAGAACCTCTACCATGAGTGAATAAAAATAAACGTCTATCGGAATTTCGCATTTTGATTTCGTGGATTTCAACATTTGGAATTCTAGTGTCCTTCTGCCATGTTTTGCCACCATCAATTGTGAAATAGAAACCGTAGTCGGTTGCAGCGAAAATTTTATTTTCAGGGTCTTGTGGATCCAGTGCAACCATGTTCACTGGCAACCCGGGAGGCAAATTGCCAGATACATTTTCCCAAATAGGTTTGGTGCTGTCGAGTTTGCTCACTTTCCAAACTTTCCCTTGATTGTTGACCGTTGTAAATGAGGCAAAAAGTTGGTATTTATTCAATGGGTTGATGGTGAATGAGTTGATATAGTCAGAAGTAACGCTTGATGGTACAGAGGTGTTGAAGTTTACCTCGGTACCAGGTTCAGCTGTTCCTGCATTTTCTAATTTATAAATTTGGGCTGCTGATCCTCCAAAATAAAAGACAGGGTTTGCATCTTCACTACAAGCAAGTGCTTTGATTCCAGATCGGGTGGTTTTGTTCATTTTTTCCCAAGATTCACCATAATCTAACGATCTAAATATTCCAATGTTTGTTCTATAAAAGAGCATTGATTGATCGGCTGGATTCATGGTGTACGCATTGATAAAGGCTACACCCTCAGTTGAGAAACGCGCATCTGAAATACTGGTTGAATTACCAAATCCATCCACAAAATTGTCGATTCGATTGATACCATCATTTTGGTAAGACACATAAGCCACGCTTCCATCTTGCATTCCAATGTGGCAATAAGCTCCATCTCCACCAAAAATCTTTCTGTTATTCATTGCTGTATATGAATAATGGGTTCCATTATCTTGAGCACCGGCAACTGAATTTAATCCATCCATACCTGGTGCACCTGCATAATACTGAGTTACGTGGTAACCATTATTTAAATTGGCGATGGTATTTCCTGTTCCCCAAGTGAATTTATAGATACCACCATCTGTCCCCAACAGAAAGTCGTTTGATTTATTTCGCAAGGCTACAAATGAATGGTGATCGGAATGACTTCCATTCAAATTTCGCCAAGTGCTACCACCATTGATGGAATAGCAAGCACTAACACCTCCAGCCGCTACTTTGTTAGAATCAACTGCACTCACACCGAGCATCACACAATAGGCTTGATACCCTGGTCCAATATCAACCGGAGTTGTTCTTTTAATCCAGTTTTTCCCTCCATCGCTGCTTTTGTAAAAGGCAGCAGGATCATCTTGGAAACCAAATCCTTCGAAAAGAGCGTAAACAACATTGGGAAACTTCGCACAATTTGCCATTTGAATTCGTCTGAAAGTTCCACCAACAGGTTTGCTTGGAAAATTAGTGATTTGTATAAACGTACCAGGTTTACCATTGGAATCAGAGATGTAGACAGAATTAGATTGTTGGGAAATGATGACACGTCCGTTTGGTAGCACTAAGATATCAGAAACCATTTTATTGCCCCCAGTGAATACTTGTTGCCAAGTATTGCCTTTGTCAATCGACCTGTACAAACCTTGAGAATTTGTTCCCACAAAAATTGTATTGCTATCGGAAAGCGAATGTTCTATATCCCAAATGGCATCCATACCGGCAACGCCAACGGTTGAACCAAGTTGTTTGAATGTTTTTCCTCTATCAGTTGACTTGAAAACACCATTTCCATTATTGTGAACACCTGCATCTCTGCACTCGCCAGTTCCATAATATATTTCGTTGTAGTTAAATGGATTTGCAGTGATGCAACTTGGCATTAATGATATTTCTTGATCATTCACGGGTTTCCAGGTTGCTCCAGCATTTTCACTTCGCCAAACTCCGCCTGAAATGGCACAAGCTAATATTAAATTATCGTTCGTTGGGTCTACCCACATCGCCCTCGTGCGTCCCCCAATATCTTCAGGGCCAATTTCATGGATGCTGTCAATGATGGCAAAATTGTTTCTTGAAATAACTTGATTTCTATCCCATTTACTCCATTGCGTTCTTAACCAAGAGGGTATGATCCCATCTGCATTTTTTCTTGCCTCAAACCACTGCTCAAAAAAACCTGGTTTCTCACCGAATATTGAACTCTGATGCTTTGGCTTCAGTGAAATTCCAGTGAAATATAACAATCCGAATAATAGTGTAATGAATATGAAAGAAAGTGTATTTCTCGATTTTAACATAAATACAAATATAAGCGATTTATCATTTTGAGGGACAAAGAATCACATCTTGGTGACACTAAGATTACAAATGCATCATTAAATAGACATTGCAATGTTAACTGTCATTTCTTTTCGCTTGTAATTCATATCTTTGACCGAAATTAAGCCAATGAAAAAATTCAAAGTTTTGTTTGTGGTATTGGGATTCTTATTCCTGTTGATTGCCTTGTTGTGGATTTCACCATATCGTTATCTTTTTAAAGGAGTTAGCTCTACGTATTTACAAGGTGAAAAATCAGCACATTATACCGATTGGGTAGATTTTGATGTTCGTAAAATTGAAAACGACGAAAATCAAGTTTTTAAATCTGTGAAAAGTAGCAACAACTTTTTATTGAATGCCGATTTACAGAAAATGTTGGCCAAAACAAATTCAGGTTCTTACCTGATTTACCGAAATGATACCTTGATTGCTGAAAATTACTTCAATCAAATCACCGATACAACAAGAACAAATTCATTTTCAATGGCCAAAACCATCACAACACTGCTGACTCAAATTGCCATTCAAGACAAGTTAATTGGCTCTTGGGATGATAAAGTTAATCAGTATGTTCCATGGATCAAGGGTAAATATGCCGGAGAGCTTACTTTACGACATTTAAGCACCATGACTGCTGGTTTAGATTGGGATGAGGGATATGCGTCTCCATTCGGAATTACGGCTAGAGCTTATTATTCAAACGACATTGAAGGAGTAATGAGAACCATTGATGTAATCAATAAACCTGGTGAAAAATTCCAATATCAGAGTGGTGCCACACAATTGCTTGGTTTTGTGATTCAGTCTGCACTCAACCAACACAAAGAAAATGGAAAACAGGTATATGCCAATATTTCAGAATTTGCACATGCAAAACTATGGAAACCTTTGGGTGCGGAGTTTGAGGCATATTGGTCTTTGGATAAAGAAAATGGCAAAGAACTCACTTATTGTTGTGTTGATGCTACAGCCAGAGATTTTGGGAAATTAGGTTTATTGGTTTTGCATCATGGGAAAAATTATCAAGGTCAACAAATTGTAGACTCATCATTTTTAGCCATGGCACAAAAGCCATACAGAAGTGTCAATTACGGACATTCTTTTTGGCTTGGAGAAATTGGGGGAATTCAATTTTCATATTTTCAAGGGCTGGGCGGTCAATACATCATTTTACCAAAGGACAAAGAAAATATGGTGGTTGTGCGAACTGGTAATGGAATCGACAAGGGGAATGGATTTCCAATTTTTGATTGCGTGAAGACGTACACATGGTATGCGAGAAATCCTCAAGTGCCAATCAATCCAGAAATGAAATAAAGAGATTTGCAAATGCAAAGAATAATATAAAAAAGGCGCCCTTGGCGCCTTTTTTATTGCACTTTGCTCAAGCGTGCGTTGCATTCCTGAGCCAATGTCCCTCAAAATTAAGAAACTGATTTGCGGATGATGTTTAATGCACCGCCAGCTTTGAACCATTCAATTTGTTGGTCGTTGTAACTGTGATTCACTTGAATTTCATCTTTGCTACCATCTGCATGGTTTAATACCATTGTCAATGGCTTGTTAGGCGCAAATGAGGTCAATCCCAAAATATCAATTTTATCAGCTTCCTGGATTTTATCGTAGTCAGCTTTGTCGGCAAAAGTCAAAGCCAACATTCCTTGTTTTTTCAAGTTTGTTTCGTGAATACGCGCAAATGATTTAACCAATACAGCACGCACTCCTAAATGACGCGGCTCCATGGCTGCATGTTCTCTTGAAGAACCTTCACCATAGTTTTCATCACCAACCACTACGCTGCCAATTCCTGCAGCTTTGTATGCACGCTGTGTAGCAGGAACTGTTCCTGCTTTACCTGTTTCTTGATTTACAACTTCATTGGCTTTGTCGTTAAAGAAGTTGATCGCACCAATTAATAAATTGTCTGAAATGTTATCCAAATGACCACGGAATTTTAACCAAGGTCCGGCCATAGAAATATGGTCTGTGGTACATTTTCCTTTTGCTTTAATCAACAAACGTAAGTTGGTTAAGTCAGAACCTTCCCAAGCTTGGAATGGATCTAACAATTGCAAACGATTGCTTGTTGGAGAAACGGCAACTTGCACAGAAGAGCCATCAGCGGCTGGCGCTTGATAGCCTGCATCTTCAACTGCAAATCCTTTAGCAGGAAGTTCAAATCCTGTTGGAGGATCCAATTTTACTTGCTCCCCATTTTCATTGGTCAATGTATCAGTTAGTGGGTTGAAAGTTAAATCACCGGCAATGGCAAGAGCGGTTACCAATTCAGGAGAAGCCACAAATGCGTATGTATTGGGATTTCCATCTGCACGCTTGGCAAAGTTTCTATTGAAAGAATGCACAATGGTATTTTTTTCTTGCTTTTCAGCACCCATTCTGTCCCACATACCAATACAAGGTCCACAAGCATTGGTGAAAACTTTAGCGCCAATTTGGTTGAATGTGTCTAAGAAACCATCTCTCTCAATTGTGAATCTAACTTGTTCAGAACCTGGCGTAATCAAATAATCGGCTTTGGTTTTTAAGTTCTTTTCAGAAACTTGTTTTGCCAAACTTACTGCACGAGAAATGTCTTCATAAGAAGAGTTTGTACAGCTACCAATCAAACCAACTTCTACGGTTGTTGGCCATCCGTTTTTAGCGGCTTCTTCTTTCATTTTAGAAATAGGAGTTGCCAAATCAGGAGTGAAAGGACCGTTCAAATATGGTTCAAGTGTGTTTAAATCAATTTCAATCACTTGATCGAAATACTGTTCTGGATTTGCATAAACTTCGGCATCAGCAGTGAGGTGTTCTTTTACACCATTCGCCAAATCAGCAACATCGGCACGGCCAGTTGCACGCAAATAACGCTCCATGCTTTCATCGTAACCGAAAGTAGAAGTGGTAGCACCAATTTCAGCCCCCATGTTACAAATGGTACCTTTTCCTGTGCAACTCATTGAAGTTGCGCCTTCGCCAAAGTATTCAACGATACAACCAGTACCACCTTTAACAGTAAGGATCCCTGCAACTTTTAAAATAACATCTTTTGCAGAGCACCAACCGTTGAGTTTCCCGGTTAACTTAACACCAATTAATTTTGGCCATTTTAACTCCCAAGGTAAACCTGCCATTACATCGCAAGCGTCGGCACCACCAACACCAATGGCAATCATACCCAAACCACCAGCATTTACAGTGTGAGAGTCGGTACCAATCATCATTCCACCAGGGAATGCATAATTTTCAAGTACCACTTGGTGAATGATACCCGCACCTGGTTTCCAAAATCCAATGCCATATTTGTTTGATACCGAAGCCAAAAAGTCATACACCTCTTTGCTTTCGTTGTTGGCAACAGCTAAATCTGAGGCTGCACCTTCTTTGGCTGTAATTAAATGATCGCAATGAACAGTACTCGGTACTGCTACTTTGGGTCTACCAGCTTGCATGAATTGCAACAACGCCATTTGAGCGGTTGCATCTTGCATCGCAACTCTGTCTGGTGCAAAATCTACATAGTCTGCACCTCTTCCAAATGTTTGAGTAGCCGGATTCTCCCAAAGGTGAGAATACAAAATTTTCTCTGTTAGCGTCAATGGTTTACCAAGAAGTTCACGTGCCGCTTTTACACGTTCAGGCATTCTCTCGTAAACAGATTTAATCACTTCAATATCAAAAGCCATTTTCTTATTATTTAATCTATTTACGGCAAATTTCGTAAATTTTTGTTGTATTTTCTATTATTTCCACATCTTTGTATGGTGAATTCTCCACGAATCATATTAGGAATAGATCCAGGAACCAATTTGTTGGGCTATGGTATTGTAAGAGTTGAAGGAAAAGACCCTATTTTAGAGACTTTAGGCGTTGTGCGTTTGAATAAAATTGAAGATCACGGAGAAAAATTATTTCATATTTTCGAACGAATTGTTGCCCTTATTTCAGGTTTCGGTGTTACAGAAGTGGCCATAGAAGCTCCTTTTTATGGTAAAAACGTTCAATCTATGCTCAAATTGGGTAGGGCACAAGGTGTTGCCATTGCAGCCGCTATCTCTAAGAATTTACCTGTTTATGAATATGTTCCAAGAAAAATAAAACAGTCTATCTGTGGCAATGGTGCCGCTTCTAAAGAACAAGTTCTTGCTATGTTGCACGCCCAATTTCAATTTGAAGAAGCGCCCGAAACCATGGATGCTTCTGACGGACTTGCAGCAGCACTTTGCCATTTGTATCAGTTTCAACCGCGAACCTTCGGAACCACCAAATCTACTGGTAAAAAAACAGGTGGTTGGGCGCAATTCCTTAAGGAGAATCCAGACCGAATTGAATAAAATTTTCAACCCTTTCCTTTTGTGTAACTAATTTTTACCATTTCCGTCTTTCATGCATATGTCCCTCAAAATAAATAGATCTTCCCTTGTTGTTCTCTTAGCAATGATTTGCGTTAACACGGTATATTCTCAAATGTATTTCCCCCCCAAAACTGGCACTTGGGATACGCTTTCAACAAACCGTTTTGGCTATTGTTCAAATCGGATCGACAGCCTTTATCAATTTTTGTCGGCCACCAATTCTAAGTCTTTTATTTTGTTAAAAGATGGAAAAATTGTTTTGGAAAAGTATTTTGGTACCTTTACAAAAGACAGTAACTGGTATTGGGCAAGTGCCGGAAAAACTTTAACGGCTTTTTGTGTTGGAATAGCCCAGCAAGAGGGAAAATTGAACATCCAAGATAAGACTTCGAAATATTTAGGCAATGGATGGACAAATTTGTCGCAATCGCAGGAAGATTCAATCAAAGTTTGGAATCAACTCACAATGACCACAGGTTTGGATGATAATTTGGGCGATAGAGATTGCACACTGCCTTCGTGTTTGGTTTATAAAGATGCTCCAGGAAATAGATGGGCCTATCACAATGCGCCATATACTTTGCTCGACAAAGTAATAGAAGCTGCAACCAGCTCAACGTTGAATGTTTTTGTTTACCAGAAAGTTGCGAATCCAATTGGCATGAAAGGAATCTATTTTAAATCAGGGTATAACAATGTTTACGGTTCAGATTCAAGAAGCATGGCAAGGTTTGGTTTGTTGCTTTTAAATCAGGGTAAGTGGAACGGAACATCAATCATGAACGATACCAATTATTTTCATCAGATGACACATTCGAGCCAAAAATTGAATCTTGGTTATGGTTTGTTAACTTGGCTAAATGGATCTAAATCTTTCATGTTGCCTCAAAGTCAACTCGTTTTTCCCGGCAGCATTGCTGCCGATGCTCCAACTGATGCGTTTATGGCTTTAGGAAAAAATGGACAAATCATCAATGTTGTTCCATCACAAAATTTGGTATGGATACGAATGGGAAATCCACCCGGAGATAATGGGTCTATCCCTCCACTTTACAACAATGATATTTGGAAATATATCAATGCGCTCAAATGTGGTACACTATCCAATTCTGAAATTGAAGAATTTGCAATGAACGTATTTCCCAATCCTGTGAAACAAGGCAATGAGTTGACATTCAATTCGTTTGAAGGGCATGTTCCACAGATATATAACGCTGCAGGACAAACCATTCAAGTAAAATGCACCTTAAATCATGGTAAATTCACTGTCCAAACCCAACAATTACGGCCAGGTGTTTATTTCTTGCGTACACTCAATCAATCTGTGAAATTTGTGATCATTGATTGATTACATCCGCTCAACTACTTGAATACCAAGCAAGTTTAAAGCAAACTTTAGAGTTTCAGAAGTATGATGTGCCAATCTTAGACGTAAATTTTTGAGGGACGTTTCTGGCTCCCTTAAAATAGAAACTTCGTTGTATAACCTGTTATAAGCTCTGGCTAAATCCAAAGCGTATTGACAAATTACAGCAGGTGAATATTCTTGACAAGCCATGTTTAACGTACTAGAGAAATCATACAAAACTTTGATGGTATTGACTTCTGCAGGATGAAGTGCATTTGCAATCTCCCCTGTTTTCCAATTTTCGCCAGCCTGTCTTAAAATACTCTTGATTCTAGCATAGGTATATTGTACAAAAGGACCAGTATCACCCTGGAAATCGATGCTCTCTTGTGGGTTGAAGAGCATTCGTTTTTTTGGATCTACTTTGAGAATGAAAAATTTCAATGCCGCCAATGATAGTTGAGTGTAAAGGTTGTCAAGTTCTTCTTCTGAAAGTCCATCGGTTTTTCCAAGTTCAATGGTTTTATCTTTTGCCGTTTGGTACATTTCATTCAATAGATCATCGGCATCAACCACAGTACCTTCTCTACTTTTCATTTTTCCGCTTGGTAAGTCAACCATGCCATAGCTTGCGTGATACATGCCATCTGCATATGATTTTCCTAGCTTCTGCATAATTAAAAACAGTACTTTGAAATGATAATCTTGTTCGTTTCCAACCACATAAATGCTTCTTTTCATTCCAAATTCTTGAAACTTTAGTTCAGCAGTTCCTATATCTTGCGTGATGTAAACAGATGTGCCATCACCTCGTTGAACAAGTTTTTCATCTAATCCATCGCCACTCAAATCAATCCAAACTGAGCGATCTGGTTTTTGATAGAAAACCCCTTTTTCAAGTCCTTCTTGAATAAGATCTTTACCTAACTTGTAAGTATTGCTTTCGTAGTAAAATTTATCAAAAGACACACCAAGTTTGGTGTAAGTTGAATGAAAACCAGCATATACCCAGTCATTCATCATTTTCCAAAGAGAAATGGTTTCTGTATCGGCAGCTTCCCATTTTCTGAGCATTTCTTGACACTGCAACATGAGCTCAGAATTATTTCTCACGAGCTCTTTGATGTCGTCTTGAAATTTGGTTTTTTGTTTTTCTTCTGTTGCGTGATTTAATTTCGATAGGGCATCGGCATATCTTTTTTGAATGGCCTCATCTTGAAATTGGTAATTTCCTTCTATGGCATTTTGGATGTCTGTTGCCGTAAGTTCTCTGAGTTTATTTTCGAAAACAACATAGTACTTGCCAACAAGGTGATCGCCTTTTAGACCTGAAGAATCAGGAGTTTCCCCATTTCCGAATAGCTTCCATGCCAGCATACTCTTGCAAATGTGTATTCCACGGTCGTTAATTAAATTGGCTTTGATCACTTCATAGCCGCTTTTTTCAAAAATTTGCGAGAGGCTATATCCCAATAAATTATTGCGGATATGTCCTAAATGCAATGGTTTGTTCGTGTTGGGGGATGAATATTCAATCATCACCTTTTCATCTTTCGATGGCAGTGAGAATTCATCTTTGTTCCAATGGTCGAGTAAGAAATTTAACCAAACAGATGTATCGATAACCAAGTTTAAGAAACCTTTGATTACGTTAAAATCGGCTATAAATGAGCAATTTGATTTCAGAAATTCGCCCACATCGGAGGCAGTTTGTTCGGGAGATTTTTTTGAGAAGCGAACAATTGGAAAAACAACATAGGTATAATCACCCACGAAATCAGTTTTTGTTTTTTCAATTTTCACCTGCTGCACATCGGCTTCGGGATAAAGTGTTTTGATGGCTAATTCAATTCCTTGGATAATATCTCCCTCAATATTCATCTCGCAAAATTACGTTAGAAATTAGGTTTCACCAACTTATATATGGTGATAACCCGTGCCTTTTTGAATGTTTTGTGCTCTGTAAACTTGTTCAATCAAAACGAGTCGTGCCAAATGATGAGGGAAAGTTAAATCACTTAATTTTATTGAGGGATGCTGGGTGAGTGCTTCCTTCGTAAAACCATAGGCTCCGCCAATGGCAAAAATTAACTTTCCTCTGATATTTGATAGTTCATGATCAATCATTTTTGCAAAACTTAAACTATCATGCTGTTTGCCATGTTCATCACATAATATGAGCTTGTCTCCGGGTTTTGCCATCTTCAGAATGGTTTCTGTTTCTTTCAACTTTTGCTGCAGAGGATCGTTGACTCTTGCTGCAGGGAGTATTTCTAATTTGGAGGCAAAAGTACCAGTTAGTTTTTTTAAATAGTCGACACACAGAGAATCGATTTCTTTGTTTTTGTGATTCTCTATAACTGCAATAACAATGGCCACTTAATTGTTATTGAGGATATCGAGTATTTTATCGAGTTGAGGAGTCAAAATGATTTCTGTTCTTCTATTTTTGGCTCTTCCCTCTGGTGTATCATTGCTTGCAACGGGCATGGTTTCACCTCTACCATTGGCAGAGATTCTTTTTGCTTTCATGCCACCGTCGTTGATCATGATTTTAGCAATAGACGTGGCCCTTAAAACACTTAAATCCCAATTATCTTTGATTGTCTCACCGTTCATTGGAACATTGTCCGTATGTCCCTCAACAGCCACTTGAACATCTGGTTTTTTATTGAGGGCCTTGGCGAGTTCCACAAGCGCCTCTTGACCTTTTGGATCTACTGAAGTGCTGCCACTTTTGAAAAGTAATTTTTCTGGCAATATCACATACACTTTTCCATTTCTGTATTCAACTTTGACGTCAAGTTTTTCAAAGCCCGCTAGAGCCTTGATGATGGCATCTTTCAGTAAGATCACAGCTGAATCTTTTCTTCGGAGTTCAGCTTCTAATTCTTTGACTCTACCACTCACTTTTTCCAATTCTTTTCTAAGATTTTCTAAACGTAATCGCTCTGCTTCGGCACTCGCCAAAGCTTTGTTCAGTTCTAATTCTTTTTGCTGAATGGCTTTATTTTTTTTCTCTAATTCTGCTGCTATTTTTTGACGTTGTTCATCATGAGATTCGCCTAATGAACGAATGTACGTGAGGTTTTCATCCAATTCATTCTGGCAAATTTGGATGCTATCTTGTAGTTTAGAAATCACAAGTTTTTGACGTTCTTGCACTGCTTGCAGGGCAACAACTTCATTTTTAACCGTAACATTCACCGCATTACAATCTTCCACCCTTGTGGTTAACGCATTGGTAACTGAATCTTTTTCTCTTCCCAATGCATCATACTTTTTCTGACTCACACACGAGAAAAGGGTTAACCCAACGCAAAGCAAACTCCAAATTACTTTCATATTGCAACGAAGTTAAGTGAAGGCAAAAAAAAAGCGGGAAATGGTTTTACACATGTATGATTGTGTAGACATTTCCCGCGAAAAATAACGAAATCACCTGCGCTAAACTCTTTTAACAAGTGAGTTCATTTTATAAACTAAAGTCCAATTTATAATAGAATAATGGTAAAAATCCTAGCTGATAGTCAATTTGGCTCTGTCTTTTCTCAACAGAATAAGAATATTTCAAAATGTTGCGGTTGTCGAAAATATTCACCAAGTCTAAAGCAAATTCATGCGACATTTTTTTACCGTTGATTTTGTAAGAAACTCTGAAATCACATCGGAAATATGGTTGCCCAAATCTTTGCGTGTTTTTTTCTGCATCCAATTCAACATATTCCCGAGTTGCGAAAGTTGCCGCAGAATCCATCGGAGAGAATCTTCTCGCTCCAGCCATTGTAATTTTACCTCCAATGTTTAAAACACTTTTATCTTTAAAGGTAATTTCCTTTGCGAATAAACCATTCATTGCATATCCTGTGTTGAAATCTGTAGGTCTCGTAACGCCATCACTACCAATGTATTGAGCATCAAATACGCTCGCAGAAAACAAATAATAAAATCCCTTACTAAAGAACTTTTCTACGGTGAGTTCCAATCCATAGTTGTAAGCTGTTCCTTCATTCTCTAGTTTGTTGGGGAAAAATCGACTAAAACCGGATCCAGTATTTGCCAAACTAAATGATGTTGGAGTGAATTCTCGATCAATCGGAATGTCCCATAGAAACTGATAGTACGATTCCAATTTAATTCTGCTTGATTGTCCCAATGAATAATCCCACCCCAAAACAACATGAGCACTTTTTGTCAATCCCATTCCAATATTTTTAGGGTTGGTTCTTTTGCTACTATCTACTCTTTCGCGATAATCATAAAAATAGACGTATGAAGGTTGATTCTGACTATGAATTCCTGTGCCTAGATTGAATGTGCTTTTTTTGGTTGCCTGATATCTAAACGACAATCGAGGCAATATAAAGTAAGTTGAGGTTTTGGATTTAAATTTTTTTAAACTGTCAGAATTCCTTGGATCATATTGAATTTGGTATAAATGAGCTTGCCAACCTAGCACCATACTCAACTTCGGATTGAATTTATATTTCCATTGAATGTACGGAATCGCCATATTGGCAGTACCAAGTGCGTTCCAACGGGTATTCCAGGTCCAATATTGCCCTGGTTTACTAGAGAGATTTCTCACTGTATCGATCAAATTGTAGCCATAATTTGTGAATTGAAATCCGTATTTAATGGTGCTTCTAACCGATAATTTTTGATTTGCAAAAATGTGAGTTCCAATGGTGTTCGTCTTGAAATTATACCCCATGAATGCGGGAATTGAATCAACAAAATACTTATTTGTAGTTAAATCTAACTTTCTAAAAATGAGGTCATGGTGAGCATTTACTTCCTGTCCGGATGCACTCACCACAATTTTGAAATAAGAAGCACTTCCAAAAGATTTTTGATACGATGCCCCAACAATACCCATATTCGATGCAAAGTATTGATCTCTGTCATTATCGCCATATAAATTTTCACCGGGACTCAATTGGTCGCTAATTTTAATGTCGATGTTACTATTCCCACCAATCCCAAATAGCGAAAAATTACCGTTGTTTTTGAGAGGGAAATTCAATTTAAAAGATGCATCTTGATAATTTGGAACCGCATCTGTGCCAATTGGAATTTTCAATTTACTGAACAAACTTAAAGTAGAATATCTGTAAGTAAATAAGTATGACGCCTTTGATTTTTTGCTGAGCGGACCCTCTGCCATCAAATCCCAACCCAAAAATCCCAATTGAGAACTAATTTCATGTTTTTGATTGTTTCCATTTCTCAATTTTAAATCGAAAACGCCTGCAACGGCATTGCCATATTCTGAAGGGAAAGCACCTGTAAAAAAATCACTGTTCCCAAGTATTTTATTGTTGATGATTGAAACTGATCCACCTGTGGTTCCGGGGATTGCAAAATGATTGGGATTTGGAATGTCGATACCCTCCATTCTCCAAAGAATACCACTTGGTGAATTCCCTCTCACCACAATATCATTCCTTGAGTCGTCGGCCCCTTGAACACCCGCAAAATTTGAAGCCATCCTCGCTGGGTCTCCGCGACTCCCTGCAAAACGATCGGTTTCATCCACTGTGAACAAACGTGCAGAAACGAGCGCAGCATCGTTGTTCAATTGATCGTTCTTTTTCTTGGCTTTGATAGAAACTTCAGTGATGCTTTCAAAATCTTCATCAAGATCGATGTTCATAATGACTTCTTTTCCTGACGTAACAACAATATTGGGAATGTTTGCTATGCGGTAGTTTTTCGCTTCAACAGCAATATTTTGTCGACCATAAGGAACATTCATTAAGGCAAATGATCGATCTTCCTTGGAGATATCAGATATGGTGGTGTTTTCAACAGATATTTTGGCTCCAACAATCAC
>JACCDH010981456.1_pt1 | contig 17528 bp, 12 predicted proteins | sample 7442481 | NCBI WGS metagenome assembly JACCDH01 (sample SAMN15323433, study PRJNA562643) | freshwater metagenome | isolation source: river surface water | place: USA:Blue River Watershed | collected 2017-08-15
AGCGCGAACAGATCGTGTTGGAGCGCGGGGTCGCAGCCTGGGAACGCTATCGCGCCGCCCGGATGCAGATGATCGAGCATGATCTGGGGCTCAAGGATCAGGAGGCTTATCTCGCCGGTCTCGACGAAATGGCCGCGCAGACCCAGACGGCGGCCCAGAACATGGCTGATGCGTTCGGCAATGTCGGCGGTGCCATCGGCGGTGTCGCTGCCGAATTCACGCGCTATGCGGCAGATCAGGCGAAGGCCAGCCAGCGCATTGCCGATGCCGAGCGCGATTACGGCCGGGCATCGTTGCAATATGCAGCAGCCAGGACCGCGCAGGCCTCGGCCGAGATCCACCATTATGGCAATCTCGCCTCTGCAGCGAAGGGCTTCTTCAAGCAGGGATCGACCGGCTACAAGGTGCTGGAAGCCGGTGAAAAGGCCTTCCGTGCTTATGAACTGGCCATCGCGATCAAGAATGCCGCGGTAAAGATCGGCCTGATCGGCGGCGTGACGGTGGCCAAAGTTGCCTCCGACACCACCATGGCAGCGTCCGATACGGCGCGGGCCGGCGTCGAACAGGGCAACTCGATCATCACCACCGGCATAAAGGCGGTCGAAGCCGTCGTGAACGCCATCCGCTCGCTGCCGTTCCCGCTCAACATCGCGGCCGGTGCGGTGACGGCAGGCGTCATCGCGTCGCTTGGCATCGCGATCGGCGGTGCCTTTGGTGGTGGCGGTAATGCACCGGCCCCCGCCAATGATGGGACCGGCACGGTGTTCGGCGACAGCGCGGCCGCGTCGACAAGCGTCGCCAAATCCATCGACCATCTGCGCGAGGTCGATACGCTGACCATGCGCTATTCCGCCGCCATGCTGGCCTCCCTGCGCAGCATCGAGGCCAATATCGGGGGGCTTACCAACCTCATCATCCGCACCAACGGCGGCGAGGCCTCCGCTGCGGGCATCCAGACCGGGTTCAAGCCGACCGGCGTCACCGGGATTCTCGGCAGCGCCATTCAGGGCGTGGGCTCGATCCTCGACAAGATCCCCATCATTGGCGGCATTCTCGGCGGTGTGGTGGGCGCCATCGGCAAGCTGATCGGATCGCTGTTCGGCACCAAGACCAGCATCGTCGGCCAGGGCATTTATGGCGGTGCCCAGTCGCTGGGCGGTATCCTGTCCGGCGGCTTTCAGGGCCAGTATTACACCGACGTCCAGAAAAAGAAGAAGTTCCTCGGGATCACGACCAGCACCAGCTACAGCACGCAATATTCCAATGCGAGCGCCGAGCTGGAACGCCAGTTCAGCCTGATCTTCACCGGGTTTTACGATGCCATCTCGGCGGCTGCCGGACCGCTCGGCATGTCGCTCGATCAGGTGCAGGCCCGGCTCGACAGCTTTGTCGTCAACATCGGCAAGATCGATCTGAAGGGTCTGACGGGTCAGCAGATCCAGGAAAAGCTGGCAGCAGTGTTCGGCGCGGCCGCCGACAGTCTCGCCCGTTATGCCATTGCCGGTCTCGACCAGTTCCAGAAGGTTGGCGAAGGCTATTTCGAGACGCTGGTGCGCGTTGCCTCCAGCGTCGAGGCGGTCACCAGCGCGATGACTATGCTCGGGCGTAGGGCCGATCTCACGATCGCGGCCTCCATGGATATGGTCGAGCTGTTCGGCTCGGTCAGTGACATGACCTCGGCGACGGGCGAATATTTCGGGCTCTATTATACCAATGCCGAACAGGCTGCGGCCCGCACCGCGCAGATGACAAAGGCACTGGACAGCCTTGGCCTTGCCATGCCGAACAGCATTGCGGGGTTCCGTTCGCTGGTCGAAGCGCAGGACCTCACCACCGAGGCCGGACGGGCGGCCTATGTCGCGCTGATCCAGCTGGCCCCGGCATTTGCCGATCTGGTGGGTGCCGCGCAGGATGCGGCCAGTGCTGCAGCTATTGCCGACGAACGCCTGTCGCTGCAGCGCCGGATGCTCGAGCTGCAAGGGGATACGGCGGCGCTGCGTGCGCTCGATCTCGCCCAGCTCGATGCCAGTAACCGGGCGCTACAGCAGCAGGCCTGGGCGCTGGAAGATCAGCAGAAAGCCGCCGAGGACGCCGCCAATGCCGCCGAGAAGCTGCGCTCGGCCTGGGCCCAGATCACCGACGGCCTGATCGCCGAGATCAAGCGTATCCGCGGCGTGATGGATACCGGACCCCAAAGCTACGCGCGGGCACTGGCCGAGTTCAACAACGCCTCGATGCTGGCGCGTGCCGGCGATCAGGAAGCCGCCAAGGCACTGCCCGGGCTCAGCCAGACTCTGCTGTCGGTCGCCGCAAATACATCCAGGTCGTCCGAGGATCTGGCGCGGCTGCAGGGCCTGACGGCCGCCAGCCTCGAACAGACGCTGGCGATCATCAATCAGGCCGCCGGCACCGCTCCCGGCACTGATTCTGCTGTGGCCATCAGCACCGCGCCCGGCTGGTGGGACCAGTTTGCGGTCAACCAGATGGGTGTGGCGGCTGTCCCGGCCAATGACGGCCAGGCAGCACTGCTCGATGAACTACAGGCACTGCGACAGGAGGTATCCGATCTTCGGGACGAGCAGCGGATTGCCTCGGCGACGATCGCGTCGGGAACCAGTAAGACCGCCCGCATTCTGGAACGGGTCACCCCTGACGGCGATGCCATTTCCACCCGGACGGCAGCATGAAGCTGATCCGCCCGACCACCATCACCGACGCCATGCTGACCAGCAGCACGGCCCCTGAGAATGATTATGCGGCTTGGGCCGCAGGCACGGCCTATGTGACCGGCAACCGGGTGATCCTGGCGTCGACCCATCGGCGCTATGAGGCATTGGCGGCATCGACCGGCGTCAATCCGTCCACCGACCCCACCAAGTGGCTCGACCTTGGTCCGACCAACCGCTGGGCCATGTTTGACGCGCGGGTCGGTACGGCGACCACGCAGACATCATCATTGCAGGCGGTACTGACGCCAGGTGCGATTGATGCGGTCGCGCTGATCGACACCGATGCCGAAAGTGCGACGGTCACTCTCACCGCAGACGGCGTCACCAACTACACCCAGACCCAGACCTTCAACATCGGCGGCGTCGCCATCGACAACTGGTTCTCCTGGTTCTTCGAGCCGCTGGGTCGCAGGACGACCCTGCTGTTCCTCGATGTGCCGGTCTATGCCAACGGCATCGTCACCGTGACCATCGCCCGGGACAATCCGACGGACACGGTTTCCTGCGGGACCCTGTTGGTCGGCCGCCAGCTGTCGCTGGGGGACACCGAGCACGGCGCTGACATCGGCATCATCGACTACAGCCGCAAGGAAACCGACCAGTTCGGGGTGATCTCGGTGGTCGAGCGCGCCTTTGCCAAGCGCATGACCGCACGCGTGGTCATGGCGACCGACTCCGTCGATGTGATCCACCGCGCCCTTGCATCCCTGCGCGCCACGCCGGTGCTTTGGATCGGTTCCGAGAGCTTCGAGAGCCTGACGGTCTACGGCTTCTACAAAGAGTTCTCGATCGACCTTGCCTACCCAACGGTCAGCTATTGCAGCCTCACCATCGAGGGTCTGACTTAACCTCCTGAGGGAGCCTCCATGCCCATCACAGCTCTGCCCACGCCGCCGTCCCGGACGGACGCGGCGAACTTCAACGCGCGTGCCGAAGCCTTTCTGGGTGCGCTGCCGACGTTTGCGACCGAAGCCAATTCACTCGCCACCACGGTGAACACCTCCGCGACCAATGCCGCGGCCAGTGCCACCAGTTCGGCGACCCAGGCGACGAACGCGGCCGCCAGCGCGACCAGCGCTGCTGCCAGCTATGACGCCTTCGACGATCGCTATCTTGGCTCGAAAGCGGCCAACCCGACGCTTGATAATGATGGTGCGGCGCTGCTGACCGGCGCGCTCCACTGGAACACGACCGCCGCGGAAATGCGGGTGTGGACTGGCTCGGCGTGGGTGGCGGCATATGTGCCCGCCGGTTCCTATGCACCGCTCGTGTCCCCGACGTTCACTGGTGTCCCGGCCGCACCGACAGCCGCTGCCGACACCAATACCACCCAATTGGCGACCACGGCATTTGTGCTGGCGCAGGCTTCCGCCACCGCGCCCGTCGTCAATGGCACGGCGGCCGTGGGTGTGTCAGTGCGCTTTGCCCGGGCAGACCATGTCCACCCGTCCGATACGTCGCGCGCGCCGCTCGCCAGTCCGCAGTTTACCGGCAGTGTCGGTATCGGCATTGCGCCGGCGGCCCCGCTTGATGTCGCAGGGCGCGGCCGGTTTTTGCAGGACAGCGCGGCCACGACCGGAGCGATCATCCTGCGGCAGAACGCCGGCGATACGGTCGGTGCCTTCATCCAGTGGGTGAACAACGCCAACTCGGCTGAAAAGGGCTGGATCACGGTCAACACGGCCGGCGACATGATCTTCGCCCCGGCGAGCACCGAGCGGCTGCGCATTACGGCCGCAGGGATCATCCAGGACGCATCCGCGCTGGAACTCGGCTACAAGGACATTCCCCAGAACGCCAAGACCGCAGCCTACACGCTGGCGCTCACCGATCGCGGCAAACATATCAGCATCACGACCGGCGGCATCGTCATCCCGGCGAACGCCTCAGTCGCGTTTCCGATCGGCGCGACGATCGTCATTCATAACGATAGCGCCGTCGCACAGACGATTGCGATCACCACCGATACACTGCGCCAGGCCGGCACTTCCAATACCGGGCCCCGCACGCTCGACGCCTATGGGCTGGCGACGCTGATCAAGGTCAAGGCGACGACCTGGGTCATCTCCGGTGCGGGGCTGAGCTGATGGCGGGCGTTCTCTCGGCCCTGCTCGGTGCGAGCGGTGCAACGCGGTTCCTGATGGCAGTCGGCTTCTATTCCGACGGATTCAAAGGCGCCTATTGGATATATTACGGCTTCGGCACGACCTCGGGTTATTACGCCATGGGCGGCACGCTGACCCCGTTGACCTACAAGGGGCAGACCGTCGATGCGATTTATTCCGTTGAGGACAATGTCAGCACCAGCTGGCCGGTCGCCGTGCAGGTGGCGGGTGACCAGCCCGCCGGGTTCGTCAAAACACTCACCATGGGCGGCACTCGCTATGCGCTGAGCTCCTATGCCCAAAACTACAAGTTGTCCGCGGCGGTCACGATCAACATCGCAACCGCGACCTTCACGGTATCGTCGTCCGCCGGCATCACGACCGGAACGCCGGTCAAGTTCACGACTGGCGGCGTATTGCCGACCGGACTGACCGCCAACACCAAATATTATGCCCGCGACGTCACCGCGACGACGTTCAGGGTCTCGGCCACTATTGGCGGCGCGGCGATAACGCTCAGCGGCACCCAGTCCGGCACCCATACGACTTACTGGGCGATCTACTCGACCTTCAGCGTCGCGACCGGGACGGCCAGCAACCAGACCGGCGGGCGCGTACCGTTCTACCCGACGATCAGCATCGCGGCCCCGGCGGTCGTGACCAGCACGGCCCACGGCCTGGTCAATGGCGAACGCGTGACCTTCCAGACGACCGCCACGCTGCCGACCGGGATCACTGCGAACACCGTCTATTACGTCGTCAATGCGGCGGCCAACACCTTCCAGATCTCTGCGACGTCCGGCGGCGCGGCGATCGCCACGTCGGGCACCCAGTCAGGCACGCACACCTGCATGGAAGTCGTCGATGTCACCGTGGAGTGAAACCATGATCCAGCATATCAATCCGACCGTTAGCGAAGACATCGTACCCATCAACGATGACCTCGAAGTGCGCTACAGCCTATTCAAGAACGACACGACCTATGTGCGTCCTACCGGCAGTTGGCGGCTTTGGCAGCCGCTCGAGTATGTGGCGCCAGTCGCCAACCGCGCCATCGCCGACATGCATGATGTTGGTGTCGTCTGGGGTCTGTACGAGCATGTGTCGGTCGCGATCGGCGGGCGGGCGGACTATGTGTTTACCGGCCCCGACGGCGAGATCACGCAAGTCTGGACGCCCGGGTTCCACAATGTTGAGAACGGCGGCGGTTATCTGCCGACCGAGGAGTTCACCCGGCGGTTTTTTGATGATTTTGCGCTGTGCTGCGTGATCCAGAAGTTCGGCCGGACATCGGGCGTGCAGTATCACTTCGAGGTGGCAACCGGCCCGACCGAACTCGATCGCGCTGCGTTGTTTGTCCATTACGCGACCGGCGCCCGCCAGCGGCAGACGAACTTCGATCTGCCTGCCGGGTACGCGCTCGATGTTGCCCCGGACGACATCGCCATCATCGGCAGGGTGCGCTGATGGCGCCCACCCCGGAACGCGATCCCGCCGTCGAGATCGCCCTGATCCGCGCCGACCTCGAGTCCATGCAGGAAGAGCTGAAGGCCGTCCGCAAGGAACTGAAGGACCTCCTCGACGCCTGGAATACCGCGACCGGCATGGTCCGGTTCGTGAAATGGCTGTCGACCTTCGCGACGGCGCTCGCGGTGCTCTACGCCACCGTCAAAGGCCTCTCGGCCCGCTAATCCCAGGAGACATCCATGAAACCACTGCCACCGGCCTATGGCTGGATCGATGACATGCGCCCGCTGCCCCGGATGCTGGAAGAGGCCCGCAAGCTCTATGGCACCTTCGAGGTGGCCGGGCCTGACGACAATCCCGTGATCCTCGGCTGGGCGAAGGAGGTCGGGCTCGCCAAGGACTACATTGACGACGCCATCCCCTGGTGCGGGCTGTTCATGGCCATGGTCGCCAAGCGCGCTGGCAAGCCTGTCGTGGAAGGTCCGCTCTGGGCGCGGAACTGGGCGAACTTCGCGAAACCGGCCGACAAAGCCCAGCTGGGCGATGTGCTGGTGTTCCGACGTGCGCAGGGCTCCGGACACGTCGGGCTCTATGTCGGCGAGGACTACGGTGCTTACCATGTGCTCGGCGGCAACCAGTCGGACGGCGTGACCATCACCCGGATCGCCCGGGACCGCTGCATTGCCATTCGTCGGCCCGCCTACCGCAAGGCGCCTGCGACCGCGAAGCCGGTTCACCTCGCGGCCAACGGGGGCCTGTCCACCAACGAGGCCTGACCGGTCGTCGCCATCATCGAACTGTTTGCCTGCGATTCTCGCGGGCTTTTTTGTGGAGAAATGACATGGAAGAACTGAAACCCTGGTGGGCGTCCAAGGCCATCTGGACCGGTGTCATCGGCAGCCTGTGGGGCGTGGACGCGGCGCTCGGCATTCTACCCGAAGGGCTGACCCAGGCCGATGTGCTGACCGTCGTGCTGGCGCTGACCGGTATTGGCAGTGTGGTGTTTCGGAAGACGGCATCGGTGCGGATTGGCTAGAGTTCCATTGCGGGAGTGGGAGGAGACTGTTTTCAGCCTCCTCCCACTTGGCATAGTTCCTTCCATTGGCAGGCTATCCGTAAATTTCAGAATGCGAATTATGCGTACAATGCTATGCGTGCTTCATAACCCCATCGACCGAGGTCGCCTTGATGAAGCAAGCCGGGTTCGGCTCGACGGCAATGGCCTGGAAGTGCTTTTCGCCGCATTTGATTTTTGCCCCCTCATGGTGGCGCAGGTCATCCCACCATCCGCTGCTTTTTGTCTCGACGACGAAGTAGAGCTTCTCTTCGCCATCCTGGTCGATCAGCACGGCCCAGTCCGGGTTGTAGGTGCCAAGCGGCGTGGGAACCTTGAACCATGCGGGAAGCTTGGCGTAAACCTTCACTGCCTCATTGGCCTCCAGGTCTTCCGCGAAGGTCTTTTCGGTGCCCTCGGAATCATAGACCACGTATTCGAAGACAGACTTCTGCGCCGGGATGGCGTTCTTGAGATAGGTTTTGAGCTCTTCCTGTTCGAACAACTCCTGGCAGTAGAAGTCATCGTCGCCGATCCGGCGGTACTTGATGCCGTCCACCAGAGCGAGACGCTTGGTGCGATTGATGGCTTCGGCGGCCTGGTCGATGAACTGCTGCGGGTTGCGCTTGAAGTCTTCGATGCGGTCGCTCTTCAGCAGGATATCGACGATGCTGCCGCGCGTGAGCTGGGTCTTGTCCTGAAGCTCGGTGATGATGTCGGGCAGCTCGATATCGTCTTCGTTGATGGTGGTATATGCGCTCTTCGCGCCATCTTCCTTCGCGGACACGCCGCCTTTGCCGATTTCCAGCCCAGCCTTGCGGAAGCGAGCACGGGTCTTCGTGATGGGCTCGGAATTGCGGATATTCTCCGCGCAATCCTCGATCAGCTTCGCGTTGTCGAATTCGACCCGGTAGGTGGTCTTGTGCTTGATACGGTCCCAGAGAGCCTTGAATTCCGGGCTTTGCAGGATCGCTTCGCGGGTCTTGATGACTTTGCGGTCGTCGGCGTTCTTGATGTCGAGGCGACCGGCGAGCTTCTTGAGGATGGCGTTGATTTCGCCAGCCTGGGCGGCGAACTCTTCGGGCAGTGCAAGAGTGCCAGCCTTGAGGGCTGTGCGTAGACTGTCCTGGACCCGTCCCTTGGCGTCGATCAGCTCGGCGGCCTTGAGGTGCTCCCAAAGTTTTTCAGAAGCGGTGGCTCCGAGTGGTTTGGCCTCGCCGTCTTCCGACTGGATCATGATCGCGGCAAACTGATGTAGCTCGACAATGCCGAACTTGATGCCGGTGTCCTGCTCGATTTCGCTTTGAAGGTTCTTCGCGAAATCCTCGTAGCTTTCGGTCGCGACGACAGTGAGGGTGTTTACCTCGTGGCCACGAATGCGCCGTCCTTTTTCAGGCCCATCACACATAACGGCCAAGCGAAGCCCACGCCCGATGGTCTGCCGACGCTCGCGCTCGGTGCCCATGTCACGCAAGGTGCAAATCTGGAAGACGTTCGGGTTATCCCAGCCTTCGCGAAGCGCGGAATGGGAGAAGATGAATTGCAGCTTCGTGTCGAAGCTGAGCAGCTTCTCTTTTTCCTTCATGATCAGGTTGTAGGCCCGCTCGGCATTGTCCCGATTGGATTGGTTGTTTTCTGCCGTGTCGGTCCAGCCACCCTTCTTGTCGATTGAGAAATAGCCGTTGTGCAGATCTTCGACATCCTGGTTGGGGTCGATCTGGGCTAACAGGGTATTGTAGGCCGGACTCTTGGCGAGCTTCTTGTACTCCTCCTCAAACATGAGGGCGTACTTGCCTTTGTGGGCGTTGCCAGCATCGTCGTACTGGCGGTAGTGCTCGACGCTGTCGATGAAGAAGAGGCTGAGCACCTTGATTGGGCGGCCCGTCTCCTTGAAGCGAATCTCCTTGTCGAGGTGTTCCTTGATGGTGCGGCGGATCATGAGCCGCTTTTGCTCATCAGGATCGACGCCGCCGTGCGACATGCCAGGCTTGAGCACCTTGTCGAGGCCTGGCCCTTTGAGCTCGATGGTCTGCTCGGGGCCAACGGTGATCGTACCGATCTGCATATTCTCGTAGAGTGAACGGTTGGTGAGCTGCTCCAGGTCGTCACCATCCTCGACGGTCACAATCTTGCGCTTCACGTCCTTCCCGCTAGCGATATCGAGCTCTACCTTAGCGGTGATCGAGCCCTTCTGGTTGTGCGTCGAAATCAGCTTCACATATGGCTTGTTGTGGCCACCTTCGATCTCTAGCGATGCGACCTCGATCTGCTTCACCAGGCCGCGCTCGTAAGCATCCACGGCGTCAAGGCGGTAAACCATGTGATGTTTTTGAATGTGAGTGGCGGAATAACGCAGGGTGCAAAGCGCATTCATGGCTTTCAGCGCCTTTTGTCCCGCACCTTGTGGGCCGCCATCGACGCTTTGCGGCTCATCGACAATGATGATGGGGTTGGTCGCTTTGATCAGATCGATCGGCTTCTCTCCGCCTGTGTTTTCACTCTCGCGATAGATGACTGCTGACTGGCGCGCGAGAGCCTGGATAGTGGACACCATGATCTGGATGGTCGAGCTGGTCGCGAAATTGCGGACCTGGCCGAGCTTTGAGGAATCATAAAGGAAATACTCGTAGCCTTTGGCCTTGGGGTAGAGGTTCTCGAAATGGTCGCGGGTGATCTCAAGCGTCTTGTAGACGCCTTCCTTGATTGCAACGGACGGCACAACGATCACGAATTTCGTGAAGCCGTATTCCCGGTTCAGCTCGAAGATGGTCCGCAGGTAAACGTAGGTCTTCCCAGTTCCGGTCTCCATCTCAACGGTGAAGTCGCCGGATTGCAGGAGCTTGTCCTGCGCCAAACCATTGTGAAGCTGCACTTCGGCCAGGTTATCGAGTAATTCTTCGTCGATCAGCTGGAGCCGGTTGCCCACGCCAAGATCGCTCTCGACGAGCCCAAGGGTGGCCTGCGGCCCGCTCTGCGGGCGATAGGTTACGGTGAACTCGGACCTGGACACTTCCTGGCCTTTGAACAGCTCAACAACCGAGGCAATCGCCGCTTGCTGGTAGTCGAGGTTGTCTTCGAAATGTAGTTTCATCGGAGGCATACTCGATCAGGTTACAAGCTGCGCACGTGGCTGATGCCATTCTGCTCAAGGATGGCCACCATGTTCGTCTTGGCAATGTCGTCAGCGAAGGCGCTGTCGCGGAAAAAGACATGCGAGTCCGTCTCGGGATCGAGTTCACGATGCCAATCAATTATGCCTTGGGCGATTGCGTCCACTTCCTCCTTCTTGATGGAAGGTGCGAGGCAGGCAAAAAGTACGCCGAACCCGACACTAAACGTCGCCTTTCCGGCAAACTGCCGCTCCTCGATCGGCGATGAAAGATCGACACCTCTCTTCAAGAGGAGTTCGAACAAGACATCTTTTTCTGAGCGGCCTTCGATAAGATGGTCTGTCTGGCTCAAAAGGGTTGCTTCGAGATCTGCTCGATCTGGACTCCAGATACGCAGGTTCGATTGCGCAAGCTTGAAAACGCGAAATCCTTTATCCAGCTTGGGTGAGCGCATTTCTGCTCTCTCACCCGCCCGCTTGCAGCGCTCAATCGCTAGCTCGGAAAGAGTGCGAAAGCCTGCCTTGAAGGCATCAGCATCCTCAGCGAATGGTTCTTGCAACTGCACAAGAAGGAAGCGCCTGCTTGCCCCATCCTCAACGCACTGCTCAAATATTGCATGTGCGGTTGATCCAGAGCCAGCAAAAAAATCAAGTATCAAATCATTATCTGAAGAAAAAATTGAAACAATGTACTTGAGTAAGTTTATGCCCTTCGGATAATCAAAAAATCTTTCCCCATCAAACAGGGCGCTTAATTCCGTAGTGCCTCCAGAGTAATTCCAAATGTTTTTTGGAGGATTTAGGCCTGCCTGCTTGAATGAAACGGTCCACTCACCTGAGACCTTCTTGAATACGAGCTCGTCCCGGCGCTCCTCGAGCATGTCAACGCCCCAGCGCCACCGATGAAGCTTCTTATTCCGTACGCCAGGTCTGATTGGGACAAAGCCCTCGGAAATCAGGTTGGCATCGTCCTTGTAGACTTTTTTGGGGTCATTTGTATGAATTAGCGACTTGTCATAGTCAAAAATCGGCTTAAATTCATTGGTGTTGGGGCTAAAATAAATCGTGTAACCCATATCTTTTCGGGTTTCGAGTGGCGTGGGTGCGTCAGCAAGTGACCGCAAAGTCTCTGCAACCTTGTCGACTCTGTGTATAGCGACCTGATCTATATCGCGGGCATAGATTATTAAATGCTCTACATTCTTTTGTATTTTTACGCCATCACCAGACTGATTGGCGCCGGTAACAATGGAAATGTCAGCCAGGAAATTTTCTTCTCCAAAAACTTCGTCGCAAACAATTTTTAGTCGATGGCATTCATTATCATCAATAGATATGGCAATGATTCCAGATTTTGAAAGAAGTGATTTTGCAACTCTCAGGCGCGGGTAAATCATATTAAGCCAGTTTGTGTGCTTACGTCCTGAAGATTCACTGTTGCTCGATAATTTCAAGCCATCCCCGTCAACTTGCCCCGTGTATCTGAGATAGGTCTCTAAATTATCCTGATAGTTGTCAGGATATACAAATTCCTTGCCAGTATTGTAGGGAGGATCAATATATATCAGTTTGACGCTATTGGCATAACTTTTACTAAGCAACTTCAATGCCTCAAGGTTGTCACCTTCGATGAACACGTTTCGCGTGGCGTCCCAATCCACACTGTGGTCAGGTTGAGGCAAGAGTGTGCCTGAACTTGGAGTCAGGGCGATTTGTCGCGCTTGCTTCTTGCCATGCCAATTGAGGCCAAACTTTTCCTCTCCTTCGCCCAAGACCGTGGCATCGCCAAGCAGTTGGCGAAGCACGTCAAAGTCCACCCCGCTATCGGTGAATGCGTCGGGAAACAGCGCCCTCAGCTGGGCAAGGTTTTCGTCGATGATGTTGGCGCTCCGGCCGTCTTCCAGGGTGATTTTTTGCATGGTTTTCTTCTTGATTTAATGTGTAATTTTCAGTCGAGTTTCGAGATTGAGTATAGCATCTTTTCGTTCCCTGATCTTACCGTTCAGGGCGATTTTGCCTCCCATCTGATGCTCGCGCTTCAGCGCCGTGCGTAACTCTGCAATCTCGCGCTCCAGCCCGTCAATCTCTCCGAGAATGGTAGCTTGCCCCTTCGATGCTGAGATTGTGGCTGATGCGAACGTCCCGGTCCTGTCCGAGGCGATCAGCCCGATGACCTGGCCCTGGAATGCTTCATAGAGGGCATAGAAGCTGGTCGCGGGAAGCCGGTGAAGCTGAATAGCCTCCAGGAAGGCCGCTTGTGCTGTCGAGGGCTTGTTCGGATCGATCCACCCGGTCTGCCAGCGATCCACCAACACGAGCTTCGACTTGTCCGCCTGGTTGATCCGCTTTTCCGCGACACTGATGGCGATCTTGCCCGCGTGTTCGAAGGCCAGGATCAGCGGATACGGAATGGCCCGGTGCATGAAGGCTGCGATGCGATTGAGGCGAGCAGGATTCGATAGCTCGACCGAGAGGACGGCGATCTCCAAATATTCACGCTCACTGTCCTGGAAGGGCGCGATGTTTATGGTGTCTGGCTTCAGCGTGAATTGCCAGCGGATGCGCCCGACATCCTCGCTCAGCGCCTTTTTGTCCGTCTGATCTAGTTCGGCGTGGTCCAGGAACATCTTCTTGTAGACCGGCTTGTCGAGCAAGCAGGCCTCAGGGATGCCCAAGCTGGAGAGGAACGTGTCGATCATGCGGCGGCTTGGATAACGAGAAAGCTGACAACCTCAAAATCGTCCCCGCCCTTGAGGTGATCCTTGGTGAGGGCCGTTCCTCCACGGGCGAAGAGGCTCTCGACGCCCTTTTCCTCGGTCTTGCCGACAATGCTCTCGACCGCCCGGTCCATGAGGGCAGAATATGCGCTCATGTCGCGACCGTTTTTGGTCTTGGCGTTGAGGGCGTCGATGCTGGCGAGGTCGATCTCGGTCGCGGCAGAGGCGAGCTTCTTGTAAACGTCCAGGCTCTTCTTGGCCTGAAGGTGGTTGAAGACGATGGAGCCCGTCTCGGCGACATAAACGAGGTAGAACGGGGCGAGCGCGTAGCTGTCTTCGATCTGCACCTTTCCCTTGAGGTCGCGCAGGCAGAAAATCACGCCTGGCACGGCTTCGTCGATGTTCGGTGAGACAACCGCGTGAAGGCCGGTTGGTGAGGCCTCCAGGCGCTTCAGATTGTCTTTCATGAAGCCGGACAAATCCATGCGGAAGTCGTTCAGCGTCATGTCTGTGATGGAGACGCTACCATCCATGTCCTCCAGGTCCACAACCGCGTCCTGGAGCTGCTGCATCTGCTTGCGGCGGTATTCCAGGTCGTTCATCTGCTTGTTTTCGTCATACTCGATGACGTTCTCTTCGCCGGTTGCCGAAATGTCCAAGAGCACCATGCGACCGCTCACGCGGGCTTCGAGGTTGATGTATTCGTCCAGCTCCATGTTGGGCCAGAAATTGGTGAGCTGAATCGCAGCGTTCTTCGAGCCCAAGCGATCCACACGTCCAAAGCGCTGGATGATGCGCACGGGGTTCCAGTGGATGTCGTAATTGACCAGCATGTCGCAATCTTGAAGATTCTGACCTTCCGAGATGCAGTCCGTAGCGATCAGAATGTCGATGTTGGTAGTGGCATCGGGGTCGATCTTGTCACGCTCTTTCGAGACTGGCGAGAAGTTGGTCAGGATGCTGTTGAGGTCGCGCGGGAGACCGTCGATGGTGCAGCGGTTTGTGCCGCTACCCGTCACGAGCGCGCTGTGCAGGCCATATTCCTTCAGTGCCCAGGTGTGGACGTCTTTGAAGAGGTATTCCGCCGTGTCAGAGAAGGCAGTGAAGACGATGACCTTCTTGTTGCCAGGATTGATCGGTGCCTTGAGCTTCGCCGCGATAGTATCCTTGAGTTTCTGAAGCTTGGCGTCGTCCGCAGCCGCAATCTTCCTGGCCTCGTCGAGCAGGTAGCCCAAAAGGACATGATCGGCTTCGAGGTCCTGCCGCATCCGGATCAGGTCTATGTCCTGGATCAGCACCTTGACCTTGCGACCAATCAACAGGTCTTCCAGCTCAGGAGAATCCGCCTCGATTTCCTCGATGAGCAACTCCTCGATCTCGGTGGCCTCATGGGCATCGATCTTCGCGAGGAAATTGCCTACTTGGGCGTGAATCTTTCCGACCGTCAGCGCGAACGAATGAATTGAGCTCTCCATGCGCTTCAGCATGTTGACGCGCATGAGGTGGATCAGGCTGCGTTCGCGGTCCACTTGCTTGAGCGTCGATTTGCCGCCCTTGACCTGTTGGTCGTACTTGCGGCTGTAATCGTCCTGCTTGTCAGCTCGCACGTAATCCAGGGGCGCATAGGCTGCCAGAGAGAGCTTTTTGATCGAGCGGTTGATGTCCTTGAGCGGGGGGAAATGTCCATCTTTGTCGATGTCCGATTTCACATTCTGCGGCTTCAGGCGCTCAGGAAATTTCCCGATTTCCGCCATGTCGTAGTACTTCTCGATGTGCCGCCGCGACCGGGCTATGGTGAGCAGGTCCAAGAGCTTGAAGTAGCCAAAGTTCAGGCTTTCGAGCAGACTTTCAGAAGTGCGGCTTTCAGTCGGAAGCTTCAGCCAGATATTGAATTGTGTTTGGGCGCGACGAAGCGTTACCTCGATGCTCTGGATACCTGCATCGGCAAGCGCCTTGTCTTGGCCTTCAGTGATAAAGGCGACCTGGTTTTTGAGGTCGTTCAGGCGATTGTTCACCGGGGTTGCTGACAGCATCAGCACCTTGGTTCGGACGCCCTTCTTGATCACCTCGTCCATCAGGCGCTGATAGCGTGTGACTTTGTCAATGCTCGGGTTGTTGTTCCGAAAATTGTGAGATTCATCGATAACAATAAGGTCATAGTTGCCCCAGTTGATCGTCTCCAGATTGATCTCGCCGGAGCGCCCCGTCTCGCGGCTCAAGTCCGTGTGATTAAGGACATCATAGTTGAAGCGATCAGCCGCAAGCAGGTTGCGCTTGTCGTTGATCGTGTAGACCGTCCAGTTTTCCCGGAGCTTCTTGGGCGCGAGCACCAGGACGCGATCGTTGCGAAGCTCATAGTATTTGATGACTGCCAGGGCTTCGAACGTCTTTCCCAAGCCGACACTGTCTGCGATGATGCAGCCGTTGTAGCGCTCAAGCTTGTCGATCGCACCTAGGACGCCATCCTTCTGGAATTTGTAGAGCTTGTTCCAGACCAGCGTGTATTTGAATCCGGTCTTCGACCGGATGATGCTTTCCTCATCGATTTCCTCGATGAAATCCCTGAAAATGTTGAAGAGGGTGATGAAGTAGAGAAGGTTCGCAGGCTTGTCTGAGGCGAGGAAGTCGAGGCTCTCAAGCACCGCATCCTTGGCGTTTCGGACGGCGGTCGGATCGTTCCAGATCGTCTCGAACCAATTGAGCAGCTGCTTCGTCGCCTCGGGGTCTTTCACAACCGTGTTCATGGCGAAGCTGTCGGATCGTACAACTCCAAGGCCAGCGGCGGTGAAGTCCGATGTTCCGGCGACGGCCACCGCCTCACCAGCGGGCGATTGGATGTGGAAAATGTTCTGAGCGATAGGGGCTCCGGCTAGCTGCCGTACCCGGACCTTCTTACGAACCCACTCAGCGCACTCTGCAGCGATGCGCTGTAGGTTGAGCTCATTCTTCAGCCCGATTTCCTCAGCGGTTCCTGCTAGCGGAAGCGGCAAGGTAGCGTCGGGGCGAGCAAGCAGGATGCGCAATTCCTGAACTTTCCCAAGTTCTGATTTCAACGCGGAATAGCCAAAAACCGAAAACCAGCCTGTCAGAACCAACGCCTTCGAGTCTGGACTCAAGGCTGAACGAAGCTCGTTAACAACCTTGCCGTGACTCTTATTATCAAGAAGCATTAACCGCCTCCTGGTTAATCAATACAATTTGCTGATCCTGGGGCTTGCGAACTGATGTTTTAGTGTCGAGCCCCAGCCGCTTGAGCGCATAGTAGAGCAAGGCTCGGCGAACAGGGATGATAACCCGGCCATTTTGCATCCCGTAGTCGAGTTCAATTACCCGCTTCTGATTCGGACTAAGCTCTGGATGCGGCCCGATCTCGAGTTCAACGATATCATTCCACGCCGCATCAGCTGCTGACGGCAATTGAACTGAACGGGAATGACGGGTCTCGATAATCCGGGAAATGACGAAGTCACGGTATTCCCCGCTCTTCTCGCAAAACGAGCGGGCGTGCCAACGGAACCCATCGAAAGCCAAGGCATGTGGAACTATCCAGCGCCACTCAGGATTTGGCAATGACATTGACTGGTAGCGGGCTTCGACGGCTTCACGGCGTCGAATGGCGATCACTATCGAACGTAGCACGGAGGGATCGATGCCGCGGGCTGGCGATGGGGTGGCGCCGAAAGCCGGAAGGTTACCTATCCAGGCATCTTCAGAAGCGACAATGCCTTCAGCAACGGACCGGACCTGAGAGAGATACTGAGTGGCGTCAGGTTTTAAGAAGAGCGGTTTGAACGACGATGAGCGAACATAGGTTTTGCCGCTCTTATCGTACATCATGTTGTCCGGCGCGAGTGCGATATATCGGTTGAGGTCAGCCGAGGCCTGGTTCTGGGAGATGCCAAACTTGTCGATGAGATCCCCGCGATTGACATGTCCTTCCCAGAAAAGGCGAAACTCGATGAACTGAAGCTTCTGCTCCACCCCCCATCTGAGACTTGGTCTGTCCTCGCCCATACCGCCCCCGAATCACTTTTCAGACCCATCCAAAAAGTTGACATACCGGACCTTAGGGTGTGCCCTGTCAGGGATGCAAGGGCGAATGATGCGAAGGTGAGGTGCGAACTGCACCTGAAGAACCTCGATGCAGGCTGATTGATGGCCAGACCTTATTTAAAAACAGATGGTTACGCGCAAGAGAGTTCGCTCGCAGATTCTCACCCACCGCCAGGACTAAAACAGCCGCCCACCCAGTGGGACGGACTGATCCGGGGCAAACAACACGACGGCCCCATGCGCATCAGGAAAGCCCAGCGTCAGCACGTCGGACATGAACTTGCCGATTTGGCG
>JACCDH010665263.1_pt1 | contig 17527 bp, 18 predicted proteins | sample 7442481 | NCBI WGS metagenome assembly JACCDH01 (sample SAMN15323433, study PRJNA562643) | freshwater metagenome | isolation source: river surface water | place: USA:Blue River Watershed | collected 2017-08-15
CAACAGCCAGGAGCGCAGCGACCCGTCCTCGATGTCGGAAGAGCAGAAAAAGCAGCTGGCCGAACAGGCAGACCAGGCCAATTTCGAGAAACTCGAGCAGCAGGTCCGGGAAAGCCTGGCCAAGAACCCCAATCTGCAGAACCTCAAGGACCAGGTGCAGTTCTCGCGTGAGAAAGAAGGCCTGCGCATCGAGATCATCGACAAGGCGGACTTCGCCATGTTCGGCCTGGGCACCACCGGCATGACGCCCAAGGCGCAGTCCCTGGTCAGGGAAGTGGCCAAATCCCTGCAGGGCATGGACAACAAGCTGGCCATCCGGGGACACACCGACAGCGTCGCCTTTGCCAATTCCGACGGCCGCAACAACTGGTCGCTGTCGGCCGAGCGCGCCGAGACCACCCGCAAGATGCTGGAGGCCCAGGGCGTCAAGCCCGAACGCTTTGCCAAGATCGAAGGGGTGGCCGATACTGCGCCCTACAACCCCAATGACCCCAAGGATCCCCGTAACCGGCGCATCAGCGTGACCGTCATGTACCGGGATTGAGGCCTGAGCCCAAGGAGCCGCGCATGAGCACAGTGGAAGTGATGGTGACCGCCCAGGTGCCGCAATCCGTGATCGCGGTCCTGCAACGCCATTTCACCGTGCACCACCGCGAGCACATCCGCGAAGCCTCGGTGCTGCACCGTGTGCGGGCGGTGGTCGGCGCCCAGGGCGTGCGCATCAGCCGCGACTGGCTGGCCCTGCTGCCGCAGCTGGAGTTGCTGTGTCTGACCGGTCCCCAGACGCAGGGGGTGGACCTGGCCGAAACCGAGCGGCGCCGCATCGCGGTTGTTCCCGGTCCGGATGTGCAGGGGCCGGAGCGGGCCGATTACGTGGTCGCCACCTTGCTGGGCCTGTGCCGGCAATGGCCCGAGGCCGACCGCTTCGTGCGCAACAGCGACTGGGTCGATGGGCCTTTCCCGCCGGCGCACCGCTTTTCGGGCCTGCGTGTGGGCGTGGTCGGTTTCGATGGCACCGCACAGGCGCTGCTGCCCAGGCTCGCGGCCTTCGGCATCGGCGGCGCCTGCTGGGTCCCGAGTCCGCAGCCGGGCTGCCCCTGGCCCCAGGTGCACAGCCTGTCGGAACTGCTGGACCAGTCGGTCCATGCGCTGGTGGTCCTCGATGAGTCGCTGGCGACCGCCCAGGGCCCCATCGGCGCCGCGCACATTGGGCGCTTGCTGGCGCCGTCCTACATCGTCTGTCTGACGCACAGCGGCGTGCTCGATGACCAGACCGTGCCCGAAGCCCTGAAAACGCGGCGCCTGCAGGGCCTGGCGCTCGATGACTACCCGGAAGCCCCGCGCGTGCCCGCCGTCTGGCGCCAGACGCCGCGCACCTGCGTCACACCGGCCATCGCCGCCTGGACCGAAGAGGCCCTGGCCGACATCTCGCAGGCCCTGGTGCGCAACATCTGCCAGCACTTCGGCCTGACGCCGCAGAGCGCGGCCTGAGGGGCGGGCGGCCGGTCCTCAGGGCCTGGCCAGCCCGGCCCATCCCGCTTCCAGCCAGTGGTGGTGTCCGGGGTGGATCTCCCAGCCCAGGTTCAGCGTGGGGGTGCCGGCAACAAACACCTCTTGCGTCAGGTGATCGCCCCAGGGGCTGCGCGCGTGCAGCTGCTGCAGCCAGGCCTGCGTGCGCGGATCGTCGGCCGCCCAGCCCGCCTCGCCCATGCGCGCAGGCGGCAGGCCCGGGCGGCCATCGGTCGGCCCCGAAAAGCGGTCGTGCACGCTGCCCCAGCGCACCCCCTTCATGCGCTCGCGCAGTTGCCGCAGCCGCGACTCCACCTGCAGAGGATCGCGCTCGAGAAAGCGCAGCTGCCCCAGCACGTTGTCGAACCAGAAGAGGGCCTGCGGCATCGACCGGATCAGCTGGGGCAGGGCCTCGATGCCGTCGCCGGTGTGGTGGTGCAAAAGGGTTTGGGCCGGCCGCAGCACGGGCCCATGGCGCCAGGCGAACAGGCGCCCGGCCAGGGGGTCGATGTCCCAGGTGTGGACTTCGCGAAAGCGCTTGAGCCAGTGGCTCGAGAGCATCCAACCCGCGCTGCTGCCGATGATCACCAGGGTCTGCGCATCGGGCGTGGTGGCGTGCAGCCAGTGGGCCAGCTGTTCGGTGGTGACGGCCCAGCGCTGCTGGGCCCGCCAGGCCTTCCAGTGCCAGCGCAAACCGCCGGTGGGATTGAGGATCATCTCACTTGGGCGGCGGCTGACGGTTGACCAGGTAGCAGGTGGTCATGCGGTGCAGGACATTGTCCGGCGTGACGCAGTGCTGGTAATACTTGCCCCGGTCGAAGTCGGTCAGGAAATAAGAGCGGTAAATGGCGCGCTCCCAGACCACCAGGCTCATGTTGCGCGCGATGCTGCAGCGCATGTTCATCTCGCACTCGCGCAACTCGGTGCGGTCCTTGTAGAAATGGATCTTGTACTTGCCTTCGCCATGGCCGAGCTGCTTGTCCCTGGTCAGGAAGCAGACCGGGTTGCTCAGCTCTTCCATCTGGTAGATCCGGGCCAGGTGGTTCATCTCGGCCAGGGCCAGCACCTGGAACCACACGGCCACGACCCCGGTGCATTCGTAGAAGTCGCGCTTGACCTGCTGGAAAGCCGGCCGGGTGACCGGCAGGTGGTCGTGATCGAGTTTGAGGATGGGCTCGGCGCCCGAGTAGGCGAGGCCCTTGAACTCCAGCCGCTCGGGAGGGGGTTCGGAGGTGCCCAGCAGGTCCGAATCACCGCACCCCTGGAGCAGCAGTGCACAGGCCGTCACGGCCAGCCATGAAGTCGCTTTCATGGCCAGAGTCTAACCAATCTGCCGCGCCCAGGGCATGCACTCACTGGATCGTCAGCTCGCGGGTGCTCGTCGGCGAGGATTTGGGCAGGGTCAGGCTCAGCACCCCGTGCGCGTAATGCGCCTGGGCCTGCTGGCTGTTGATCGGCGAGGGCAAGGTCAGGCTGCGCGAGACGGTGCCGAAATAGCGCTCATTGCGCAGGAAGGACTCCCCGCTGTGCGAGGACTCCTGTTTGACCTCGGCCCGCAGCGTCACGGTGTGCCCATCGACCGTCACATGGATGGCCTCCTTGGGCACCCCCGGCACTTCCGCCTCAATGGTGTAGGCATGGCCGGATTCCTTGACATCCATGCGGATCTGCCCGGGGTTGGGCAGGACATCGGCTTGCAGCGGCTTGACGAAAAAGCCCGGTGCGAAGTCCTTGAAGAAATCGTCGAAGAGGCCGGTACGGCTGATCAGGGAACTCATGGTCAACTCCTTGAATGAACGGTTGCGGTGCAATCCACCGACCCCCAATGTGCATTCCAGACCCCGGCCCGATCAATACAGCCATTGGGGTAGACGTTCACCGCTGTGCGTGCCGCCGCACCATGAAAAAAGCCACTGCATGCAGTGGCTGGTGTTTGGCTCCCCGACCTGGGCTCGAACCAGGGACCTACGGATTAACAGTCCGGCGCTCTACCGACTGAGCTATCGGGGAATAGCCGATGATTATAGCTGGATTCAGGGGGTGTTCCGTCCTGCGGCCAGCCGCGCCATGAAGCGCCGGGCCTCGGCGGCAGGGTCTGGCGCGGCCACCAGGGCGCGCACCACGGCCACCGATCCGACCCCGCTGGGCAGCACCTCGTTCAGGCGCGCGAAGTCGATGCCGCCGATCGCCACCAGCGGTCGGTGCCGCATCAGCCGGGCGTAGGCGGCCAGGCGGCCGGGGCCCTGCGGCGCGGTGGCCATGCGCTTGAGTGTGGTGGCATAGACCGCGCCCAGGGCCAGGTAGCTGGGGGCCACACTTTCGGCCCGCAGCAGCTCGGCGTAGCCATGGGTGCTCAGGCCCAGGCGCAGCCCGGCGCTGCGGATGCTTTGCAGCTGCGCGCGTGCGCCTTCCAGGTCTTCCTGGCCCAGGTGCACGCCGTAGGCGCCCGTATCGATGGCTTCGCGCCAATGGTCGTTGATGAAGAGCAGGCTGCCGGTGCCTTGCACGGCGCGCACGGCGGCCGCCACTTCCCGGGTGACCGCCGCGCCGTCGTCCGATTTGAAGCGCAGCTGCAGCGTGGGCACACCGGCCTCGGCCATGCGTGCCACCCAGGCGGCGTCGGGCAGCACCGCGTACAGGCCCAGCGCCTGCGGGCAGGGCGCAAAGGCGTCGGCGCGCGGTTGGGTGTGGACGCCGAAGTCCCGCGCATCGTCGGGCCAGGCGGCCGCGTCGAAACCGCCGGTGCGATGCGCCTGGGCGACCCAGGCCTGGGCGAGCAGTTGGGCGTCGTCTTCGACAAAGCCCATGCTGCGGCAGGCGGCCAGCACATTGGCGGCCGCTTCGCCGTGCGCGGCGTCTTCGGGGCGGGTGCAGTCGGCCAGTGGCCGGGGCAGGCCGGTCTGCAGCTGGGCGGCGTGCAGGGCGAGGATGTCCTGTGCAAGCTCAAGGTTCATGGGGGTGCCCGTGTTCAGCTCTGGTGCCAGAAAGGGGTGCCCAGCACCGGTGTGCTGGGCTGGGCCAGGTCCTGCGCCGTCATGGCGCCGGCGTGGTGGGCGGCACGGCCGGCACGCACCGCGTTGGCAAAGGCCTCTGCCATGGCGGACGGGTCCTGCGCCAGGGCCACGGCGGTGTTGAGCAGCACGCCGTCGTAGCCCCATTCCATCACCTGGCAGGCGTGCGAGGGCAGGCCCAGGCCGGCATCCACGATCAGGGGCACCTCCAGGCGCTCGCGCAGGGTCTGCAGGGCGTGCGGATTGATGGGGCCCTTGCCGGTGCCGATCGGGGCGGCCCAGGGCATGACGGCCTGGCAGCCCACGTCCACCAGGCGCTGGCACAGCACCAGGTCGTCGGTGCTGTAGGGCAGCACCTTGAAGCCCATGCGCAGCAGCCGGTCGGCGCAGTCCACCAGGTTGAGCGTGTCCGGCTGCAGGGTGTAGTCGTCGCCGATCAGCTCGAGCTTGAGCCAGTCGGTCTCGAACACCTCGCGCGCCATCTCGGCCGTGGTCAGCACCTCCTGGGTGCTGTGGCAGCCGGCGGTGTTGGGCAGCACCGGCACGCCGCACTGGCGCAGCAGGTCCCAAAAGCCGTTGTGGTGGTCGCCTCCGGCGGTCTGCCGGCGCAGCGAGGCGGTCAGCATGCCGGGGCGGCTGCGCTCGATCGCCTGGGCCAGCACGGCCGGCGAGGGGTAGCGGGAAGTCCCCAGCAGCAGCCGGCTTTGCAGGCGTTCGCCGTAGAGGATGAAGTCGTCCGGGTGATTCATGGGGCTTAGCCTCCGGTGACGGGGGAGATCAGTTCCACCTGGTCGCCTGCCTGCAGCGCGGTCTGGGCGTATTGGGTGCGCGGCACGAACTGCAGGTTCACGGCGGCCGCAAAGGGCGGCTGCACGCCGCTGGCGGCGGCCGCGTCGGCCAGGGTGGCGCCTTCGGGCAGGGCCATGGGCTGGCCGTTCAGGGTGATGGGGATGGTGCGCATGTCGGTGTTCACAGCAGCGCCCATTGTCGCGCCAGCGGGCTCTCGCCCGTGGCCAGCCACTGCAGGGCAGCGTCCAGCACCGCCGGCGAAATCATGTAGCCATGGCGGTACAGGCCATTGATCTGCAAGACCCCCGGGCCCAGGGGGCGCAGGGCCGGCAGGTTGTTGGGCAGGGTGGGGCGGGCCTGGGTGGTGATCTCGACGATGCGCGCTTCGGCAAACCCGCTGTCGACCGTGTAGGCGGCGCTGAGCAATTCCAGGGTGGAGCGCACGCTGGCCGGCGAAAGGTCTTCGGTCTCGATCTCGGTGGCGCCGATCACGAACAGCTCATTTTCTTTGGGGGCGATGTAGATCGGGTAGCGCGGGTGGATCAGCCGGGTCGGCCGTTGCAGCCGCACACCCGGGGCGTGCAGGCGCACCACCTCGCCACGCACGCCGCGCAATTCGCGCCAGGCCACGCGGGCGCCCAGGCCGCGGCAGTCCACGATCTGCCCCGCCTGCGGGAAGGCGGCGCGCAGGCTGGCCGCGTCCTGCGCCTCGATCGGGCTGTGCCAGTGCAGCCCCACGCCCGCTTGCTGCAGGCCCAGCCGCAGCGCGTCGAGCAGTTGCCGGTTGTCCAGCTGCGCCTCGCCCGGCAGGTACAGGCCCTGGGCAAAGCGACCGCCCACGGCGGGCTCCACCTCGGCCAAGGCGGCCGCGTCCAGCGATTGCGGTGCAGGCACCTGCGGCAGCTGCTGGTGGGTGCGCCGCACCAGGCCCTCAAAGCGCCGGGCTTCGGCCTGGTCCTGGCGGTGCCAGAGGATCAGGGTCCCGTTTTGCTGGAAGAACACCGGCGCGGGCAAGGTCGCCAGCAGCTCGGGCCAGCGGCTCAGGCCGTGCAGGCCCATCTGCACCACCGGCAGTTCGGTGATGGCCGATTCGGCCAGCGGCGCGAGCATGGCGGCCGCCGCTCGGGCCGCCGAATGGGGGGCTTCAGGGCCATGCGCATCGTGCAGCTGCACCCGGGCGCCTTGTTGCGCCAGCGAGAGCGCCAAGAGGCGGCCCATCAGGCCGCCGCCAATGACCACCACGTCCTGCGTCATGCGCCCGCTCCCCGATAATCGCGGCCATGCAAGCACAGACCCCTTCCTCCAACCTGCGCTACGTGCGCGTGCTCACCATCGCCGGCTCCGACAGCGGCGGGGGGGCGGGCATCCAGGCCGACCTCAAGACCTTTGCCGCGCTCGGCTGCTACGGCATGACGGCCATCACCGCGCTGACCGCGCAGAACACGGTGGGCGTGCAGGCCATCCATGCCGTGCCGCCCGAATTCCTGCGGGCGCAGCTGCAGTCGGTGCTCGATGACATTGGCGTCGACGCCGTCAAGATCGGCATGCTGCACACGCCCGAAGTGGTGCGCACCGTGGCCTGGGCGATCGGCCATTACGGCCTGCAGCGGGTGGTGCTCGATCCGGTCATGGTCGCCACCAGCGGCGACCGGCTGATCGCCGATGAAACGGTCGAGGTGCTGGTGCGCGAGCTGTTTCCGCTGGCCAGCGTGGTGACGCCCAATCTGGACGAAGCGGCCTTGCTGATTGGCCGTCCGATCGACGGGGCCCACGCGCTCGAAGACGCGGGCCGCAGCCTGCTGGCCATGGGCGCGCGTGCGGCCCTGGTCAAGGGTGGGCATCTGGCTGGTGACGAGGTGGTCGATCTGCTGGTGCAGCCCGGCCAGCCCAGCCTGCGGCTGGCCTCGCAGCGCATTGCCAGCCGCAATGTGCATGGCACCGGCTGCACGCTGTCGTCGGCGATTGCCGCGCACCTGGCGCAAGGCCTGGCGCTGGACGCCGCGGTCGAGCGCGCCCGCGCCTACATCCTGGGCGCGATCGCCGCAGGCGCGGGGGTGCAGACCGGTCAGGGCCATGGACCGCTCAACCACGGTCATGCGCCGGTGTCGGCGCATCGGCTGGGCGGATGAGGGCGGCCAGCATAAAGGTCAGACCGAGCGTGACCAAGGCGGCGCCCCATTGCGGCGCCAGCCGTTCGACCGCGTGGTAAACCACGATGCCCAGCACCCACAGCAGCACCGCCGAGCGGTCAACGGCGGTGCGGTCGGGGCGGGCGGCCTGACCGAGGCCGAGGCGGCCGAGGATCACGCCATACAGGGGCACGAAGACCGAGCTGAGCATCAGCAAGAAGGGCTCGAGGCTGTGCATCGGCAGCACCATGGCCAGGCCGGTGCAGGCCAGGGCGATGCCCACGCCCCAGCGCCGCAGCGATCCCGGGCGCAGGCTGCTGCTGGACACCGCGGCCGAATGCACATCGCCATACGCGTTGTCCAGCTCGTCGAGCAGGATCAGGCCAAGGGCCAGCAGACCGCCCTGGGCCAGCAGCAAGGCCGTGACCAGGTCGGTGCCAGGCTCGCTCACGCTGGCCACCAGCACCCCCAGCCCGTAACACCAGGCGTTGGCCAGGGTGTAGCCCAGCCAGGTGCCGCCCAGCGTGCTGGCGCTGCTGCGGCCGTGGCGGGCGTAGTCGGCCACCAGCGGCAGCCAGGACACCGGCATGGCCATCACCAGGCCCAGGGCCGAGAGCATGCCCATGGTGCCGTTGCCGGGCCGGTTCATGAAGGCGTCCACGCCCTTGTCCTGCAGCACGCCCACGAAGTGCCAACTCAGCCACAGCAGGGACAGCACGACCAGCGGCAGGCCCACGCGCGCGACGAAGCGCCGCACCAGGGTGAGCATCGAGCCGGTCATCAGCAGGGCCAGGATGCCGCCCCACAGCAGGGTGGCCAGGACCAGCCCGAGGGTGCCGCCTTCCAGCCCGAAGGCCTGCTTGACGATGGCCAGGGTGCCGTCGCGCATGACCACGAGTTCAAAGGTGGTCCAGCCAAACAGCTGAACGATGTTGAGCACCACCGGCAGCCGGGCGAAGGCGCTGCCATAGGTGGCATGCATCAGGCCGGCGCTCGAGAGCCCGGTGCGGGTGCCCACGGCCGCCGTCCAGCCCAGCAGGCCTGCGCCGAGGACCGAGCCCAGCACAATGGCCCACAGCGCATCGCGTGTGCCGACGGCCGGCACCAGGTAGGCCCCGACCTGCATCACCAGCAGGCCGACGCCGAGGCTGAACCACAGCGAGAGGTGGGAAGAGAAACCGAAAACGCGCGCGTCGGGCGCAACAGGGCTCAGGGCCGAGGTCGGCGTGGTGGCGTTGGACATGGTCCATGCTCTTTCTGCACAGTGGCATCAAAGCAGTGGAGGACTGGCGATGGCACATGGCGGGTGCGGCGACCCGTCTCCATCCGTCAGGCTTCCCTGCGCGAGGATTACCTCAATCAGGTTCAAAGGGACTTTCTCAGTCGGCACTGTGGACAGTGCCAACACCCCTAGCGGACGCTGCAGCCAGGCTGCAACGTGGGCGATTTTAGATCAGGCCCAGGCGCTTGTGCAGCGTGGTCGAGGTGGTGGTGTACTGCAGCAGGGTTTTGTCACCGGGCCACAGGTGGGCGGCCGCGCCAAAGGCGGCCAGGGTGGCTTCATGGAAGCCGCACAGGATGAGCTTTTTCTTGCCGGGGTAGGTGTTGATGTCGCCCACCGCAAAGATACCCGGCGCGCTGGTGGCAAAGGTCTCGGTGTTGACCACCAGTTGTTTGCGTTCGATCTGCAGGCCCCATTGCGCCACCGGCCCCAGCTTGGGGGACAGGCCCAGGGCCATGACCAGCTGGTCGCAGGGCAGGACGGCGTCTTGGCCTTCGGCGTCCAGGTGGCACAGGCCGCGCAGGCGCGCGCCCTCGGTGGACAGGCCGGTCGCTTGCCCGGCCACAAAGCGCAGCTGGCCCGCGGCCTGGGCCGCCTGGAAAGCCGCGATGCGCTGGGGCTCGGCATTGAATTGCTCGCGCCGGTGCATCAGCGTCACGCTGGCGGCCCGGGGCAGCGCGTCCAGGCAGGTCTGCAAGGCGGTGTCGCTGTCGCCGGTCACCAGCAGGTGCTGGCCGGCAAAGTCCGGCAGAGGCGAAGAGGCGAACCAGATGTCTTGCCCCATGTGCGGGGACAGGCCTTCGATCGCCAGGCTGCGGGGCACAAAGGCGCCCACCCCGGCGGCAATGAAAACGGTTCGTGCGGTCCAGGCCGTGCCGGCATCGGTGGTTACCGCCCAGCGGCCATCGCCGGTGGCCTGCAGGCTGTGCACGGTCTGGCCCAGGTGAAAGGGGGGGGCAAAGGGCGCGATCTGCTGCTGCAGCCGCTCGACCAGTTCCTGCCCGGTGCAGACCGGCAGGCCAGGAATGTCGTAGATGGGTTTGTCGGCGTAGAGTTCGGCGCACTGGCCACCGGCGTGGGGCAGGGCGTCGACGATGTGGCAGGCGATGCCCTGCAGGCCGAGCTGGAAGGCCTGGAACAGGCCCACCGGGCCCGCCCCGATCACCAGCGCATCGGTTTCGATCGGGGTCGCCATCGCGGGATCAGCGGATCAGTTCTTTGAGCTTGCCGCTCTTGTCTTTCCAGTCGTCGGCGTCGGGCAGCGGGGCCTTGCGCTTGGTGATGCTCTTCCAGCCGGGCAGCTGGGCCAGCTCGGCATTGAGTTTGATCATGTGCTGCTGGTCGGCCGGCAGGTCTTCCTCGGCATAAATGGCGTTGACCGGGCATTCGGGGATGCACACGGCGCAATCGATGCACTCATCGGGGTCGATGGTCAGGAAGTTCGGGCCTTCGCGGAAACAGTCGACCGGGCAGACGTCCACGCAGTCGGTGTATTTGCAGCGGATACAGGATTCTGAAACAACGTGGGTCATGATGGATGTTCGAAAAGGATCGTGGCCGATCGCAAGACCGGTGCCTGGCGACTGTGGATTTTAATGGACTCTCCAGCCCGGGCGGGGCCGTTGCCGACTTGGCCTGCCCCCCTCAGGGGCCTGGTGCCAAGCGAGCACTTGGGGGTGCTCAGTTGACCAGCACCGCGCCCGAGGTCTTGTGGCTGGCGGTATCGACCAACACCATGGCGCCCAGGACGCGCGAGCGGGCAAAGGGCAGGGTGGCCAAAGGCTCTTGCAGGGCCAGCGTCACATGGCCGATGGCATTGGGCGCCAGCTCGGTGGCCTCTTCTTCGGCCAGGGTGTTGACGTTCAGGCGGTGCACCACGCGCTGCACCTTGGCCTTGACCCAGCGGTGGCCGTGCAGCGCCCAGTACAGGCGCCCTGCGACCAGAGGCTCGTCGTCCATCCAGGCGATGGTGGTGTGCAGGGTGCGCTGGGCCTCGGGGGCGTCCACAGACGCGGATTTTTCGGCCAGCAGCCAGTCCCCACGCGAGACGTCCACCTCGCGGTCGAGCACGATGCCGGCGCTGTGGCCCGCGGCCTTGCCCTGCGGCTGGCGGGTGGCCGAGAGCATTTGCGACACCACGGCGGTCTGGCCACTCGGAAAGACCTGCACGGTCTGGCCCGGCGCGACGCTGCCGGTGGCCACGCGCCCCCAGAACACCCGGCGGCCCTGGCTGGTGACGCCGGAGTCGTGGCGCTGTGCCGCCGGGCCGCCCCAAGGCGCAGCAGCCCCCTCGGGGGGCAGCGCAGTACGCGCAGCGACAAGCGTGGGGGCGCTGGGTTTTTCCACCCACTGCACCGGGAAGCTGAAAGCCACATCGGTCTCGGCCGGCGTGACGGGGAGCTCTTCGAGGATGCTCAGCAGGCTGGGGCCGGTGTAGCCACACCAGTCGTCCTGGTCCTTGTTGTCGGTGGTGACCACATTCCAGCCCTTGAGGGCCGACACGGGCACCATGGCCGTGACGGTGATCCCGGCCTCTTTGGCGAATGTTTCCAGGGCGCCTGCAATGTTCTTGTAGGCCACGGTGGCATCGGCCACGGCGTCGAGCTTGTTGATGGCGAACACGATGGAGGGCACGCGCAGCAGCTTCAGCAGCAGGGCATGGCGGCGGGTTTGCGGCAGCAGTTGCAGATCGGGCTTGGCCCAGTCGAGCTTGATGGCGTCGACCAGCACCACAGCCGCGTCGGCGCTGGAGGCGGCGGTGACCATGTTGCGGGTGTACTGCTCGTGGCCGGGCGCATCGCCGATGATGAATTTGCGCGCTTCGGTATTGAAGTAGCGGTAGGCCACGTCGATGGTGATGCCTTGCTCGCGCTCGGCCGACAGGCCATCGGTCAGCAGGGCCAGATCGGTTTCGCCGGACCGCTGAACGCCTGCCAGGTGGTCCTGCAGCACCGCCTTGGTGTCCACCAGCAGGCGGCCGATCAGGGTGCTCTTGCCGTCGTCGACCGAGCCGCAGGTGATGAATTTGAGGGCCGAGAAATGTTGTTCGTTGTCCATGTGTCTAACCTTTGATCGTCTGTGGCCTCAAGTTCAGCGCGCCGTGGCCCGGCTTGGCCGGGCCGGTGGAGCGGCCCCCTTGAGGGGGAAGCGGCGCAGCCGCCTCGGGGGTGTTCTTAAAAGTACCCGTCTTTTTTGCGCTTTTCCATGGATGCCTCTGACGTCTTGTCGTCCATGCGCGTGGCGCCACGCTCGCTCACGTCGGCCGCCAGTGTCTCGATCACGATCTGCTCGGGCGTGGCCGCATCGCTTTCCACCGGGCAGGTGCAGGTGATGTCGCCCACGGTGCGAAAACGCACGTCGCGGATCTCCACCTGCTCGCCGTCCTTGGGCGGTGTCAGCTCGGTCACCGGCACCAGGAGGCCGCGGCGGTTCACCACCTGGCGCTTGTGGGTGTAATAAATCGAGGGCAGGGCGATGCGCTCGCGGGCGATGTACTGCCACACATCGAGTTCGGTCCAGTTGCTGATGGGGAACACGCGGAAGTGCTCGCCCGGGTGGATGCGGGTGTTGAACAGCGTCCACAGCTCGGGGCGCTGGGCCTTGGGCTGCCACTGACCGAAACCGTCGCGGTGGCTGAAGATGCGTTCTTTGGCGCGGGCTTTTTCTTCGTCGCGGCGGGCACCACCGATCAGCGCGGCAAAGCGAAATTCTTCGATGGCTTCGAGCAGCGTGACCGACTGGTGCACATTGCGGCTCTCGCCCGGGTGGGCCAGGCGCACGGTGCCGCGCTTCATGGAGTCTTCGACGCTGCGCACGATCAGCTCGGCCCCGAGTTCCTGGGCGCGCTGATCTCGGAAATCGGTCACTTCGGGGAAGTTATGGCCGGTGTCGATCATCAGCAGCGGATAAGGCAGGCGGCCTGCGCCAAACGCCTTCTCGGCGCACTTGAGCATGACCAGCGAGTCCTTGCCGCCCGAAAACAGCAGGGCGGGGCGCTCGAAAGCGGCCGCGACTTCACGCAGGATGAAGATGGTTTCCTCTTCCAGCGCGTCCAGGTGGCTGTTGCTCAGGTGGTGCAACTCGCTTTGTGTCATGGCGTTCATGCTTTTTCTCTCATCTCAATCAGGCCCAAGGGGGCCCAGAACTGTCCAAAGGGGTCCGACGTGGTGTGTGACGGGCTCGGGGGTGCAGTGGGCGACGATGTGTGGCGCGCAGCGGCTTCTGAGGAGCCCACTGTGCCCCCGAGTCCGTCACACAGAACATCCTTCAAGCCTTCACGTGCAATCCACACTCCTTGGCCGCCTCGTCCTCCCACCACCAGCGCCCCGCGCGGAACTCCTCGCCCAGGCTGATGGCGCGGGTGCAGGGCGCGCAGCCAATGCTCGGGAAAAACTGGTCGTGCAGCGGGTTGTAGTCCACCTGGTGGCTGGCGATGTAGTGCCACACATCGCCCCAGGTCCAGCGCGCCAGGGGGTTGAACTTGTGCAGGCCCTTGGCGGCCACTTCGCTGTCGTCTTGCAGCGGCACATCGGCGCGGGCGTTCGATTGCTCCTGGCGCAGCCCGGTGATCCAGGCTTTTTTGCCTGCGAGGGCGCGGCCCAGCGGTTCCATCTTGCGGATGTTGCAGCAGGCCTTGCGCAGCGCCAGGCTCCGGTACATGGCGTCCTGGCCTTCGTTGCGGATGAACCAGACCACCGACTCCTGCGCCGGGCGGTAGACCTGCACCGGCACACGCGAATGGGCGAGCGTGCGTTCGAGCAAGGCCAGGGTTTCGGTGTGCAGGGCGCCGGTGTCGAGCACAAAGACCGGGATGTCCAGGCGCAGCCGGTGGATGAGGTGGGTGATGACCACGTCCTCGGCCCCCAGGCTGGAGGCCTGGGTCAGGGGCTGGAAGTCGGCCGCCGCGCGCTGCAGCAGGGCTTCGGTCTCGGCCAGCTTGAGGGCAAAGTCGGGACTGGCCTGGGCATGCAGTTCGGTGGCCTTGGCCGCCGCCTGGCGCGAGGAAATCAGAGAGGAGCTCATGTCTTTTCTGTAGGAGCCGCAACTGGCAGCGATGGGGCTCAGCGCGGCGAGCTCGCTGCGCCTGCCGCAAAGTGCGGCTGGGTGCCGACGGCCGAGCCCTGGTAGAAGCCGGCGTAGCGCGCGAGCTGGCGCTGCGCGGCGCTGGCGTCCACGCCCTCCTTGAGCACGGCCACATCAAAGCCGGTGCGCTGCATTTGCACCAGCTGGTCGATCAGCACATCGCCGGTGGCGCGCAGCTCGCCTGCAAAGCCCAGGCGGCGGCGCAGCAAAAAAGCCTGGCTGTAGGCGCGGCCATCGGTGAAGGCCGGGAACTGCAGGTCGATCCGCGTCACGCCCTTCAGGTCCAGCGTGCGCGGGTCCACGTCGTTGGCCAGTTCCAGCACGCCCTTCTTGTCGCTGGCTTGGTGTTCTTGTGCGGTGATGATGTTCATGGTGGTGGCTTGTGTAGGAGCGGCCTCTGGCCGCGATGGTGTTCTGGTGATTTCATCGCGGCCAGAGGCCGCTCCTACGGGGTCAAACGGTTTGTGCTTCGGTGGGGTGGCGCGCCGCGTGGGCGGCGGCCTTGAACGGGTCGTGCCCCACACGGTGCAGGGTCTCGATGAAGGCCTCTTGCTGGCCGTTGCCCTTGGGCGCCCGCAATTGCTTGTAGGTGTCCAGGATGGCTTCGATCACGTCCGGCACTTCGGCCGAGGAGAAGGAGGGGCCGACCACCTTGCCGGGCGCGGCCGGGCCCGACAGGTCTTTGCCGTCGGAGCCGCCCAGGGTCACCTGGTACCACTCCTTGCCGTCCTTGTCGACGCCCAGGATGCCGATGTGGCCCGAGTGGTGGTGGCCGCAGGAGTTGATGCAGCCGCTGATGTGCAGGTCGATGTGGCCCAGGTCGTGCAGCTCATCGAGGTCCTGGTAGCGCTCGGTGATAGCGCTGGCGGTCGGGATGGAGCGGGCATTGGCCAGGGCGCAATAGTCACCGCCGGGGCAGGCGATCATGTCGGTCAAGAGGCCGATGTTCGGCTGGGCCACGCCCAGCGCCTTGGCCTCGAGCCACAGCGCATGCAGCTGGTCCAGGCGCACCCAGGGCAGCAGCAGGTTCTGGGTGTGGGTCACGCGCGCCTCGCCGGCCGAGTATTTCTCGGCCAGCACAGCCGCCGCCTCGAGCTGGTCGGCCGTGGCATCGCCAGGCGCATAACCGGGCCGCTTGAAGGACAGCGAGACGGCGCGCAGCTGTGGGTTGCGGTGGGGCTTGACGTTTTGCGCCAGCCAGCGGGCAAAGGCGGGGGCCTTGGCCGCTTCGATGCCCAGGGCCGCCTCGGTGTGGGCCAGCCACTCGTCGGTGTTCTCGGGCAGGTCCAGCGCAGGCGCGGCAAAGCCGGCTTGCACCCGCTCCAGTTCGGCCTGCGGGATGGTGTGCAGGCCGCCGTCGCGTTCAAGGATTTCGCGGTACTCGGTTTCGACCTCGTCGAAATAGCGCTGGCCTTCGGCCTTGACCAGGATCTTGATGCGGGCCTTGTACTTGTTGTCGCGGCGGCCCCAGCGGTTGTAGACCCGGATCACGGCTTCGAGGTAATTCATGATCTCCTGCCAGGGCAAGAATTCGCGGATCACCACGCCATTGACCGGGGTACGGCCCATGCCGCCGCCCACCAGCACCTTGAAGCCAACCTTGCCCTGGGCGCTCTTGATCAGGTGCAGGCCCACGTCGTGCCAGCCAATGGCCGCGCGGTCTTCCACCGCGCCGGTGATGGCGATCTTGAACTTGCGCGGCAGGTGGGCAAATTCCGGGTGCAGCGTGCTCCACTGGCGAATCAGCTCGGCATAGGGGCGCGGATCCACCACCTCGTCAACCGCCACACCGGCCAGCTCGTCGGTGGTGGTGTTGCGGATGCAGTTGCCGCTGGTCTGGATGCCGTGCATGTTGACGGTGGCCAGCAGGTCCATCACATCGGCCGACTTGTCCAGCGGGATCCAGTTGAACTGCACGTTCTGGCGGGTGGTGAAGTGGCCGTAGTTGGTGGTCAGCTTGGGCGCCAGACCGGGCAGCTTGTCCTGGGTGGCCTGGGCCTCGGCCAGCACCGCGGCTTCGGGCGTGTCGTAGTCGCGGGCGATGCGGGCCAGCACCTTGAGCTGCGCCGCCGCGATCACGCCATAGGGCACGGCCACGCGCAGCATGGGCGCGTAGCGTTGCACGTACCAGCCGTTTTGCAGGCGCAGCGGCCGGAACTGGTCATCGGTGAGCTGACCGCGCTGCCAACGCTCGAGCTGGTCACGGTACTCCTCGGCACGGGCGCGCACAAAGGCTTGGTCGAATTCGGTGTACTGGTACATACGGTGGCAGGAAAAACCGGGTCAGGGCCGCCACTGTAAATCCGCTTTATGCAGGGACAAACGATTTTTTAGTTGTTGATATATTCTTTTTGCTCATAAGGCTGGGTGGGCATGGCCACAAGTCCCCAATCAAGACGGGTGGATGCCCCAGGCCCCGGGCCCGTGCGGACGGCAATCCACGTTAAAGTCTCGCCTTTTTCAGCCCACCCCTTTTCACCATGAACCGCCTGATCCCCCTCGGCCTGCTGGCCGCCACCCTGAGCACCGCCGCCCTGGCCCAGGCACCGATCAAGATCGGTGAAATCAACAGCTATTCCGCCATCCCCCAGTTCACCCAGCCCTACAAGCAGGGCTGGCAGCTGGCGGTCGAGCAGATCAACGCGCAGGGCGGCCTGCTCGGGCGCCAGGTCGAGGTGATCGCGCGCGACGACGCCGGCAAACCCGAGGAGGCCCTGCGGCACGCGGTGGAGCTCACCTCCAAGGAGAAAGTGGATGTGCTGGCGGGCGGTTTCCTCTCCAATGTGGGCCTGGCCCTGGCCGACCATGCCCAAAAGAACAAGCGCCTCTTTGTGGCCAGCGAGCCCCTGACCGATGCCATCGTCTGGGACAAGGGCAACCGCTACACCTTCCGGCTGCGCGCCAGCACCTGGATGCAGTCGGCCATGCTGGTGGAAGAAGCCGCCAAGCTGCCCGCCAAGCGCTGGGCCACGATCGCCCCCAACTACGAATACGGGCAGAGCGCCGTGGCCAGCTTCAAGGAACTGCTCAAGGCCAAGCGTCCGGACGTGGAATTTGTCAGCGAGCAGTGGCCCGCCCTGGGCAAGATCGACGCGGGCAGCACGCTCACGGCCACCATGGCCAACAAGCCCGATGCCATCTTCAACGTGACCTTCGGCGCCGACCTGGCCCGTCTGGTGCGTGAAGGCAACCAGCGCAGCATCTTCCCCAAGACCCCGGTGGTCTCGTTGCTCTCCGGCGAGCCCGAGTACCTCGAGGTGCTCAAGGACGAAACCCCGCGGGGCTGGATCGTGACGGGCTACCCTTGGGACCAGCTCGACAGCCGCGAGCATGCGTCGTTTGCGGCCAGTTACTACAAGCGCTTCAACGAAAACCCCAAACTGGGCTCCGTGGTTGGCTTTGCCACCATGCAGGCCATCTTCGCCGCCATCCAGAAGGCCAAGTCCACCGACAACGAAAAACTCATCACCGCCCTGCGCGGCCTCAAGTTCAGCACACCTTTCGGTCCGGTCGAGTTCCGCGCCGTCGACCACCAGTCCACCATGGGCGCCTATGTGGGCAAGCTCGACCTGCGCGGCGGCAAGGGCACCATGACCGAGTGGCGCTATGCCGACGGCAAGAACTACCAGCCCGGCGACGCCTATGTGAAGGCCCGTCGCCCGGCCGAGGCCAGCCGCTGAGCGTCCACTCAGACCGGCCCGGCCCCTGACGGTCACCTGCCATGC
>JACCDH010071402.1_pt1 | contig 17520 bp, 18 predicted proteins | sample 7442481 | NCBI WGS metagenome assembly JACCDH01 (sample SAMN15323433, study PRJNA562643) | freshwater metagenome | isolation source: river surface water | place: USA:Blue River Watershed | collected 2017-08-15
ACAAGCCGCCATCGAAGGCATGAACGGTCAATCCCTGGGCGGCCGCAACGTGGTGGTCAACGAAGCCCGTCCGATGGAAGCACGCCCTCCCCGCACCGGTGGTTTCGGTGGCGGTGGCGGCTTCGGTGGCGGTCGCCGTGAAGGCGGTGGCGGCTACGGCGGCGGCCGCGAAGGCGGCGGCGGTTACGGCGGTGGCCGTGAAGGTGGCGGCGGCTACGGTGGTGGCCGTGAAGGTGGTGGCGGCGGTTTCCGCAGCCCCTACGGCGCTGGCCCACGTGGAGGCAGCGGCACCGGTGGTGGTCGTCGCGAAGGCGGCGGCGGCTACGGCGGCGGTTACTGATTCATGCAAGTGGCTGGTTTAACACTCAGCCCTTGGATCTCGACAAAGCCCTGCATTGCAGGGCTTTGTTGTTTCTGGCTTGGCCTTGACGGCCTTGCCCGTCAGAAGCGCTCAGCTGTCCGGGTGACGGTGCTTGCGCGGACGTCCCTTGAGTACGCGGTCGAACACCGCATTGGGCAGTGCGCGCAAGAGTTTGGCCACAAGGCCCATTTGCCAAGGGATGACCTGGTAGGACGTGCCCTTTTCAATGCTGCGCAAGGCTTGCAGGGCAAAGGCCTCGGCGCTCATCAAAAAAGGCATGGGGTAGCGGTTGCGTGCAGTCAGCGGCGTGACCACATAACCCGGAGCTATGGTGATGACCCGTAAGCCGGATGACCGAAGCTCGCCGCGCAAACTCTCGCAATAACTGATCACGGCGGCCTTGCTGGCGCAGTAAGCCGCATGGCCCGGTAGTCCGCGAATGCCCGCCACACTGGCAATGCCCACCAGCGTACCCGAGCCGCGTTCTTGCATCGGCCGGATGAAGGGGTGAAACGTGGCTGCCACGCCCAGCACATTGGTGTCCATCACCTGGCGCATCACGGCGAGGTCTTCGCGCTCTGCGGTGTCCACGCCCAGGCTGATGCCGGCATTGGCGATCACCACGTCCGGCAGGCCCATTTGCGCCATGCACTGCTTGGCTGCGGCAATGATGCTGTCCGGGTTTTGTACGTCGGCAGACAAGACGCCGATGCGATCGGCATCCAGGCCCAGTTGTTGTGTGGTCTCGTTGGCCCAGCTTTGCAGTGCGTCCACGCGCCGTGCGACCACGGCCACACGCCAGCCTTTTTGCAGATAAGCCGTGGCCATGGCCTGACCCATGCCACTGGAGGTGCCTGTGATGAAAACCAGTTTCATCGCGTCTTCAGTGCCTGGGGGCCAGCATGCCGCGTACCCGGCCTTCGAGCAGGTATTCGCCGGTCTTGCTGTTGAAGTTCAGAGTTTGGGCGGTGAACACATCGCCCTCGCGTGTGATGCGCACTGGGTCAGACGAAAGCAGACGCTCTTGCTTGGGCAAGGCCAGCAGTCGCTCGCCACGCAGTTCGGTACGCGGTGCCTGGGCGTCGGCCTCGCGAATTGCCACGGCTTGCCCGATCAGGGTGACGCGTTCGCCATCGCCAGTGGCGATGCCGGTCTCGGCTTTGGCATTCATCTTGACGTTTTTTTCGCTCTCGGCATAAATGCGGACCTGGTCGATGTGCAGCTCGTCCACATCGGGGTAGTGACGTCCGGTCGCCCCACCAACCTCGCGTGTCATGCGGCCTGTGCTGTCAAAAGATTTGACCCAGAATTTCTCGAGTCGATAGTCAGGTTCTTTGCGCGCGGGCTTGTTTTCGTCAGCATGCGCCATCTCGGGCATGCTGCGCACGAGCCACCAGCTGCCCAGTGCCAGCACGCCCATCAGGATCAGCGGCAGGTACAAAGACAGTTGATCCAGCAGCCGACGCAAGAGGCCGAGGTGTTTCATGCCGAGGCACCTTTGTGCGCGCTCACACCCACCTGGGCCAGCAAGCGGGCGTAATGACCACCGGCCACCAGCAACAAGTCGCAAAAAGCCCGGGCCGCACCTTCGCCACCGCGCTCAGCGGTGATGTGGTGCGCAATGGCTTTGGCTTGTGCGTGGCCGTTGGCGGGCGAGCAAGCGAAAGCCACCCGCTGCATCACCGGTAAATCGGGCCAGTCATCGCCCATGGCGGCGGCTTGTGACCAGCTCAGGCCCAAGTCTTTCAGGAAGTCTTCAGCGGCAGGGCGTTTGTCTTCGGTGCCAAAGCGGGCATGTGTGATGCCCAAGGCCTTGAGGCGCAGACGCAGCGGCGCCGAGTCGCGCCCGGTGATCACCACTGGCGTGATGCCCGCTTGCTGCAGGAGCTTGAGGCCCTGACCATCCAGGGTGTTGAAACGCTTGAGCGTTTCGCCCGATTCGGAAAAGTACAGACCGCCATCGGTCAGCACACCATCGACATCGAAAAAGACCACGCGAATGCCCTGCGCCTGCAGCAGCAATTCGGGTGCGTAGTTCAGGGCGGGAATCAAGGCTTGCATGTCAGATCACCTTCGCACGCATCAGGTCGTTGGTGTTGATGGCCCCGCACAGGCGGCCTGCATCGTCCACCACCAGGATGCTGGTGATGCGGTGCAGCTCCATCATCTCGGCCGCTTCCACGGCCAGCGCTTCTGCCGCGATCGTGCGGGGCTGCGCGTGCATGACATCGCTGGCTTTGAGGCCGCGCAGGTCGACGCCCTTTTCAATCAAGCGACGCAAGTCACCGTCGGTGAACACGCCCAGCACGCGGCCATCGGCATCGACCACCGACGAGGCGCCCAAGCCTTTGCGGCTCATCTCGCGCATCAGGTCCGAGAAACCGGCCTCCGGGCCCACGCGGGGCACTTCATCGCCCTGGCGCATCACATCGCTCACATGGGTCAGCAGCTTGCGACCCAGGGAGCCACCGGGGTGCGAACGGGCAAAGTCTTCTGGCTTGAAGCCGCGTGCATCGAGCAAGGCCACGGCCAAGGCATCGCCCATGGCCAACTGGGCCGTGGTGCTGGCGGTGGGGGCCAGGTTCAGGGGGCAGGCTTCCTTTTCGACCGAGGTGTCCAGCACCACGTCGGCATGGCGGGCCAGCGATGAGCTCAGGCCGCCGGTGATGGCGATCAGGGGCACGCCCTGGCGTTTGAGTACCGGCAAGATGGCGACCAGCTCATCGCTTTCGCCGCTGTTGGAGATACCCAGCACGACATCCACCGTCTTGATCATGCCCAGGTCGCCATGACTGGCTTCGCCCGGATGCACAAACATGGCAGGGGTGCCGGTGGAGGCCAGCGTGGCCGCGATCTTGCGGCCAATGTGGCCGCTTTTGCCCATGCCTGTGACCACCACGCGGCCCTGCACGCCGAGCATCATGTCCACGGCTTTGAGAAAGCGTTCATCGAGTCGGGCTTTGAGGCCCAGCAGCGCGGCGGCTTCGATGTCGAGGGTCTCGCGAGCGAGTTGAAGTGTTTGGGCGTTGTGAGCGGGCATGGGGTCATTTTATCGGTCGACGTGGGCAGGCGTTGTCCCTGTGTTCAGTTGAGTCAGAAGACCTTGGGCCATGTGGACAGACTCACGGATTTGTCACGCGGGCTTGGTACCATCAAGCCATGAGCGCTCTTGAATTGACACTGCTGTACCTGCTGGCCGCCGTTTTGGGCGTGGTGGGTTGCCGCATGCTCAAGTTGCCGCCCATGCTGGGCTATCTGGCGGTGGGGGTGGTGATCGGTCCCAATGCGCTGGCATTGGCGCAAAACTCCGAAGGCGTGAAGCATCTGGCCGAGTTCGGCGTGGTGTTTTTGATGTTCGTCATTGGCCTGGAATTCAACCTGTCCAAGTTGCGTTCGATGCGAAAGCATGTGTTCGGACTTGGCCTGTTGCAGGTGGTGCTGACGTTGGTCATCGTGACTTTCGCATCGCTATTTCTGGCCGCGCTCGCCCCCAGTCTTTGGAAGATGGAATGGCACACCGCGCTGGCGCTGTCGGGCGCGATGGCCATGAGCAGCACCGCCATCGTGATCAAGATGATGGCCGACCGGCTGGAGCTGGACAGCGAGCATGGCAAGCGTGTGGTGGGGGTGCTGCTGTTCCAGGACTTGGCCGTGGTGCCATTGCTTGTCTTGATCCCGGCTTTGGGCTCGCCCCCGGAAGAGTTGTTCGAGTCTTTGCTGGTGGCCGGGGCCAAGGCGGCTTTGCTGATCACCTTGCTTTTGACGGGTGGACAGCGGGTGATGCGCTGGTGGCTCACGCTGGTGGCGCGGCGCAAGAGCGAAGAGCTGTTTGTGCTCAACCTCTTGTTGGTCACGCTGGGTCTGGCCTGGGTGACCGAGCTGGCGGGTCTGAGCCTGGCGCTGGGGGCCTTCATCGCGGGCATGCTGATTTCCGAGACCGAATACAAGCATCAGGTGGAGCTGGACATCCGTCCATTCCATGACATCTTGCTGGGTTTGTTTTTCATCACCATTGGCATGATGCTGGACTGGCACATCGTGTTCGAGCGTTGGCCTTTGATGCTGGTGCTGACCACCTTGCCTGTGCTGTTCAAATTGGTGTTGGTGGCCGCTTTGGCCAAAGTCACCGGTGCAAGCAACGGGGTGGCCTTGCGCACTGGCTTGTATCTGGCACAAGCTGGTGAGTTCGGTTTTGTACTGCTCACGCTGGGCTCACAAAACGGGGTGATCCCGCCGGCTTTGCTCAACCCGGTGATGGCGAGCATGGTGCTGTCCATGCTGGCCACGCCCTTCATCATCATGCACAGCAACACCATCGTGATGAAGTTGGTGGCCAGTGAGTGGTTGCAACAATCCTTGCAGATGACGACCATTGCCCGCAAGTCGATCAACACCAGCAAACATGTGATCATTTGCGGCTATGGCCGTTGCGGTCAGAACCTGGCCCGCATGCTCGACAAGGAAAGCATTCCCTACATGGCCCTGGATCTGGACCCGGACCGCGTGCGCCAGGCCGCTGCTGCTGGCGACTCGGTGGTGTTTGGCGACGCAGGCCGCCTGCAATCGCTCATGGCCGCTGGTCTGGCCCGCGCCAGTGCCGTGGTCATCACTTATCTGGATGTCCCTGCCGCCATGAAGGTGCTGGACCATGCCCACAGCCATGCCCCGCAGGTGCCGGTGATCGTGCGCACGCAAGATGATCTCGATCTGGAGAAGTTGCAAAACGCAGGGGCCACCGAGGTGGTGCCCGAAGCGCTGGAGGGCTCGCTCATGCTGGCCAGCCATGCGCTGGCACTGGTGGGTGTGCCCATGCGGCGCGTGATCCGTCTGGTTCAAGACCAGCGCGATGCCCGCTACAACCTTTTGCGCGGTTATTTTCACGGGGCCGATGACGACACGCTCGATGAAATCGACCACGAGCGCTTGACCACGGTGGGCTTGCCCATCGCGTCCCCCTGGCTGGGCAAGCAGGTTAAGGACCTGGCCTTCCATGCCATGGGCGTGCGGGTGGTGAGCTTGCGCAGGGCCAACGGGCATACCGAAACCGTGACAGACGAGAGCGAATTGCAAAACGGGGACACCCTGGTTTTGTCAGGTAAATCGCAAACCTTGGCCGTGGCCGAAGAAAAATTATTACGAGGCTGAAGCCATGCAGGACTTGAACGTCAACGACTACCTCAAAAGCCACATCCGCACCGTGCCCGATTGGCCGGCGCCGGGGGTGCAGTTCCGCGACATCACGCCGCTCTTGCAAGACCCCCGTGTCTTCCGTGTGTTGATCGATGCCTTTGTTCATCGCTACATGGACCCGGCCTTGCGTCCCGATGTAGTGGCCGGACTGGACGCACGCGGCTTCATTTTGGGCTCTGTGGTGGCTTATGAGCTGGGCCTGGGTTTTGTGCCCATCCGCAAGAAAGGCAAGCTGCCTTTCACCACGGTGGAAGAAACCTACGAACTCGAATACGGCAGCGCCACGGTGGAGCTGCACACCGATGCCGTCAAACCCGGTCAGCGTGTGTTGTTGATCGATGACCTGATTGCCACGGGCGGCACCATGATGGCGGGCAAGAAGCTGCTGGAAAAACTGGGCGCCACGGTGCTCGAAGGTGCGGCCATCGTGGACCTGCCCGAGCTGGGTGGCTCTGAGCGCATCCTGGCTTCGGGCCTGAAATTGTTCACGTTGGTTTCCTTCGAGGGGCACTGATCGGTGGGCCTGCGGGCTGTCTTGCGACGCGCTGTCGCGCACAGTGCTGACAGCCAAGGCCGCAGCTTTTACGCTGTTCTTTTTGTTTGCACAGGACCGCCATGACCACCTCTGCCACTCCGCCAGCTGCTGCGGACGATCGCGTACCCTACGCCAAACCGCAGCCTTGGGGCATGTCGCCCGACATGGTCATCCCCGATGTGGACACCGATGACGAACGCCTGTGGGCGCCGATTGCACCCGGCATCTGGTCACGTCCCTTGCATCTGAACGTGTCGGGCGGTTTTTATGTCCACCTGCTCAAGGTCAAGCGTTCGGGCTTGCTGCAGCGGCACCGCCATTCGGGCATGGTGCATGCCTATGTGTTGCGCGGTAAATGGCTGTACCTGGAGCACGACTGGGTGGCGACCGAAGGTGGCTATGTGTACGAGCCGCCTGGCGAGACGCACACGCTGGTTGTGCCCGACGATTGCCAGGACATGGTCACGATGTTCACCGTGCACGGCGCACTGATGTATGTGGACACACAAGGCAATGCAACCGGCTACGACGATGTGTTCACCCGCATCGAGAAATACCGCGCTCACTTTGAAAATGTCGGTTTGGGTGCAGACTATGTCAAGAACTTCATGCGCTGAGCATCAGCGCACCCGCCACAAAAAAGGCCTGCTCATTGAGCAGGCCTTTTGCATGAGCGAAGATGAATTTACAGCGGCTTCTTGATCCAGTTGGCGATCTCGCCAATGATGCCGCGGCGGAACGCCAGCACACAGATCACGAAGATGACGCCTTGGATGATGGTGACCCAGGCACCCAAATGGGCCAAGTAGTTTTCCATGCTGATGATCACGGCGGCGCCGATCAGCGGGCCGAACAAGGTGCCCATGCCCCCCACCAAGGTCATCAGTACCACTTCGCCCGACATGGACCAGTGCACATCGGTCAGCGATGCCAACTGGAAGACCAGCGATTTCGTCGAACCCGCCGTGCCAGCCAGTGCACCCGAGATCACAAAAGCCAGCAGCTTGAAGGTGTCGGTGTCGTAGCCCAAAGAGGTGGCGCGGTCGGGATGCTCGCGGATGGCTTTGAGGATTTGGCCGAAGGGCGAGTGGATCACACGCCAGATCAACAAGAAGCCCATCAGGAAGATGGTCAGCACGAAGATGTACATGTTGAAGTTGTCTTCAAGGTCGATCAAACCAAACAACTTGCCGCGAGGCACAGCCTGGATGCCATCTTCACCGCCAGTGAAAGGCACCTGCAGACAGAAGAAGAACACCATCTGGGCCAGCGCCAAGGTGATCATGGCAAAGTAAATGCCCTGGCGCCGAATGGCCAGAAGACCCACCACCAGTGCCAGCACGGCCGATGTCACGGTACCCAGCAGCACACAAATTTCGGGTGATAAACCCCAAACCTTGGCCGAGTGGGCCGCGATATAACCGGCAGACCCCATGAACATGGCGTGCCCGAAAGACAACAAGCCGCCAAAGCCCAAGAGCAGGTTGAAAGCCGAAGCGAACAAGGCAAAGCACATCACCTTCATCAGGAAGACCGGATAGACCCACAGGGGGGCCACGGCCAAAATGACGGTCATGATGGCGAACGCCACCCACAGGTGCTTGGAGGATTTGGCCGATACAGAGGCAGAAATCGCGTTGGACATGGTGTTACTTCTGAGTGCCGAACAGACCGGCGGGCTTGATGAGCAGGACGATGGTCATGATCACGAAAATGACCACGTTGGACGCTTCGGGGTAGAACACTTTGGTCAGGCCCTCAATCAGGCCCAGACCAAAGCCCGTCAGGATGGCGCCCATGATGGAGCCCATGCCACCCACCACCACTACGGCAAACACCACAATGATCAGGTCGGCGCCCATGGTGGGGTTCACTTGGTAGATGGGGGCTGCCATCACACCGGCCAATGCGGCCAGGCCCACGCCAAAGCCATAGGTCAGTGTGATCATGCGTGGCACGTTGATGCCAAAGGCCTGCACCAGGCTGGGGTTTTCGGTGGCGGCGCGCAGGTAGCCGCCGAGTTTGGTGCGCTCAATCACGTACCAGGTGGACAGGCACACCACCAAAGACGCCACGATCACCCAGGCGCGGTACTTGGGCAGGAACATGAAGCCGGTGTTGAACGCGCCCTGGAAGACTTCAGGCACAGGGTAAGGCATGCCGGAAGAGCCGAATTCGTTGCGGAACAGACCCTGAATGATCAGCGCCAGACCGAAAGTGAGCAGCAGACCGTAGAGGTGGTCGAGCTTGTAGAGTTGTTTGAGCATGGTGCGCTCGATCAGCACACCGCTGGCGCCCACGATGAAAGGTGTCAGCACCAGGGCCACCCAGTAGTTGACGCCCAGCTTGTTCAGGCCCAGGTAGGCCACGAAGGCGCCCAGCATGTACTGGGCACCGTGGGAGAAGTTGATGATGTTCAGCAAGCCGAAAATCACGGCCAGGCCCAAGGAGAGCAGCGCGTAAAAGGACCCGTTGATGAGTCCGATCAGCAGCTGCCCGAACAAGGCTTGAGAGGGAATGCCAAAGATTTCCATGGTGATTTCAGGCTTGCTTGAACAGGGGGTGAATTACTTCTTGACCAGAGGGCAGTCGCCTTCGTTCAGAGGGCGGAAAGCTTCGTTGGCAGGAATCGTGGCAGCCACCTTGTAGTAGTCGTAAGGGCCTTTCGACTCGGAAGGCTTCTTGACTTCGAACAGGTAGGCGGGGTGGATCTTGCGGCCGTCAGCGCGGATGGAGCCTTTGCCGAACAGGACGTCGTCGGTGGGCAGTTCCTTCATCTTGGCCACCACTTTGCCACCGTCATCGGTCTTGGCGGCATCGACGGACTTCAGGTAGTGGATCACACCGGCGTAGACACCTGCATGGTCAGATGAAGGCATCTTGCCGCCGTGCAGGGCTGCAAAACGCTTGGACCAAGCGCGGGTCTGGTCGTTCAGATCCCAATAGAAGGTCTCGGTCAGGAGCAGGCCCTGTGCTTTGTCCAGACCCAGTGCGTGCACATCGGGCAGGAACACCAGCATGCCGGCCAGGTTCTGACCGCCTTTGACGATGCCGAATTCAGCCGCTTGCTTGATGGAGTTGATGGTATCGCCACCTGCGTTGGCCAAGCCGATGATCTTGGCTTTGGAAGCTTGGGCTTGCAGCAGGAAAGACGAGAAGTCTTGTGTGGGGAAGGGTGTGCGGACTTTGCCAACCACCTTGCCGCCGTTTTTCAGAACCACGGCTTCGGTGTCGCGCTCCAGGGCGTGACCGAAGGCGTAGTCGGCCGTCAGGAAGTACCAGCTGGTGCCGCCGTTCTTCACAATGGCTTTGCCAGTGCCGTTGGCCAGCATCCAGGTGTCGTACAGGAAGTGCACCACGTTCGCATTGCAGGCCTTGCCAGACAAATCGGCGGTGGCCGTGCCGGTGTTCACGTGGGCCTTGTTCTTGTCCTTGGTGATCTGGGCAATGGCCAGACCGACCGACGATGTGGGCACGTCGGTGATCATGTCTACCTTGTCGGTGTCGTACCACTGGCGGGCAATGTTGGAGCCCACGTCAGGCTTGTTCTGGTGGTCAGCGCTGACGATTTCTACTTTGAGCGTGCTCTTGGTGGCCTTGATGTAGTCCTCTACGGCCATCTTGGCGGCGACCACGGAGCCAGGGCCACCGATGTCGGCGTAAGGGCCAGACATGTCGTTGAGCACACCGATCTTGACGATGCCGTCAGAGACTTGGGCGTGTGCTGTGCCTGCCAATGCGCATGCGGCCAATGCTGCGGTTGCAAGAAGTTTGCGTTTCATGGTGATGTCTCCTGTGAAAGTCAGTGGAAAAAGAAAATGGATCAAACGCCGAGGTATTCGTGCAGCATGGGCATCTTGGCCTGCAGCTCGCTGGCGGCAAAGCCTTCGATGATGCGACCGTGTTCCATGACGTAAAAGCGGTCGGCCAGTGGCGCGGCAAAGCGGAAGTTCTGTTCGACCATGATGATGGTGAATCCCTTGGCCTTGAGCGACAGGATCATGCGGGCCAGCGCCTGCACGATCACGGGCGCGAGACCTTCTGAAATTTCATCGAGCAGCAAGAGCTTGGCACCGGTGCGCAAGATGCGGCCCACGGCCAGCATCTGCTGCTCGCCGCCCGACAGGCGGGTGCCGGGGCTGTTCTTTCGCTCCAGCAGGTTGGGGAACATCTCGTAAATCTCATCAATCGACATACCGCCACCAGCAACCACGGGCGGCAGCAGCAGGTTTTCTTCGCAGCTGAGCGAGGCAAAGATGCCGCGTTCTTCAGGGCAATAACCGATGCCGAGCTTGGCGATGTTGTGCGGCGCCATGTCGATCGACTCGCGACCGTTGATGGTGATCGAGCCGGTGCGTTTGCCCACCAAGCCCACGATGGATTTGACGGTGGTGGTTCGCCCTGCGCCGTTGCGGCCCAGCAGCGTGACCACCTCGCCTTTGTGGACTGTGAGGTCCACGCCGTGCAGGATGTGCGACTCTCCGTACCAGGCGTGCAGGTTGCTGATGCGCAGGAATTCGTCGGAATCAGCCATGGGCCCCCTCCAACTCGGTCGCGACCGTGCCCATATAGGCTTCCAGCACTTGGGGGTTTTGAGACACCACTTCGTAAGGTCCTTCTGCGATGACTTGGCCGCGTTGCAACACGCTGATGGTGTCGGCGATGCTCGACACCACGTTCATGTTGTGTTCCACCATCAAGATGGTGCGGTTGGCACCGACTTTCTTGATCAGCTGCGTCACCCGGTCCACATCTTCGTGGCCCATGCCCTGGGTGGGTTCGTCCAGCAGCATCAGCTCGGGATTCATGGCCAACGTGGTGGCGATCTCCAGGGCACGCTTGCGACCGTAAGGCAGCTCTACCGCCGTCAGGTCAGCCATGCTGCCCAGATCGACTTCGTCGAGCAATGCCATGGCCTTGTCGTTGAGCTGGTCCAGCACGCGCTCGGATCGCCAGAAATGCATGGACATGCCGGTGTTGCGTTGCAAGGCAATGCGCACGTTTTCCATCACCGTGAGGTTGGGGAAAGTGGCTGAAATCTGGAACGAGCGCACCAAGCCGCGACGTGCCACTTGAGCGGGCTTTTCAGCAGTGATGTCCTGGCCGTTGAACAGGATTTGCCCGCGTGTCGGGATCAGGAACTTGGTGAGCAGGTTGAAGACCGTGGTTTTGCCTGCGCCATTGGGACCGATCAAGGCGTGGATCTGTCCGCGCTGGACCCCCAGATTGACGCCATTGACGGCGACAAAGCCTTTGAACTCTTTGACAAGTTCCCGGGTTTCGAGAATGAAATCTTTGGACATGACTTGTGAACAAGGTTCCTGTTAACAGCCGTGCTTCATGAAATCTGCATGGCCGATCTCATTCTGTGTTGATCGCAGCATGCCCGCCGTAGTGGTTATCCCGAACGCATGTCTCACACGTGTCTGGATGCACGATGCGATTCCTGTTCACGTTGAGAAAACCTCAACTCAAGACCATGCCACCATCCAGGTGGATGGACTGCCCGGTCATGCCACGCGACTCGGCTGAGCCCAGGTAAACGGCCAGGCTGGCAATCTCGGACGGGTCCAGCACGCGGCCCAGCGGCACGCGCGCCAGCGCAGTATTGACCATGTCCTCTGCGCTGATGCCCGAGCTCTTGGCCACTTGCGCCTTGAGCTCTTCGACCATGTCGGTCTGGATGAAACCGGGGCAGATCGCGTTGACCGTGACTTTGTAGGGGCTCGCTTCCAATGCCAGGCAGCGCGTCAGGCCCACCACCGCATGCTTGCTCACGTTGTAGGCGCTCTGGTTGCGTGAGCCCCACTTGCCGGCTGTGGAGGCCATGTTGACGATGCGGCCATGCTCGCGCGTTTGCATGCCGGGCAAGCACGCCTGCGTGAAGTGCAGCGCGCCAAACAAATTCACATCCAGCATGTCCTGGAAGTCTTGCGGCACATAGTCCATGAAGGGTTTGGCGCGATACACCCCCGCGTTGTTGACCAGCACGTCCACACGGCCAAAACGCTGTTCCACTTGGGACACCGCTGCAAAGCAGGCGTCGCGGTCGGTCACGTTCAGCCCCACGGTCATGATGCGATCAGAGGGCAGGCCGAGCGCATCCTTGACTTCGTTCAGGCGGGCAGTGTCGGTGGCCACCAGGCACAGGCTGGCGCCTTCGGCAGCATATGCCTCGGCAATGGCGCGGCCTATGCCCCGGCTGGCGCCTGTGATGATGGCCACTTGTTGGTCGAGTCGGTGTGCCATGGTCAATCCTTGAAGCGTGAAAGTCAGATGAGCGTTGCGCGTTTGCGCTGATCGGCTGGTGTGCCGCTATCTTGTGTCGGATGCGTGCGCTAATCAGTCTCTGACGTGACCTTTTGGGGTGTCCGTATGGATGGTTGGGCTCCTGCGCGTGTCGAGGAGGCGGTCACCGACCTACACCACAAGGTCTTTTGGTGGACGCGATGCGCTTCATTTGCCGATGCAGAAACTCGAGAAGATCACACCCAGCAAATCGTCGGCGCTGAATTCGCCGGTGATCTCGTTGAGGGCGTTCTGGCCCAAGCGCAGCTCTTCGGCCAGCAGGTCCAGGTTTTGTGCCTGTGCGGCCAGGTGGGCGTCGGCGATGTCCAGATGCTCGCGCACGCGGTGCAGCGCCTGCACATGGCGTTCGCGGGCGATGAACAAGCCTTCGCTGGCTTGTTGCCAACCGGCTTGTTGCAAGAGTTGTTGGCGCAGGGCTTGCAGGCCTTCGCCGGTGCGGGCCGACAAAGTGAGGCCTGTGCGTTCACCCAATGACTGCGCCGCATCGGCTTTGTTCCACACGTCAATCACCGTCACACCCGCAGGCAGGCGGCTTTGCAGCGCGGTGGCGATGTCGGCATCGGCGCGGTCGTAATCGGCCTGGCCCACGCGGGTCAGGTCGTGCAAGAACAGCACGGCGTCGGCGGCTTCAATTTGGCCCCAGGCGCGGGCAATGCCGATTTGCTCGACCTCATCCACGCCCTCGCCTTCGCGCAGGCCTGCGGTGTCGATCACGTGCAGCGGCACACCTTCGATCTGGATGGTCTGCTGCACCACATCGCGGGTGGTGCCCGCAATGGGCGTGACGATGGCCAGCTCAGCCCCGGCCAGTGCGTTGAGCAGCGAACTTTTGCCCGCATTGGGCTGACCGGCAATCACCACCTTGATGCCTTCACGCAGCAGTGCGCCTTGCTGAGCTTTGCTCAGCACCGTTTGCAAGGCCGTTTGCAGGCGATGGAGTTGGCCTTGTGCATCGGCTTTTTGCAGAAAATCGATTTCTTCTTCCGGGAAATCCAGCGTGGCCTCCACCAGCATGCGCAGGTGGATCAGTGCATCACGCAGCACATGAATTTCTTTGGAAAAGTCACCTGCCAGCGAACGGCTGGCGCTGCGCGCTGCGGCTTCGGTGCTGGCGTCGATCAGATCGGCAATGGCTTCGGCCTGGGCCAGATCAATCTTGTCGTTCAGAAAGGCTCGCTCGGAGAACTCACCCGGTTGCGCCACGCGCAAACCTGCCAGGCGCGGCTGGCAGGTGACGGGGTCTGTTTCGGCTGCTGCCTGCAGGCAACGTGCCACCAGCAGTTGAAGCACCACCGGTCCGCCGTGGGCTTGCAGCTCGAGCACGTCTTCGCCGGTGAAGGAGTGCGGCGCCACAAAGTGCAGGGCCAGGCCGTGGTCGATCGGGCTGCCATCGGCATCGGCAAAGGGCAGATAAGTCGCTTCGCGTGGTTTGAGACGACGGCCACACAGCGCCTCGATCAAGGACGACAGCTTCTTGCCCGAGACGCGCACAATGCCCACCGCCCCGCGACCTGGCGCGGTGGCAATGGCAACGATGGGTTCTTGATGGCGGGCGAGCATGGGCGTGTCCTCAAACAAAAAGGGCCGCTTGCGCGGCCCCATCAGCATATACGCTGCTTACTTGAAATTGGGCAGATTGAACTGCGGTGGTACGCCCATGCGGGTGTTGATGATCCACTGCTGTGCAATCGAAAGCACGTTGTTGGTGATCCAGTACAGCACCAGGCCCGCAGGGAAGAAGAAGAACATCACGCTGAACACCAGCGGCATGATCCACATCATCTTCGCTTGCATCGGGTCTGGTGGCGCGGGGTTCAGAGCGGTCTGCAGCAAGGTGGTCAGCGTCATCACCACGGGCAAGATGAAGTACGGGTCTGGTGCCGACAAGTCGTGGATCCAGCCCACCCAAGGTGCGTTGCGCATCTCGACCGTAGAAAGCAGCACCCAGTACAAAGCGATGAACACAGGAATCTGGATCATGATCGGGAAGCAGCCACCCATCGGGTTGACCTTTTCTTCGCGGTAGATGCGCATCATTTCCTGCTGCATCTTTTGCGGATCGTTTTTCAGACGCTCGCGCATTTCCATGATCTTGGGGTTGATGGCTTTCATCTTGGCCATGCTCGAGTACGCCTTGGCGTTGAGCCAATAGAAAGCGATCTTGAGCAACAACACCAGCGCCACAATCGACCAGCCCCAGTTCTGGATGAAGCCAAACAGCTTGTCCAGCAACCAGTACAAGGGCTTGGACAACATGGCCAACCAACCGTAATCCTTCACCAGGTCCAGGCCGGGTGCCAAAGCTTCAAGGACTTTTTCTTCCTGTGGGCCAACAAACAATTGTGAGCTCACGGTTTTGGATTGGCCAGGAGCCACATCGGCCACTGGCGTGATCATGCCCACTGCATACAGGTTGGTGTCGACCTTGCGCACAAAGTTTTCGCGGCTGATGCCATCACCCAGCAACCAAGCAGACGCAAAGTAGTGCTGCACCATGGCCACATAGCCATTGGTGGAAGTCTTGTCGACTTCGGCTTTGTTTTTCTCGATGTCGCTGAACTCGACCTTGTGGTACTTCTTGGCATCGGTGTAAATGGCCGGGCCGGTGAAGGTGGAATAGAAAGACGACTCGCCCGCAGGCTTGTTGCCATCGCGCACCAACTGCAGATACAGCTGTGGCGACACAGCGGCTGCACCCGTGTTAATCACTTCATGCTCGACGCCAATGGCGTAGCTGCCGCGTTGCAGCGTGTAGGTCTTGACCAGCTTCACGCCGTTTTGCGCATCGGACTCGAAACGCAAGGTCAATTCGTTCTGACCGTCTTTCAGGCTGCGCTCGCCACTGAAATGCATGACCGTTTTGTGTGTGGGGTAGTCGCCACCGATCAAGCCAGTTTGCGCGTTGTAAACACGGCTGCCGCTTTGGTCGAGCAAAACAAACTGCTTGCTGCTGTCCACGAAGTCGGCGTGTTTGGTGAACTCGCTGCGTGTCAAAGTGCCGCCAGCGGTGTCAAACGTGAGCTTCAGCACATCGGTGCTGATGTCTATCTTTTCGCTGACTGCGGCAGGCGCTGTGGCCGTATCTGCAGGCACTTGCCCGGGTGTAGCCGTCACAACGGCCGAAGCCGTGGGCACAGCCGCATTGGATGCGGCACCAGCAGGTGCTGTGGCCGCTGCGGTTGGCGTGGGCTTGGGGAAGAAGGTGGCTTTGTTGCCGTTGTACAGCTGCCACTGGTCCCACAACAGGACCATGGAAAAACCAAAAATCACCCAAAGGATGGTGCGACGGATATCGTTCATGGGGTCTTCTTTGACGAAGTAGGGGAAAACAAAGCAGAGAACAAGCGAGGCGCTTGTGGGGGAACCGGGTCGTGGCCACCCTTGCACCAAGGGCCGCAACGCACCAGACGGTGAATTGTGAGGTAACTGCCCGAAGCCGCGCCGTGTTGCTCCAGTGCCTGCAAGGCATAAATCGAGCAAGTGGGCTCAAAACGGCAAGACGAACCCAACCAAGGGCTCAGCAGCAAGCGGTAAGCACGCACCAAACCCATCAACAAGCGCTGGGCGATCATGCGTGCACCTCGGTCCGCAGCGCACGTTCAAACAACTGCTCCAGCTCCAGCCTGACCGCCAGCTTCAGGTGATCCGAGGTGGCACTGATGAATTGTTTGCGGTCAAACGTGGTGCGCAGACGCACCACATGGGCGGCCTCAGGCAAGCGATCGCCAAAGCGTTCGCTCACGTTATAGATCTGGCGCTTGATGGCATTGCGGGTCACCGCACGGCGAGCCCAACGTTTGGGCACCATGGCGCCCAGCCAAACGTCGAACAAGTCAAAAAGGGCCTGCTCCGGTGAAGGTGCAGGCCCGACTTGTTCAGCGGGAGCCGAGGGCTTGTCTGTGGGGTGGGTCAATTTCAGTCGGTGCAGCGCAAAATGCGCTGTGCGCGAGACTGTGCCACCCGCCAGGGCGGCCTGAAATTGTGGGTGTGTTTTCAAACGCTGCACGATGGCCAAACCCTGGAATCAACCGCCCGCAGTGGCGTCAGGCCACAGCCAGACGGTTGAAAAGGCATTAGACAGCCAGACGCTTGCGGCCTTTGGCGCGGCGTGCGTTGATCACGGCACGGCCACCACGGGTTTTCATGCGAACCAGAAAGCCGTGGGTACGGGCGCGACGTGTCTTGGATGGTTGGTAGGTGCGTTTCATAACTCTTCCTTTGTGCCCAATGCCATGAATCAGCGTTGGACGAAACCCAAGATTATCGCAAACTTTCAGGCCCTCGGCAAATAAAGCCGTTTTCAGTACATCGGGTGATCACTGAGTCCATCTGCCGCCGATGTGGTTTATGATGCTTGAGCAAATGCTCTCCGGCATGTGGATAAGCTCTTGATAAGCCTGATTTCCCTGCCTTTTTCTCTCCCAACTGTCCACAAAAAATAAATACAACATGTCCGAGGGAATCCCCCCAGAATTTCAGGCCGATGCCGGTCAGGCTTTGTGGCAAGCGTGCGTTGACGAGCTGTCGCGCGAGCTGCCCGAGCAGCAGTTCAACACCTGGATCAAGCCCCTGACCGCGCAGGTCTCGGAAGACCAGCAGCGCCTTACCCTGTTTGTCGCCAACCGCTTCAAACTCGACTGGATTCGCGCTCAATACGCCGGCCGTCTGGCCGCACTGCTCGAAAGCCTGCAGGGCCATCCGGTTCAAATTGAGTTAGTGATCACTCCTCGTGAAGGTGGCACTAGGACTGTGCGTCAGTCCACGCCATCGTCGATGGAAAACGGTCCCGAGCCCATCGACCTGCCCGAGGAGCCCGCCGCCAACACTTTCCGTAGCCGGCTCAACACCGCCCTGACTTTTGACAACCTGGTCGAGGGCACGGCCAACCGCATGGCGCGTGCTGCCGCCATGCACGTGTCCGGCTCGCCGGGGCACCTTTACAACCCCCTGTTCATCTATGGCGGCGTGGGTTTGGGCAAGACCCACCTGATGCACGCCATCGGCAACAAACTGCTGGCCGACCGCCCTGAATCCAAGGTTCTCTACATCCATGCCGAACAATTTGTGTCGGATGTGGTTAAAGCCTACCAGCGCAAGACCTTTGACGAGTTCAAGCACCATTACC